>Ga0307380_10000721_pt1 | contig 49464 bp, 48 predicted proteins | sample UN3MG_FD_202239 | JGI IMG/M metagenome (GOLD analysis project Ga0307380, IMG submission 202239) | Soil microbial communities from Risofladan, Vaasa, Finland - UN-3 | ecosystem: Environmental > Terrestrial > Soil > Coastal area > Acid sulfate soil | place: Finland: Risofladan, Vaasa | collected... | reverse complement strand
GTTAGTTAAATAACGCTTTCACGCGACCCAGCGACGTCGGCTCGACGCCCGACTCGCCCGACTCCATTTTAATTTGCCGCGAGCGTTTGAAGTATTGGATGCGGTTGTTACTGGTATCGGCTACGAAAACGGTTCCGCAGCAGGCGACGGCGACGCCCATCGGCACTCTGAATTGGCCGGGGCCCGACCCGTTCGAGCCCCACTTGCCGAGGAAGGAACCGCTCGAGGTGAAGTATTGGATGCGGTTGTTCCACGTATCGGCTACGAAAACGGTGCCGTTAGCGCCTACGGCGACGCCCACCGGATACATGAACTGGCCGTCACCCGACCCGTACGAGCCCCACTTGCCGAGGAAGGAACCGCTCGAGGTGAAGTATTGGATGCGGTTGTTCCACGTATCGGCGACGTAGACGTTGCCGTTAGGCGTTACGGCGACGTTTTCCGCCGAATGGAATTGGCCGTCGCCCGACCCCCACGAGCCCCATTTGCCCAGGAAGCTCCCCGTCGCCGTGAAGTATTGGATGCGGTAGTTATTCGTATCGGCGACGTAGACTTTGCCGCTAGGGGCGACGGCGCCGCCGAAGGTTTCCTTGAACTCGCCGTCGCCCGACCCGTACGAGCCCCACTTGCCGAGGAAGCTCCCCGTCGCCGTGAAGTATTGGACGCGGTAGTTAAGGTAATCGATGACGTAGACTTTACCGCTAGGGGTTACGGCGACGGCGAGCGGATACCGGAACTGGCCGTCGCCCGACCCGTATGAGCCCCACTTGCCGAGGAAGCTCCCCGTCGCCGTGAAGTATTGGATGCGGGAGTTGCCGAATTCGGCGACGTAAACTTTGCCGTTAGGCGTTACGGCGACGCCGTACGGCGAAGACGTGGGCCACTGGCCCGCGTATATGTACGCGGCGCCGGCGGCGCCGGCGAGGAAAAACGCCGCGATAAAGATAAATATAAACTTTTTCATCGTTAGACCTCCGTTGTCCTAAAGAACGGTTAAAAGATGCCCTTTGGGTTAAGTGTAAATAAAAAACCCCAGGTCGGCACGTAGCCGAACCTGGGTAGTATCTCGCAACGCGCGGCGCGCCGAGCAAGACGGGCCACAGACCTTAAATATAGTAATAACTCGCTCCCTTCGACTTAATTATAGCCGGTTACGGCGTCGCTGTCAAATTATAAAGAAAGGGCGAGCCTTTTGCTCGCCCCGTTACGCCTGCAACTCCGGATAGCCAACTCGAGCGGCGCCTTAGCGCGGGCGGGCGCCCCTAAGCTACGTTATTTTAATCCGTCGAACCTTTTTACGGTTATTCCGGCTTGGCTTAGGATATTGCGTAGCGTACCCGGTTTCAACTCTTTATGGTTAGGAACGGAGAGCGTAACCGGCGGCTCGCCGCCGCGCAGCATTAGGTGGCTGCCTATTTGGCGCACTAATACGAAACCCGCCTTCTCGAGCCGGCGGACGGTCTCTTTCCCCGATACGACTGGCAGCTTCGTCATACCTCTACCGTGACGAGCTCAACCGCCACGTCCCCCGGCGGTACGTCGTCGCCGTACTCGCGCGATACTTTTATCCAGGCCGCGATGGCTTCCTTGACGTTCGCCAGCGCTTCCTCGTACGTATCGCCTTCGGAGATACACCCCGGGAGCGACGGCACCGTTACGGTGAAGCCGCCGTCCTCCTGGGCCTCGAAGACGCATTTATAACTTACCTTCATATCTTTACCTTTCGCTCGAGTCTTTACTCCTAATAATATAGCATAATATTTTAAACGTTGGAAGGCGATATAACGAATGCAAAGCCGCGAGCGTCGCGCTCGCCCTGTTACGCCCGCGACTCGGGATACCTTACTCGATTACCGCCATCGCGCGGCCCGGCGGGCGCAGCGGAGCGTCCCTACGACGCGCCGCCGCGGGGCTAAAGCCCCCGGTTAACGCACCGGCTTATGAATAGGCCGGGTTACGGAGGGGCGCATCTTCGGCTTCGTCGCCCGCGGCTTCTTGTACTTATCCTTGACTTGGAATACCATTAGGCGCCCTTGGGCGTGGACGCCCTTGTAAAACCGCCAGAGTTTTTTGGCCACCGGGTTCTTGTCCGGTAGCTCCCAAGTTATGACGTAATCGACCGCCGGCGCGAACTTTCTGACGCGGTATTTTTCGCACGGCCACAAGTCCCACGGGAGCGGACGGAAGCCGTCGTAATCGAAATTCACCGGGAACGTGTATTGGTCGGCCTCGGAGTTGCCGAAGTTTAAGACGTCGCGGCCTATGGCGTAATAGCTGCTCGCGCCCGCGAAGACGGCGATGCGGTATTGCCATCCCGAGAAGTACAGATACGCCACTTTAGAGCCGTCTTCCACGTATTCGATGCCCGAGCAGAAATCGCGCAGCTCGCGGTTGAACTTCCGGTAACGGGACAGCGTGTCGACCCCAAAGGCGAGCGCGAACGCCGTCGCCGCCAGGAATACCACCCACCGGCCGGTTCGTATGAAATCGTCGCCCGCCCAAACCAGGAGGAGGACCCAGGGGATTATTAAAAGCCGCCCCGAGAGAACGCCGAAGCCGCTGGCGGCGTCCGGCGCCAGGAAGTATAGCGCCAGCGTCCCGAGCGCCAGGACGAGTAAACCGTTGCGGGGGGCGAGCCATGATTTTGCCTTCGGCGTACGCGCGATGACGCGGAACGCGACCGCGGCCAGAACGACGCCGAGCGACGCGAGCCCCAGGTACAGCTGCTCAGCGCTATAGAAACGGAACGACGAGCCCGTGATAAAGGATGTCGCGACGTCGCGCCAGGGCAGCCATCGGGGCCCCGACGGCGGCCACGCCGCGATGAAATACGCGGGTAGGACGAAAGCGGGCAATAGGGCCGCGAAAACGGCTAAGCGCTTTTTTACGCCCTTGCGTTCCCGTACCCTTTCGCCCACGGCCAGCCAGGCGTTTAACACGAAAAGGCCGGCTAAGAGTATGACGGCGGTGGCGGCGTGCGTGAGATAAGCTAGTACGCCGGCGGCGTTCAGTATTATAAAATCCCGCGCCCGCAGGCCGTCGCGGCGCCACAAAAAATACGCCCAGGCGGCGAAGGCGATGACCAACCCCGCGCAGTAATTGAAGAAACCCATGTGGAACGGGAAAGCGAGCGCGTAGGGGAGGGCGGCGATGGCCGGGACGGCGGTTTGGGCGCCGGTGCTCCGGGCGAGGGCGTACGCCGCCGCGGCGAAACCGATGACGTAAATGGAAAAGAAAAGCCGTTCGGCCGCAAGAGGCGGTATGACGGTCCCGAAAGCGCCGACGATTGTATGGTATAGCAGGTTGGAGTACGTAAGCCGGTTTAGCCGGTAATACTGCTCAACGCCGGTCCCGCCGGATAGGCATAAGTCGCGCAGATGGATGGCGTTCTCGAGATGGCAGGGGCCGTCCTGGGTCGGGACGTATCGGTTGAACCAAAATAGGCCGAGGTAAAAGCCGATTAAAAGGATGAACGTTACCCACGCCGTTTTCTTTATGTTCATAGCGAAGGTTACGCCGGTACCCCGTTCCGCCCCGGCGGTACGCTAAGGCCGCGCGCGGTCGACCTTGCCCCGGGCCTTGTGTCGCGGCAACCTCGGCGGCTTTATTATTGACGCCGGCGCGATTTCTCCTCCCGTCCTTCGAATTTTTAATTGAAACGTACGCCGCGTCCCTCGCGTCAGATTTCCCCGGACAGCTTAACCGTACGCGGCTTACGGCCTCGTTTTACGCTGCGCTAATCGCCGTTCTTTGACTACGGCGCACTTTTACGCGCGTTTCGTCCGACGTGCTCCCCCGGCGTTTTTCGTTTCCCCGTTTACTCCGTAAACCGCAATTTCCTAAAAAGGGGCGAACGTTGCGCTCGCCCCGTTACGTACGTACGTAACTACATCCGGATAGTTTTTACTCGAACAGCGCCTTCACGCGACCCAGCGACGTCGGCGAAATGGCGACGCTGTACTTCTTGGCGCCGATGTCCTTGCCGCCCTCGCCCTTGCCGCGGCAGGGCGAACTCTCCGACAGGTAGAAGTTATTTTTCTCGTAGTCGGCGAAGAGGGGGTCGGCGTGGATCTCGCCGATGCCGGGGGACGGTACGAAGCTGTACCATGTGCCGCCGCCTCAGCCCGGGCAGAAGTACATATAGTTTCCGCCCTTGTTGTTGTCCACGTCGTTGTATAGGATATCCAAAGTGCCGGTGTTCTGGTGCTTGGCGATGCCGTACGTGGCGTTGTCCCAGATGATGTTATTTTTAATCGTAGCGGTGGAGTATTCCCAAACCCGTACGCCGGCGATGCCGTTGCCCTTGCAGATGGTGTTGCCGTCCACCTGCGCTCTCGCGCCGTCGGTGACGTTTATGGCGCCGTAGTAGCCGGCGTTAATAAGGCAGCAACCCGAGACCGTAAGGTCCGTTCCGTTCCCGCCGGTTTGGACGCTCCCGCCGTCGAGGTCGACGAGGGCCCCGTTTCCGCGTATGCAGGACTTCTTTCCGATCCTGACGCCGCAGCTGCCGGTATAGGTCTCCTTCGGGTCGAGTACGAGAAGTTTGTCGTAGCCCTCGCCCGGGCCGGCCTTTTCGTACGCGTCCTGCAGCTTTATCGCGTATGCGCCCGCGACCGCGATAACTAAACAAACCCCAACGATAAGCAATTTCTTCAAGGTCTCACCTCCTTCTAAAAATCAGTATAGCACCTGGACCGGCTAAGTCAAGTATTTTTCTTTAATCCTGGTATAGGAACACAGGTTTACTTCGCGACGCGGGGGCGTTTTGGGCGCGGTGAGCCGGTTTGCTTTTAGCCCGTAATCCTGCGCGTCGGGAACGTTCGCGGCGCCGGCTTTCTCGCGTGAAATATACGGCCTAAATTTTTTACGCTCGGCCGGTATTTTCCGTATCCCATATTAAGGGCGTTATACGGTCGGCATTTCCCGGCCTCGTGCGGGTTAGGTTGTTTGATAGGTCCCGGGCCGGCGGGCCGTCAATTTGTATAACCCAAAGACCTTAACGCCTCGGCCAGGTCTCCGTCGATTCGGCCGGAGACGGCGAACGCCGCTTTTTCGATCTGGCGGGTTAACTCGCCGCGGTAACTTTCGTACGCCGGGTCGTCGACGCGCCCGGAGAGGTTGCGGCTTTCGGCGGCGTCGGCCTTGAGGTCGTAGTATTCGTACCGTTGGGTTGCGACGTTGAAAATGAGTTTCATATCGGCGGACCGTATGCAGTACTCGCGGCTCACCGTAAGGCCGTCCGGCAACGTCGTTTTGTCGTTGGTTTGCGAAAACCCCCAGGCGGGCGCGGCCGCCCGGTTTTCGCTTACCGCCAGGAGGTCGACGCTTTTGCCGCGGTAACCCTCGGTCGGCGCGCCCGTCGCGGCGACGACCGTATAAGCCAAGCACAGCGTTTCAACCTGGCCTCGGACGGGTTCGCCGCTTTTACCGCCTACCGGTTTAATCAGCAGACAGACCCGCGTCTCCGGGTCGTATACGGTTTTGCCGTGGTATTTGTATCCGTGTTCGCCGAAGGATTCGCCGTGGTCGCTGGTTACGACGACGAGGGTACGGTCGTACGCACCGCCGCGCCGCAACTCATCCAGTAACTTTCCTACGGCCCGGTCGGTATATAGGACCTCGTCGTCGTAGAGGGCTTCGATGGCCGCCGCGCACTTCGGCCGGGGCGTACCGTCCGCGTATTTGTTCCACCGTCGCTTCAACTCGAGTTGCCGTTCCTCGAAGTCCAAAGGTCCCGGGCCGTCGTAGAAACGTTCCGCGGCGCCGCGGTAGCGGTACGGGGAGTGGGGGTCGAAATAATGTACGAACAGGAAAAGGGGCCGGCTCCGCCGTCGGCCGAGGGCCCTTAGGGCGGACGCCGTTACGGCCGGCGCCTGACGCAACGTACCGTATAATTTGTCGTTGACCGCGACCGCAAATCGGTAGAGGAGGGTGTGCCGGAAGCGGGACCACGGGTTGATGTAATCGTCGTAATACCGGAACCCCCGGGCGAGGGTCGAAATGCGGCGGTCTAAAATGAAGCCGCCCGTAATGCCGACGGTCTTGTAACCGTACGCGGCCAGTAGCTCGGGGAGGGTGGCCGCGTCGGATTGCAGTCGCGCGAAATTGGAAACGACGCCGTGCTCCGCCGGGTATAACCCGGTGAACATACTTACGTGGGAAGGATTGGTAGTGGGTTGGACGCAGATGGCGTTCTCGAAAAATACCGCTTCGTGGGCAAACCGGTCCACGTTGGGCGACGTGTCCCGCCGGTACCCGTAGCAACCCAAGTGGTCGGCCCGGACCGTGTCGAGAGAGATGAATATTACGTCCGGCCCTACCGCCTTGGAATGAGCGGCCCATTTTAATTCCGGGATTACGAAGGCTGCGACGGAGGCGACGACGTAAGCGGCCGCCGCCGAGATAAGGATAGGCTTTTTCGCAATAACGCGTCTTAACACGCGCCACCCGGCGGCCACGACGAGCGCGGCCAAACCGCACGCGGCGAATGCGCCGAGTTTGTAGGGGTGGGTGAGAGGCAGGCCGAATACGAATTTGCTTCGAACGACCAATACGGCGTTACAGGCCAATATGGCCCACACCAGGCCGATTTCGGCGACGGCCGCGGCGCGTTGCCGCACGGGAGGTATTATCCTACCTGCTACGAGGGCGGTACCGTAAAACGCCAGGGCGAAGGCTAACGCCGCGACTACGTCCGCCGTAAGCGTCGCGGCGTACACGACCGCCCGCGCCCCCGGGGGGGCTTGCGAGCCGTGCCCGGCGAGCATAATTAACGTTTCGACGGCGCCCAGCGCCAAGCCGTAGGCCGACGCGACTTTTATTACCCGGAATAAGTCGCGCGAATTGTTGCCTATTCGATTTTTGGCCATAAATTTCTACCGCGTGTTTCCCTTTAACCGGGCGTCGGCGCCGGCAACCCGTTCACGGCGTCGCACACGAGCCATATTATGACGGCGTCGAAGAGGAGCTGCGCCGTTTTGGTTACCTGCGATAAAAACAGGAGCGCTAGCTCGCGGCCGTAGAAGTCTATCTTTAATATGTGTACCGGGTTGACGACTACGGCGGCGACGGTGAATATACAATAAGCTAAGAAGAGCTTATCGTTCAGGGGGGCGAGGTTCAAGTCATTTTCGCGGACGTAATGGTCGTACGCCTTGGGCCAACCCCAGACTGCTTTGAAAAACCAATACAGATTGTACAGCGGTACGAGCAAGAGTAGGGCCATCTTGGCCGGGTTGAACTTTTGCGCGCCGCCGGCGATGGGTCGCCATGCCGGGTACCATAATAGGATGAATATCGCGAAGGCCTAGAATGAAGCGATCATACTCCAGGCGCGGACGGGCGCCGGGTTCAAGCCGAACGCGTCGACGTTTACGACCCACGATGCCACCATAAAGGCCGCGGGTATCGCGACGACCGAGGCGAGATAGAAAGGTTTCGACATCCGCGTTACGGCGCGACCCCTCTCTCTTCCCTGAGCCGCTTCACGGTACGTACGTTTTTCGGGTCCCAATCGCCCTCCTGCGGCGTCTCCAGCACCATGGGGAGGTCGCGGAGCGTCCGGTGGTTAATGAGTCGCCTGAAGCCTTCGCGGCCTATGGTCCCGCGTCCTATGTGCGCGTGGCGGTCGAGGCCGCCTCCGGCCGCGGCCTTGGCGTCGTTTAGGTGGAGGAGTCTTATGTTATCGACGCCGATGAAGCCGTCGATTTCGGCCAGGATGCGCTCGAGGCCGTCGCCGCCGGCAGCTAGGTCGTAACCCATGGCGTGGGCGTGGCACGTGTCGACGCATAATCCTACGCGCCGCCGGCTCCTCTTGCCGATTATTTTATATAAAGCCGTTAGCTCTGTAAAGGTGGTTCCGACCTGGTTCGATTTCCCGGCGGAGTTCTCCATTAAGACGGTGACGCCGGCTCGAGGCGTAGCTTCCACGGCCCGGCGTATCGCCGCCGCCGCGCGTTCACGTCCAAGTTCAACGCCGGCGCCGCGGTGGCTGCCGAGGTGCGTAACGAGGTAGCGGCCTCCCAGCGACGCCGTCGTCTCGACCGCCTCGGTCAACGCGGCCGCCGACTTCTCGTAGAGCTCGTCGTCGGGCGCGGCGAGGTTGGGGAGGTACGGCATATGGACGAAGAACGGCTCGAGCCCCGCGCGCGTCACGCCGAGCTTAAATCTCTCGACGTCTTCGGGCGGGTGGGTTTTTTGGCGCCAGCCGCGCGGGTTGGACGGGAATATCTGGAAAGTGGTGCAACCCAGCGCCGCGGCGCGCTCCACGGCGAGGTGAACGCCGCCCGAGATCGAAACGTGAACTCCCAGAAGGAATTTGTTTTTAGACACCGTCGCCGCCGCGAAATCAAAAAGCCGCCCCGCGGGCGGCTCGAGTGGGATTCGACTTCTATTCCGTAGAGGCGGGCGCTTCTTTCTCGGGTTGGTCCGGTTTCGTCGGTTCGCTCGGTTCGGTCGTTTTCCAGGGGCGCGACGGTTGGGCCGGCGTTTTTTCGGTCGTCTTCGCTTTCCGCTCTTCCATTAGGGACTTGCCGCCCCGCGGCATCGCCGATAACTTCGCGAGCACGAGCGACGTCACCATAAACATAATGGCCGCGACCGTCGTGAGTTTCGTCAGGAACGTCCCGGGGCCCCGGCCCCCGAAAAAGGATTCCGAGGCGGCGCCGCCGGCGCCGAAGACGCCTGAAAGGCCGGCGCCCTTGCCGGTTTGCAGGAGGACGACCGCGATCATCGCGACCGCGAAGATTATGTGCGCCACAATGACTACCGGGTGAAATATATCCATTTCAAACTCCTATGCGAGACTATAACATGTTTTCCTCTAACCGTCAATCGCCCTTTCTACCCGCGGAACTTTATTATGGGAACGAACGTCTCGGCCTTGAGGCTCGCGCCGCCCACCAGCGCGCCGTCGATGTCCGGTTCCGCCATGAGCTCGGCGGCGTTGTCGGGCTTAACGCTGCCGCCGTACAATATCCGTACGGTTTCGGCGGCGCCGGCGCCGAACGCCTCACGTATCGCTTCTCTTATGAGGGTGTGCGCTTCGCCCGCTACTTCGGGCGTCGCGGTCAGGCCGGTACCTATGGCCCATACCGGCTCGTACGCCAGCGTTACTGCTGCAACGGCGTCGGCCTCCACGTCGTTCAAACCGGCGATTACCTGGCCGCGGATGAGGTCCTTCCAGCCGTCGCCCGCCTCGCGTTCTTCCAACTTCTCGCCGACGCAGAGGATGGGTTTTAGGCCGCCTCGGAGCGCGGCCCGGGCTTTTTTATTTACGATATCGTCCGTCTCGTGGAAATATTGCCGCCGTTCGGAGTGGCCTACGATAACGTATTCCACGCCCAACGCCGTTAACATCGGCGGCGAGACTTCTCCCGTGAAGGCGCCCTTTTCTTCGTAAAAGACGTTCTGCGCGCCCAGCTTGACGGCCGAGCCGGCGAGCTCTTCCGCGGCCGCGGCCAGCGACGTAAACGGCGGACACAAGAGGACGTCGACGTCCTCGACGCCGGCGGCCCCGTCGCGGACGGTACGCGCCAATCGGCGCGCTTCCTCCGCGGTCGTATGCATCTTCCAATTACCTGCAATAAACGGTTTCCGTACCATAATGAACGTCACCTCGTTTAGTAATCGAGCATATCGGAAATGGGTATCCAAAGAACCGCCGGTAATATAATTGAAACCGTCGACGTTTTCAAGGCTAAAACGCTCGATTTTAATTCCCTTTTAATTTTAACCCGCTTCGGTTATATTTACGCGTTCAACCGAGGCCGGTTGGAACGTGCCGCTAAGGAATCGTCGTTGGACCCTCGGATAGATATCCCAACACGTAACGTCGCCGCGGAGTTAGCGCTCGCGGAAGAGCTCACCGTCGACCCGGGCCTGGCGCAAGTGCTGTACGCGCGCGGCATACGGAATGCCGACGCGGCGAGGCGTTTTCTTTTCCCGGATGCTACGTCGCTGACGCCGCCGTCCGATTTCCCCGACATGAGTAAGGCGGCGGACCTCATAGTCGAACGTTGCCGTGACGGGAAATCGGTTTTCGTCGCGGGCGACTACGACGTCGACGGCCTCGCCGCTACCGCGGTTTTGGTTATCGTGCTCCGGCGTTTGGGGGCGACGGTCCGTTATTACATACCGGACCGTTTGAGCGAGGGCTACGACCTTACGTCGGCCACGGTCGCCCGGGCGGTCGACGCGGGGGCCGACGTTTTGGTTACCGCGGACTGCGGCAGCCGCGCGCACGACGCCGTGGGGGCGGCGCGGCAGGCCGGCCTCGCCGTCGTCGTAACCGACCACCACCGGCTGGGGGAAACGCTGCCGCGGGCCGACGCCGTGGTAACGCCGCAGCGGTTGGCCGAAGGCCATCCGGCGCGCGGCTTCGCGGGCGTCGGCGTCGCGTATAAACTGGCGCAGGAGCTTTTGCGCAGAGGCGGCGCCACGTTGGAAGCTCCGTCGCTTCTGTCTCTCGTGGCGGTGGGGACCGTTTGCGACGTCGTCGAGCTGGACGGCGAGAACAGGGCCCTCGTGGCCGCCGGGTTGAAGGAATTTCCGGGCGAATTATTCCCCGGCCTCGCGGCGCTGCTGGCCGAAGGCCGGGTAGAACCGCCGGTAGCTTCGTGGCATCTCGCTTTCGTCGTAGGCCCGAGGTTGAACGCGGCCGGGCGCCTGGGACACGCGACGTACGCGTTGGAGCTGCTTCTCGCGGACGAGGAGGGGCGCGCCCGGGCGCTGGCGCGTAAGATTGAAGATTTTAACGTGCGGCGCCGGGCTTTAGAAGGCCGGATAGCGGCCGAAGCGCTCGAGCGAGGCGCGGCGCAAGTCTCTTCCGGGAGCAGGGCGGTAGTGCTCTGGGGCGAGGGGTGGCACCCGGGCGTCATCGGCATCGTAGCGTCGCGGGTGGTCGACCGTTTCTTTCGGCCCGCGGTACTGGTAGCGGTTGACGGGGGCGCGGGCCGAGGTTCTTGTCGGAGCGTCCCCGCGTTCGACGTCCACGACGCGCTCGCGAGTTTGGCGCGATACCTGGTTCGCTTCGGCGGCCACCGCCTCGCGGCGGGCTTCGAGATCGAGGAGAGGAATATCGCGCCTTTCGCGGAGGCGTTCGAGCGCTACGCCGCGGAGCGCCTCGACGGGGAAGCGCTGCGGCCTACGGCGCGCGTCGACGGCTATTTGCCGCTGTGCGCCGTGAACGAGGGCCTCGCTCGCGACCTCAAGTTGCTCGAGCCCGTAGGTCAGGGCAACCCCGCGGCGACTTTCTACACCCGGACGCGCGTCGAGGAGGAAGCGCAGCGCGTCTTCAAGAACGCGCACCTCGAGGTTATGGCGGCGGCCGGGCCGGCGCGCATCCGGGCTATCGGCTTTAACCTGGCGCGCGACGGCGAAACGCTCGCGAGCGGCGAATACGGTTTAGTCCACACGCCGACGTTGGACACGTGGCACGACCGGGAACGGCTCGAGCTGAGGCTCGAGCATATATTGGCCGTTAACCCGGGCGTCGGTAATAGGGAACCGGTAGCGATCGTAGACGAGAGGGGTAAGCACCGCCGGGAAAGGGGAGGGGCGTACGAATTTTCGGCGGATGCCGTCTTCGGCCTTCCGGAACAAGAGGTACTGGCGAGCGGGTGCGAGTTCGTCGAATACGCGGCTGTCGTCGAGGTCGAGCGGCGCTTCCGCCGGATGTGGCTCGCGGCGCCGCCGTTCGACGCCCACCGATTCGCGATGCTGTTGGCTGCGGCGGAAGAGGTCGTTCTCGCTTACGGCGAAGCGGAGGCGCTGGCTGCCCGCGAGTTCCTAAGGCGGTATTACCCCGACCGCGAGATGTTGGCCGAGCTGTACCGCGAGCTGCGGGAGCGCGGGGAGTTGCCCGCGGCGGATGACGACCCGGGGGTACGCCGGGCGCTCGAGGTCTTCGGCGAGTTAGGTTTGACCGAAGAGGCCGACCGCGGCCTGGTCGGAGCCGACGGCGGCGCGTCGCCGTCGCCAGGGCGAAAGGCGCTCGACGATTCGCCGTTGTTCCGCCGGTGTCAGCGCCGGCGGGAGGCGGCGGAGGAGTTCGTCGCCGCTATGTGCGAGTGGCCGGCGGCGGCTTTGGAAAACCTCGCCCGGGAACTTTCGTTCGCAGCGTCCGGCCTTGATACTTAAGGTTTTTATAAAGAAGGAATAGCGACGTGATACGCATAGCCGCCGTTCACCCCGACGTAATCGCGGACGAACGTTTGAGGTTGGGGACGCCTCGCTTCAACGCCGAGTGGCTCGAGCTATTCAACGCCGGCGGCGGCCCCGTGGACGCGTTTGGCTACTTCGTCGTAAACGGCCGCGGCGAAGGCTTCACCATCGAGCTCCCCCGGCGTAACGCCTTGTTGGTCGGCCCGTATCAATCGCTGGTAATATTCTCCGGGTTCCCGGATAGCCCCGCCGACCCGGCGGCGTGTTACCTCGCAAACCAGGCGACGCGCCTTTTCCTTAAGCGCGATTCGTATTTCTGGGACGCCGAGGAAGATAACGTATACCTCTACTCCTCGCGCGAGACGTACGCCGACAACCCTGACGGGTACGTCGACTACTACCACTATAAGCGGCGTTCCGCCAAGATAATCGTTAAACGAAAACTTTAACAGAGGTGATGACGTATGGACCCCGTCGATATCGCTTCCTTCCGGCGCCGCTTCTTCGGCGAGAGACGGGCCCAGCTCGAGCGGTTGCTCGATACTCCTCTACTTTTATATTGGGGCCGCTGGGAAGGGCCCAGCATCCGCGCGCTGACGTTGGCGGAGGATTTTACGAGGCCGGCTTTTATTTTATGTGAACCGGGCGGCGCGACGACGGCGTTCGTGCAGCGAATCGAGGTCGACGAGTTGGCGCCGTTGTCCGACGACGTGGAGCTGGTCGCGTACGGCGGGGCCGCCGAGCTGGACGACGAGCTGGCGTCATATCTTAAGAAGTTCGACGACGTGGTGGTCGAAGTTTCGACGAATTTCCCCGCGCTCGACCGCCTGCCGCCGCGCTACGTCGGATTCCTCTCGTCGTTCGTGAATATAAGAGAGTGCGACGACGTGCTCGTACCGTTCCGGGCGGTTAAGTCCCCGCTCGAGCTCGCGTTGATGAAGCGAGCTTCCGACGCTACGCTGGCGGTTTTCGCGGAGCTCGAAGGCAAGGTCCGACCCGGCGCGGCGGAGGAGGACCTTATGAATTTCCTACTCCACCGCGCGATCGATGCCGGCGCCGCGCCCGCGTTTTACCCCATCGTGGCCTCCGGGCCCCGCTCGCAGTATCCCCATCCCCAGCGCCGCTCGAAAAAGAAGATAGAACCCGGCGAACGCGTCGTCGTCGACTACGGCGTCGACGTGTGGGGTTACAAGGCGGACGTTACGCGGACGTACGTCGCCGGCGGCGACGCGAGCGCGGACCCGTACTACGACATAAGCGCGGAACTGGTTGACCTCTTGCGCCGGGCCGACCTTAACGCGGTGACGCCGCTCGAGCTGGGCCGGGAGGTCGCGCGCAGGGTAAAGGACGCCGGCCTGAGCGACCGCGAGCGCCACGGTTACGGCCACGGGCTGGGCGTCGAAACCCACGACCCCCATCCGTACGTCGTCGCGACGGCCATGCCGTGGTTGGACCGCCCGTTCGAGGACGGGATGGTCTTTACGTTCGAGCCCGGCTTCTACGACGAGCGGGGAGGCTTTCGCATCGAGGACGACTACGTCGTATGGAAAGGTCGGGCGGTGCCGATGCAGGAGCTCGACGTTCCAGCGTAGTTTTAGCACGGAACGAGGAAGGGACGTGCGGTATAATGATGTCAGGGGTGGTTGAGAAGAGGATTGGGTAAGTAGGTAAATCCGTAGCCGGATATTTTTCGGGTACGGAGGAGGTTGGTTTTCGTAGGAAGAGGGATGTTACCTTCAGCGGGAAATACGTGGGTTCCTCTCGCGGCGGCCGTAGGTTGCGGCCTTGCCGCCGGGGTGGTATCGCTTCTCATCCGTCGCGAAACCGCGGCGGAAACGCGGACGCCCGCCAGGTTGGCGTGGTTTTTAGCGGGAACGTATTTCGTCGTTTTCGGCGCGTGGGCGGTAGGCCGTTTCTACAACCTCGAATACTGGGGGTCCGATCTTGGTGAATACGCCGGCCTCGTTTACAACACGGCGCGGGGTCGGTTTTTTACGCAGACGTTCGACGGTTTTCACGGGTACTTCGTCCATTTCGCGCCACTGCTCTTCGCGATATGCCCGTTGTCGTACGTTTTCCGCGAACCGATTTATTTAGTCGTTATTATCGCGTTTTCGGCGGCCGCGAGCGTAGCGCTCGTATATTTTTTAGGGGCGGCGCGGGGCGCCCGGTGGCCGGCGTTCGCGCTCGCCGCGTCGTACGCTTTGTCGCCCTTTCTCCACGGCGCGACGTCGTACGGGAACCCGTTGCGAGCTATGGCCGCGCCGGCGGTCTTGGCCGCGCTTTTGCTTTTCGTCCGCCGGCGTTTCTGGTGGGGCGTTCTTTTTACGTTCTTGGCGGCCGCCGCCTCGGAGGAGATGGCCGTCTACGCGATCGTCGTGGCCGCCGTTGGGGTATGGGTATGTCGCAAGCGGTGGAGCGGCGGTTTGGTTATTTCCGCCTTCGCCTTTTACGCCTTCGGCGTCGCGTTTCAAATATACCCGAAGCTCTTGTGCGGGCAATCGGGATTGCCGCACTACGGGGTATACCTCGAGCGATTGAAGGAGGGCGGCGTGTTGACGCTCTTCGAGCCGAAGGGGATTCTACCCTTGAGTACGCGGCTGTGGTTCTTCGTGACGACGTTGGGTCCGGTGGCCGTGTTTTTACCGTTCGCCGGCGTCGCGGCGGTACTACTAATACCGCCGGGGTACGTTTTTTTAACTCACGACCACTCGAGTATCGTCCGGCACGGCTTCGGCTTCCCGTTTCAGTTTTTACCGTTCGCGTACGCCGCGGCGGCTTTCGGCCTGGCGCGCATAAGCGCCCTCCGCCGGGTCCGGCTCAGGAGGTTCCTCTTGGCGGGGGGGAGCGTGGCGGCGGTGACCTTCCAAATAGTTTCGATCGCGTACTCGTACCGGCCCTGGTACGTCGGGACCGCGCGAGGTATGTTTCCGACTTACCATAAGCTCGGGACGCTCGCCGGGATCAGGAAGGTCCCTCCGGGAATCGCGGTCTCGGCGGACCAGCCGGCGTTCACGTATCTGGCGCACGACAGGCACGTCGCGACGTTGTACCCGCGGGGTTTGGGGTTGGGCGGTTTGGAGAAAGTGGACGCCGTGTTTTTGGACCGCGACTTCCATTGCGCGTTGGTAATGCCTTCGGATATGGCGCGGTTACGCGCGGCCGGTTTCTATCCGGCGGAGGTGACGCGGGACTACGCTTATTTTAGGCGGGCCCCGGGTAGGTATTCGTACGACGACGTATGGGAGGCGTGGTACGGAGTTATCAGCGAGTCCCATTTCCGCGCGCCGGAGCGATACGTAAGGCCTCGCCGCGATTCCCGGGCGTTGCACGACGGCGTCGTCCGCCGTTTCGAGAGGAGCGGGTTTTTATGGGGGAAGGACCGGTATTTCTTCCCTCCCGGGCGTTATAAGTTCATATATATCCTGGCGTGCGATAAGGACGCGTTCTGTCACGTTATTACGCGTCTGGTATTCCATAACCGGCGTACGGGCGCGGCGCGGCGCCGCATTAAAAAATGTTGGACGTTGAACCGGGACGGCGAATACCACGGGTACGCTTTAAAATTTAAAATCGACGAACCGTCGTTCGTCAGCGTCGATTTGGCGGGGACGTCGGGATACTTCTTCGACGACGTGGTCGTGAAGGGGGAGCGTTACAACCTGAAGGCGGTGGGGCGGTACTGTCCGTGGCCTTACGCGCCGCGAGGCGAGGTTGCGGACTATTTTAAATAAAATCGGCTCGCGCTCCATTTTAACATAATAACAGGTCACAAGCCGTCGTGGGGAAATGGGTATCGGTTTTCGCGAGACGAGCTTTAAGTTCGCCCATCGTAAAACGTTTACTTTTTTTCTTGACATAACGCCTTCGCTGGGTTAGGTTAAAAGCGAACCGAACCGCTCCCAACGACTAAACGAAAGTTAACCCGTGCGGGAGGTATAATAATGCCGTTTTATCAGTGCAAAGGTAGCAAGACGTACCACTCCCAGGCGAGTTGTTCCAGGGTACCGGGGAACGTCAAGACCAACGCCGGATGGGCGGTGCGTACCGCCAAGCCGAAGGGCAAGATGTGCATCGAGTGCGCGGCCAAGGCGAAACCGAAGGCCAAGCCGAAGAAGAGGGTTACCAAGAAGAAGGCCGCGGTCAAGAAGAAGGTTCGGAGAATCAGAAGGAAGTAGCAGCTTGGCATTACGGTTTGGTTAAGTGCCGAGGCCCGGGGCCTCGGCTTTTTACTTGAAGCAGCACGTCGCTTACGGAAGCGGCGTCGGCGTTTTTTCTTGATTATGAAGTTGCCGTGTGCTATAAATGGAAGGAAGGGCCTATAGCTCAGTTGCGGTTAGAGCGCGCGCCTGATAAGCGCGAGGTCACAGGTTCGACTCCTGTTAGGCCCACAGGGCCCGCCGCCGGCGGGCTTTTTTTCGTAAAGGCATGAGCCGTTATGATTGGTAAGTATTTAAAATGGGTGGCGGTCGCTGCGGCGTTGGGCACGCCGTACGCGGCGGCGCCCGCCCGGGCGGACGAGGGCGCGACGACCGTAATTATAGCCGCCGCCACCGCGGGCGCGACGGCGCTCGCGACGCTCCTCGTTAAGGACTACTTCGACGACAAGAAGGAGTCGGAGCGGCTCGAGCGCGAGACCGCGGATATCCTCGAAGAGGTCAAGAGAATAGAAACCCGGGCCGAAGCGCTCGAGGAGAAGAATTACGAGTTGGCGGCCAAGACCGAAGCCGCGGAGGGCGTCGCCGAGTTCTGGTCGGTGTTGATTCGCGAGGACGAGGAGTTCTTCAAGCCGGGCCACATGACCGAGCGCGTGATGGAATACGAAAAAGGGTTGGAGGTCCTTTTGGTGAGAGAGCCGGCCCTGGTCGAGAAGATTCACGCCGCCATGTCCCGGCCGGATAGCGATTGGGCGCGCGCCGTTCTCATCCGGGCGTACGGCGCCGGTACCCCCGGCGCGGACTTCTGGGAGCTAAAGAAGCGGGTCGACCAGGGTTTGGAGGGCGGCGTCGTTTTGCTCGCCGGCGAACGGCAGGCGCGGTACGTTTCGGGCGCGGAGAACGTCATGGCAGTTTTGGATTACGTTTGGAAAGTGGCCGGCGCCGACGGATACCGGGAGACGCTGCAGAAGTTGTGGGTTTGCACGCCGGAAGAGGTAGAAATCGCGCTGGCTGCGTTCCCGCAACACGATTAGCCGTAGTACGGGTTTTAAGGTAACTTTCCGGCCGGCGCCGATTCGTAAACGGAGGAGATATGCCGGACGATAAATCGAACGAGCTCGAGCAGCGGCTGGACGCGTTGGAGCGACGGGTCCAAATGGTGGAGGAGGGTTACGTCGAAGACGAGCGCCGGAGCCGGCGCGCGCGCACGATGAACATGTGGCTCCGCATCACTATATACGTGATGTTTCTCTTGTTGATGGTCTTGTTCCTCGTCGTCTTCAAAGTACGTTTCTGAGCTGCTATGAAAATCGGCGTAGTTTTTACGGTGTCTTTGTTCGGATTGCTGGGGTGCGCCGACGACGGCGGGCCGCCGGCGCCGTACAACGTGACGGCGGAAACCGGGGGCGGCGCGGCCGCGCTGCGGTGGAGTTATAAGGCCGCGCCCGGGTTGGATTGCTTTTTGATTCAACGCTCCGAGCGTTTCAATTACGATTTCGTCGACCTGGCGAAGTCGCCCGCGTGGGAGCTTTACTACGACGACGGCGACGTCGCCGTCGGCGAGACGTACTATTACCGCGTGGCCGCTTTTTACAAGACGTGGAACGATGAGAAGGACGTACTGAGTAGGTTCTCGCCCGAGGTGTCCGTTAAGATTGAGTGACCGCCGTACTAACGAATCATGACGCGGGCGGACCTGAAGATCGCGGCCGCCCTTTTTTTGACCTTCGTCGGCCTCTACGCGCTGTGCGCGCCGGGGCACTTCTACCTCCTCGACGCCTCCTTTAAGCTCACGTGGGCCGAGAACGTCGTTGAGCGCGGCCAGCTGCACTTCGACCGCGACCAGGTCGGCAAGGAGTCGCGCATCGGCACGTACTTCTACGCGGGACGCAACGGCGAGCTCTACATCCACTTCCCGCTGGGAGGCCTTTTTTGTTTTTTACCCGCCGTGCTGCTCGGCGCCGCGGCGACGAGAATATTCCCGGCGTTGGCCGCGTGGGACGTCGGCTACTCGCTGGCGTCGTTCGGGAACGTCTTGTGGGCGGCGGCCTCGGCGGCGTTGGTGTACTGGTTGGCGCGCCGGCTCGAGCGGCCGGCGCGGCAGGCCGCGGCCGCGGCCGTCATCTTCGGCGTCGCGACGCCGCTGCTGCCGTACGCGACGTACGACTTCAACGAGCCGGCGGCCGGTTTCTTCGTCCTGCTCGCGGCGGCGCTGATTATAATAGGTTGGGAGAAGCGCTCGGTTAAGTGTCCGGTCGGCGCCGGCCTGGCGCTCGGCTTCGCCTTTACGATCCGTTACGAGCTCCTCGCGTTCGCGGCGACGGCCGCGGCGTTGTGGTTCGTCTTCGTTTTAACGCGGGGTTCGCGGTGGCGGGATTTCGCGGCCTTCGTCGGCGGCTTCGCCGCAGTGGCGGCAAGCGTACCTATATACAACTGGTACGCCCGCGGCAGCGCGGGCAACTTCGCGTATAACACGCTGCCGTTCTTCACCAACCTCGTCAAGGCGCGGTTCGAGCCGCTGGGGGGCGGCGGGCCGCTGTCCTTCGTCGGGCGGTTTCTGTGGATATATTTCCTGGCGCCCAACATGCACAACGTCATATTGTACTGCCCGCTCGCGGCGTTCGGTGTGGGCGCGACGGCGGCGCTAGTTAAGTCGTACGGCCGCCGGATTTTATTTTTAATCGTCCCGGCGTTGGGCCTGGGGGCGGCGGTGCTCTTTACGACGTACTCGAGCTGGGCGTGGGGCCTCCGCTACGCGTACGTTTTCTGGGCCGTCCTCGCCGCGGCGGGCGTCCTTGCGCCGCGCCGGCGCCGGTGGGTAAAAATACTCTTCGCCGCGTGCGTGGCGTGGGGGATAGCGCTCGGCGTCGTCGCCGTCGCGGCCGACTACCAGCTCACGCAGAACGACATAGCGGTGGACGTAATCGGCGACGCGAAGAAAGTTAATTTCCGCGGCTGGCTGCCGGAGGGGCGAGCCAACCCGCGGTACTCGCAAATACTGTGGCATTTCAAGTACGCGGGCCTGGCCGCGGCGCGGACCGTCGACTACTACGTGCACGGCGGCGAGCTGCGCTGGCTCGACCGGCCTCCCCCGGGCCTCAAGGGCGACGACCGGGCGATGCTGGATATTTGGCCGGTATACGCGCAGGTGCGGTGCGAGGCGCCGGCCGCGGCGGCCTGGCCGCCATACCTATTATTATTAGTGGGCACCGTCGCCGCGGCGCGGTGGCTAAAACGTTCGCTGGCCGAAGCACCCTGATGTCGGGGCCGACGTTCTGGTCGGCGGAACGCCAGACAAGAATGTCTGGCCCACCAAAAGGAGTAGGGGCCGACCTTCAGCTCGTGATGTAGGGGCCGACCTTTAGGTCGGCCCGCAAATCGTGGCGTCGGGTGTTACCACCCGACGCGATCTCGTAAAGGGAAGACCGGCGACAGTCGGGTAATTATTATTGAAGTCATTTCGGCTTCGTATTAAAATTAAACCGAATAAAGGGGGCGTAGCTCAGTTGGCAGAGCGGCGGCTTTGCAAGCCGTAGGTCGGCGGTTCGAATCCGCTCGCCTCCACATCGACGATAGGGGAACGGCGGCCTTCGGGCCGCCGGTTTAATTTAAAATCCTCGGTGCAAACCCAACGACCGAGCCGCGTCTTTCACCTTTTCTATTTCCTCCGGGCTCGGCGGCCTCATGAGCGCGGCCACTTCGTCCGCGCGGTAGCAAGGCCGGTACTGCGCCATGACGTTCACGTATGATTCGGGCGACAGCTCCTCGGCGATAAATTTCAGGACCGGCTCGCTGTCGGCCAGGCCGTCCGGCAGGACGAGGTGGCGGATGAGGAGGCCGCGCGTCGCGACGCCGCGGCCGTTCACCTCCAGGTCGCCCACTTGGCGGTGCATCTCGCGCAGCGCCTCCGTCATCCTCTCGAAGTAGTTGGGCGCGGCCGAGAGCTCCGCCGCCGGCGCCGCGGGGCCGTACTTCGCGTCCGGCATGTATATGTCTACGTAACCCTCGAGCAGCTTGAGCGCTTCGACGGCGTCGTATCCTCCCGAGTTGTAGACTATCGGGACCGTTAGGCCCTGGGCCCGGGCCAACTCTATCGCCTCCGCTACCGCCGGCGCTACGTGCGTGGGCGTCACGACGTTGACGTTCTCGCAGCCCTGGCGCTCGAGCGCGAGCATCATTTCGGCTACCTTGGCCGGCGTTACCTCCCGGCCCGCGCGGAGGTGGCTGATGTCGTAGTTCTGGCAGAAGATGCAGCCCAGGTTGCAGCCGGCGAAGAAGATCGTGCCGGAGCCGCCGCGTCCCACGAGCTCGCGTTCCTCGCCGAAGTGGGGGCCGGTGGAGGCGACTAGCGGCAAGACGCCGACATTACACGTGCCGGATTCCCCTTCGGCCCGCAACGCGCCGCACTCCCGTGGGCAAAGGCGGCACGGCGACGCGAGCGCGTAGAGGGCATCGACCGGTTCGCTTCGGTGCGGCATATCGCCACGAATTTAGCATAAGAGAGCGGGAGCGGCGAGGCTTTTAGGGAAACGAAGCCGATTGTGAAAGGTCGCGAGGTGTGTTATTTTACGACGAACGTCGCTTACGGGACGGCGGCAGCGAGGAGGTTCGGCGATGCGGTTGATGGGTGTGTTTATAGTAATATGTGTCGCCGCGGCGGCGTACGCCACGGGCGGCGGCGCCTGGGTCGGCGATACCTGGGGCGGTAGGATGGTCAAGCTCTCGCCGTCGGGTTCGATCGTGCGTACGGTCGGACCTTTCATATACCCGTACGGCGTTGCGATAGACCCGGGCGACGGCAGCGTCTGGTTCACCGTGAACGCCGGTACGGTCGTGAAGATGACGGCCGAAGGCGAAGAACTCTTCCGCCGCGGCTACAGCACCGAGCAAATATCGGTGAACCCGGCCGACGGCGGTTGCTGGGTCCGCGTTTATAATCCCCCCGGCGTCGCCCGGCTGGATAAAGTGGGGAAGGAGACGGCCAACGTGCCGCTGGGGCGCGCGAGCTGGGTGTCGTCGGCCGCGAGCGACGGGTCGGCCTGGGCGACGGACGGGACCGCGGGCGTACTGCTTCGGGTCACCGCCGCCGGTTCCGTCGTTGCGTCCTTCGGCGGCTTCAGCTCGCCGGGCGGGTGCGCCGCCCACGCCAAGGACAACTCCGTTTCCGTCGTCGAAAGCGGCAACGTCGTGCGCGTGAATACCGCGGGAAGCGTCGTCTTCCGGACGCCGCTCGCCGGCGGCTCTTGCGTCGCCGTGAACAACGAAGACGACGCGACGTGGGTCGGCGCCGGCTCGGCGCTTCACAAACTCGACGCCGCGGGCTCGATCGTGAACACGGTCGGCGCGGGCGGCATGGTAAACGTCGTCACCGTCAACAGCGGCGACGGCTCGGCGTGGGTCGCCATTTACGACCTGAACGCGGTCGCGAAGTACACGGCGACGGGCTCGATGGTCTTTCGCCTTCCCGGTTTTAACAAGGTTAAGGGGATGGCCGCCGAGCAGGAGCCCGCTTACCCGGCCGTGGCGCCCGCGAGTATGGGAAAGATTAAAGCGTTGTTCCGCTAAGGGGGCGCGGTCCGGATGTGCGTTTGCGTTACCTGTTAATATCTGCGTTAATGAGTCTCGCGGCCTGCGTTTCCGCTCGAGCCGAGGTAATAATCTGGGCGGAAGGCTGCATCGCCAAGGTTGAGCCGGACGCGCCGCGCCCCGCCGAGACGTACGTCTGGGACGGCGACCGTATCTCCTTAAAGGCCGCCCGCGGCGAGTGGGCGCCGTTCCAGGTCGTAATTAACTCCGACCAACCTCGCGTCGTTTCTTTCGAGATATACGACCTCGGCGGCCCGAGGGGCAACGTCGCCGCGGCCAACATATCCGTCTACCGCGAAGTATACCTTCCCGTCAATTGGCCCTCGGTCGACCCGGCTACGAACTTCACCGTGGGCTTGGGGCGAGGCCGTTGGCCCGACCCGCTGGTGCCGGTCATCGGCCACGCCGACGTCGTCGCCGGCGAGAATACCGTTTTCTGGTTCGACCTCTTCGTCCCGCCGGATACGCTACCGGGGAAGTACGACGGCAAGATTACGTTCAGGTGGTCCGGCGGCGACTACTCCCTTCCGCTCGAGCTTGCGGTATGGGATTTCGAGCTGAGCCGCGACCGCTCGCCGCCGTTCGTCGCCGCCGTTAACGCGGACGAAGTGTGCCGCCTCTACGGCGTTAAGGCCGACGCCGAAGAAGGCCGGGCCGTAGTGGACGCGTACTACGCGATCGTTAAAGAGCACGGCCTGTGGCCCTTTCGACCGGCGGATGACGCCGTCGCGGCCGAAGCGGCCTTACCCGCCGAGTTTCCCGGCGACTACCCGTTCCGAGATTACCGCCTCGAGACCTTCGCCGACGGCGAGGCGTACCCGGAAATACTCGCCGACGTGCGGCGCGAGGGCGTCGGCGTGGCGTTTAAGGCCGGAGGCTTCGCCGGCTACGTCGACCGCCCGGCCGGCGACCACCGCCTCGTCGGATGGGCGTTGTGGCGCTTCGGCGGCGACGTCGCGACGTTGGGCGACGTGTCTTATTTTCCCCGAAAAGAAGGGAAGCCGCTCTCCGACGACCCGCGCAACAGATGGGGCAACGGCGCGTACGCGTTGATATACCCGGGGACCGAGTTGGGTTTGAACAAGCCGCTGCCGAGCATACGGCTGAAGCTTCTGCGCGAAGCGGCCGAGGACTACGCGTATTTATCGGCGTTGAAAGACGCCGGCCTGGCGGCGTACGCCGACGAGCTGGCGGCCGGCGTCGTCCCGGCGCTACCTCCCGCCGGAGGGAACGGCGCCGAGGCGGACGCTTTATACGGGGCTCGCGAGGCCGCGGCGGTGGCGTTGGTAAAGAGCGAGTGGCGCCAGGAAATAGCGGAGAACGTCGTACGAGGCCGCGCGGTAAGCGACGACGGTACGGCCGTCGCCCGGGCGGTGGTACGGGTCGGCCCGCTAGCGTCGGTTACGGACCGAGACGGCGACTACGAATTGCGTTACGTACCTCGCGGGCGGACGCTGGCGGCGACGGCGCCGGGTTACGAGAGGGCGGCGTCTTCCGGCGCCGGCGGCCGCGGCGATTTCGTCTTAAAGCAACTCCTCAGGCGTTATCTCTCGAGCGGCGACGAGGCGCCGGCCGATTTTTCGGATAAAGGGTTCGAGGGAGCCGCCGTTTTGCCGGACGCGAACGTCGCGGGCGGGCCGGCGTTCGTAGCCCGGCTTAAGGCGAAGCGCGCGGGCGAGCTCGAGTTCAGGCCGCCGCTCCGGGATTGGAGTACTTTCGGCTCGCTCGTCGTCGAGTTGTACAACGGCTCGAGAGGCCGGGTTAGCGCGACGGTGCGCGTGACGGACGGAGCGGGCGCCTTTTACGAGGAAGTGGTCCTGTTATCGCCGGCGTGGTGGACGCGGGCGCGGCTCGAGTTGGACCTGGTTCGCGCGCGTTTTTACCTCGAGGCGAAGGGACGCGAGGGCGCCCTCAAGTTCGCCGACCGGCCTCGGGTTAATTTCGCCGACGTTCACGACGTGAAGGTAACTTTCGAGGGCCCGGCGGACGCCGAGGTCCGCGTGGGGCGGGTTTGGCTGGAGGCCCGCGCCGATTAAATATGCTCACGAGAACGCACGGCAAGAAAAGGATCGAGGTTCGTGATAACGTCTCGTCCGGGCCGAACCGTAGGACGCAAGCGGTTACGTTACGGTAGAATATAGGAGTCCAACGTCGTTATGAGCGATTTCAAGATACTGTTGGTTATCGCGTACGCCGTCGGCATAATGGGGGGCGGCGCGGCGGCCTTCGTCCCGCTGGCGGCCGAACCGGCGTGGGAGTCCGAGGACGAGGACTACGCCACCGGGGGCATGTTGTGGGACCTCGACGGCGACGGCTACCTCGACCTGGTCGTGGGGAACGGCAACGATATGGACGAGGAAGAAGACGCCGTCTTCTACAACCGTCGCGGCGAGCTGGAGCGAGCGGCGAGCTGGCGCAGCGCGGACCTCGGCTACGACGGCCAACTCGACATGGGCGACGTCGACGCCGACGGCGACCTCGACGTCGTCATCACCGGTTTCCTCACGCCCCACCTCGAGCAGTTGTACCGCAACGACGGCGGCCGCCTGACGTCGTCGCCGGTGTGGACGAACGCCGACGCCGACGACAGCTTCTCGTGCGCGCTGGGCGACGTGGACGGCGACGGCGACCTCGAGCTCGCGACGATATCCGGGTACTTCGACCCGGCGCCCGTTCGCCTATACGCGAACGACGGCGGCGTGTGGGAGAAGTACGCGAGTTGGTTTACGCCCAAAGCGTACGACGCTAACGACGTGGGCTGGTGCGACGTAGACGGCGACGGCGACCTCGATCTGGCGACGGCCGGCCACGGAGAGCCGTGCTACCTGTTCGAGAACGAGGGGGGCGTACTCCGGAAAACGCCGTCGTGGCGTACGGACCTGGTTACCGAATTCAATCAGCTGACGTTCGGCGACGTGGACGGCGACGGTTGGCGCGACATGGTCGTTTCGGATAACTCCGGAGGCCGCGTCTTGTTATATATGAACGGGGCCGGTTCGCTCGCGACGGCCTTCGCGTGGTCGGCGCCGCTGCGCTACGCGTCGTGCGTGAAGCTGGCGGACGTGGACGGCGACGGCGACCTCGACCTCGCCGTCGGCGGTTGGTGGTCGCCGATTCAGGTATACGAAAATGTGAACGGCGCGTTCGGCGCGTCGCCGGCCTGGTCCTACTATCCTCGGAGCGGCGCGTTGGTGTGCGAACAGGCGGTTTGGGGCGACGTCGATAACGACGGCCTCCGCTTCGTAACGGGGGAACGCTACGACGGCGACGGGACCCGCAAGCTCTGGTACCTCGAGCACCTGCCGCTCCACGCGTTCACGTACGCCCGGGTGGACGGGAGGACGCTCGAGCCGGGGGAGTTTTGTTTCCATCCCGAAGACGGATGGGTCTCGTTCGCCCGGGCGCCCCGTCCCGGCCGCGGCAACGTCGAGTTCGGTTACGTGTATTCCGAGGACTTGGACCTCGCCGTGACGAACTGGGACGAGGATACCGGCAGCTACCTCTTCTTGAACGAGCGAGGGGGCGTAGTCGCGATATCCGGATTCGGCGTTTTACCGGGCGACGGCGGCCTCGTCGTTAATTGGAAGGTTACGGCCGGCGGCTCGAGCTTATCCGGGTTCAACCTCTACCGGCGGCGCGCCGACGTAAGCGGCTACCGGCCGCTGCTCGTTAAGGTGAACGAGGGTTTGATTACCGGTAGGGCGTCGTCGTTCTCGTACACGGATGCCGGCGTCGTCGGCGGGGCGGCGTACGACTACTGGCTGGAGGCCGTGCTCGCCGGCGGCGGGACCGAGACCTTCGGCCCGAAGCGCGGCTGGGTCCGCAAGACGACGTTCGCGCTTAGCCAGAACTATCCGAACCCGGCGCTTGGGACTACGACGATACCGTTTTCGCTGGAAGCGGGGGCCGACGTGTCGCTCGCGCTCTACGACCTCGCCGGGCGGCGGGTGGGTACGATGTTCCGCGGCTTCGCGCACGCCGGGACGCACGAGGTCCGCGCGGACGTGTCGTCGCTGCCGCCGGGGGTTTACGTGTACCGGCTGGACGCCGGGGGCGACGGCGCGGCGAGGAAGATGGTCATAACGCGCTAAGCGCCGGCTTGACTTTAAGCCCCGGCCGTCTTATATTGGCGCGTAAAGGTTCCCATAACGTTCTTTAGGTCAAGGAGACTTCGTGAAAGAGTTAGACTTTCATACGCTGGCCGTCCAGGGCGCGGCGCCCTGCGATGAGAAAACAGGCGCCGTCGCGACGCCGATATATCAGACTTCGACCTTCTCGTATTTTACCGCGGACCGGGGCGCGGCTCTCTTCGCCAAGGAAGAGCAGGGTTACATCTATACCCGCCTTTCGAACCCGACGAACGAGAAGCTCGAGAAGAACCTCGCGTTGTTGGAGGGTGCCGACGCGGGCCTTACTTTCGCCTCCGGATTGGCGGCCATAAACGCGCTGGCGCTGTACCACTGTTCCGCGGGCGACCACTTCCTGGTTCAAAAAGAACTCTACGGCGGCACGTACGAGCTTTTCACGAAGCACTTTCCGCGCTTCGGGATAGACGTAACCTATCTAACGGATATGACGGCGGACGCGGTCGGGGAAAATATCCGCGACAACACGAAGCTGATATTTTTGGAGACGCCGTCCAACCCGTTGCTCCACATCGTCGATATCGCCGCCGTAGCCGACGTCGCGCGAAAGGCCGGCGTACCGCTCGCGGTGGACAATACGTTCGGGACGCCGTACCTCACGCAACCCATAAAACTCGGCGCGACGTACGCGGTACACTCGGCGACGAAGTACATCGGCGGCCACGGCGACTGCATCGGCGGTATGGTCGCCGGGCCGCGAGAGGCGATGGACGAAATGCGGGGAAGTACGTACAAGGACCTCGGCGCGACGACGTCGCCTTTCAACGCCTTTCTGTTCCTGCGCGGTTTAAAGACGTTACCGCTGCGTATGGACCGCCATTGCGCCAACGCGCAAAAGGTCGCGGAGTTCCTCGCGGAGCACGACAAGGTCAAAAAAGTATATTACCCGGGCCTGCCGAGCCACCCGGGACACGAGCTCGCCCGGAAACAGATGCGCCTCTTCGGCGGGATGGTGGGCTTCGACGTGGCGAGTTTCGGCGACGCCAAAAAGCTCCTCGACGGCCTTAACGTTTGCGTTCAAGCCGTCAGCTTGGGCGACGTCATGACGCTAATCGAACACCCGGCGTCGACGACCCATCACGGCTACCCGAAAGAGGAGCTGGCCGACGTCGGCCTAAGCGAGGGGTATATCCGAATATCGGTAGGCTTGGAGGACCCGGGCGACCTGATCGACGACTTGGCGGCGGGCCTGGACCGAATATAGGCGGAGCCGATATCGCAAACCGCCCCTAAGGGGCGGTTTTTTATTTAGGCTTTTCGCAGCCGGCGGGGACGTCGTCGGCCTCGGGAGGGGGCGTACAGTGCGACGGGTCGCGGCCGTACGGGCAGCCGCAGCAACCCGGCGCGCCCCCCTTGGCCTGGCGTTTAATAATAAGGAGTACGGCGACGGCGCCGATAACGACCGCCGCCAATATTATTATAGTTTCCCACATACCCTTTTCGTTTCTACCCCAGCCCTAAAAGCCTGCCGCCCTGGTAGACGAGCGTCGCCATCAACCACCCCAATATTATAGTGTAACCGGTCGCGAATAGGGTCCAGCGCCACGAGCCGGTCTCGCGGCGAATGACGGCGATGGTCGCGGCGCAGGGGATGTATATCAACGACATGACCATGAAGGCGTAGGCCGACAGCGGCGTGAACGTCGCGCGCAACACGTTCGTGAGCCCTTCCCGGCCGGCGCCGTAAAGGACGCCCAGCGTGGATACTACGGCCTCTTTCGCCATTATACCCGCGACGAGCGCGACGGCCGGCTCCCATTCGCCGAAGCCGGCGGGCCGGAACGCCGGCGCTATAAGCGCGCCCGCTTTCCCCAGGATGCTGTCGCGACTCGCGTAGGCTATGCCGGGCGGAAGGTTGGCCAGGCCCCAAAGCAGGACCGAGGCCGCGAGTATGATGCCGCCGGCGCGCGTCACGAATTCGCGGCTTCGCTCCCAGGCGTGGAGCAGCGCGCCTCGCAGCGTCGGTACCCGGTACGGCGGGAGCTCCATTACGAAATGCGCCGACTCGCCGGGGAACAACAACTTGCTGAACACCTTGGCCGCGGCTGTGGCGAGCACGATTCCCAGGACGTACAACGACCAAACGACCAGGCCCCGCCGGCCCGCGAAGAACGCCCCGGCGAAGAGGACGTATATTGGCAAGCGCGCGGAGCAGGATATCAGCGGTATGACCATGATGGTTATCATCCGTTCGCGCCGGGTCTCGAGCGTACGCGTCGCCATCACCGCCGGCACGTTGCAGCCGAAGCCGAGTATAAGCGGGATGAAGCTGCGGCCGTGGAGGCTCAGTTTATGCATGAATTCGTCCAATATGAAAGCCACGCGCGCCATATAGCCCGAGTCTTCCATGACCGCGATCGCGACGAAGAGGAAGAATATATTGGGGACGAAAACCAGGACGCTGCCGACGCCGCCGAGGACGCCGTCGACGACGAAGCTGACGAGGAGCGGGGGAGCGGCCGCGCCCGACGACGAGGCTTGAGCGCCGAGCCAACCGAGGGCCCACGCCAGCGCGCCCGCCACCGGCTCGGCGATTTTAAACGTAAGCTCGAACAGGGCAAACGCCGTGGCGAAGAATATCGGGATGCCGAGGAAGCGGTTGGTGACGACTCTATCTATTTTATCGGAAGCGGTAAGCCGTACCGGCGACGGTTCGCGGGACCGCACGACGGCTCTCATTAAACCGGCTATGAAGCCGTACCGGTAGTCGGCCACCGCGACCACGGCGTCGTCGCCCACGATATTCTTTAGGTGTTCGGCGACGGCGGAGCCTTCGTCGGCGACCGCGGCGCCCTCCGGCGTTTCGCTTACCAGCGCCTTTACCTCATCGTCCCCTTCGAGGAGTTTAAGGGCGAGCCACCGGCGGCCGAGCCCCGGCGGCAGAGCGCCCAGGGCCGTCAGCTCCGCGGCGAGTTTTTCGACGTGGGGTTCTATTTCGTGGCCGTAGTTGATGCGCAGCGGCGATACCGTTCGGCCTTGGGCGGCGGCCGCGGCGACGGCGGCCTTGAGCTCGGCGATGCCCCGGCCGGTAGTCCCCACGGTGGGGATTACCGGGACGCCCAGGAGGGTCGATATAGCGGCGACGTCGACGCGAAGGTCCTTTTCGACGACGTCGTACATGTTGAGCGCGACGACCACGTTGGCGCCCATCTCGAGGAGCTGCGTCGTGAGGTAAAGATTGCGCTCGAGGTTGGACGCGTCCGCCACGTCGACGACGACGTCCGGCCGGCCGGTCATTACGAAGTCGCGGGCGACGACCTCGTCCAGCGAGTACGCGCCCATGGAGTACGTCCCGGGGAGGTCGACGACGTGGACCGTCGCGCCGCCGTACTCGTATCGGCCCTCTTTTTTTTCGACGGTTACGCCGGGCCAGTTGCCTACGTGCTGGCGGCCGCCGGTGAGCTTGTTGAACACCGACGTCTTGCCGGCGTTAGGATTGCCGGCCAGCGCTATGGTTATGTCCTTCGGCGAAGCCATGTCCTTATGTTAGGGGCGCCTAACAAATGTCTTAAAATTTTTACTTCTTGGGACAAGGTTCGTCCGTTTCGCATTCGGGGCATACGTCGTCGGAAGCGGCCGCCGCCAGGACCTTCGCGGCGACGCCGCGGCCCAAGGCGATGCGGGAATTGTTGAAACAGAGCTTGACCGGGCCGTGCCTGTTGTCGAGGACGTAGATGTCGGCGCCGGGGACGAGGCCGAGCGACAGGAGGCGCTGCTTCAATCCCCGGCCGGCGTTTATCCTGACGACGCGGACCGTCGTCCCGGGGTCGAATTCCAACAACGATTTAATTTCCGGCAAGTCGAAGCGCCTCCGTTACTACGCGATTGGGCCGCGTCGGCGAAGCGACCTAGGATATTCCGCGTCTATTTACCGGGTGGCCGTTGGGCGCCGGTTCGGCGTCGGCTTTTGCGGCGGCGGGCTACCGCCACCGTATAGTCGGCGAGCCGTCCGGCGGTCTCGTCGCTGAGGCCGTGCTCGAGCGTGCAGGCGTCGCGTTCGGCGACGACGTCCGGGACCCCTAAAACGTCCTCAAGAAACGTTACGAGGGTATCGTGCCGGTTGCGTACTTTACGCGCCGACTTGAGGCCTTGGGCCGTAAGGCTAACGCGGCCGTAGCGCGCGGATTCGACTAATCCCTTGTCGGTCAGCCTTTGTACCGCTTGCGTGACCGATGCCTTGGCCACTTTTAAGCGGCGCGCGATGGACGAAACCCGCGCCGGCGGCCCGAGGTCGAATACGGCCTCGAGGTAATCCTCGAGGGACGGACTTAGGTTTTTACGAGACGACGTTGCGTGGTCCGGCGCCATTGTTAGGTAATCCTAACATATTCGGGCGCGGTCGTCAATATTTTAATCATCCCGACGTAAAAACGGTTCGGGGCCGGCTCGAGCCATTAGGGGTTTCCTCGGTATATCCCGAAGAGTATAAAAAACCTTGCCCCGAACGAGAGTTGAACGTATACTGAATTTAAAGTTTCGAAGAGCGGGGGCGGAGCTGCTACTGGTGGGCAGGCCGGACTTCAAATCCGTGCGGCGGCACTAACCCTGTCGCCGGCACTCGAGAGACAGCCGAGGACGTGGGGTTGCGTTAAATAAGGGGGGCTATGCCTCGGGGATATAAAGGATACGGCCGGAATTTAAAATTGGCTTTGACTTCCACTTCTTCAAGGAGAGACCTTTATAATCGCAACGTAAGCGGGGTCTTTGTCTTAAACCCTACGACACGTTTAAAGGTTCGGCGGGATGGGCGTAAAGGCGTTACAGGGGTACGGTCGCTTTACCGGGCAGGTTTTGGGCGCTGGTTGTTTGGGTGGCGTCCTCGCCGCGGCCGGCGAGTTAATCCTCGGCGCGGGGTTAGGTCGGGGGGCTTTTTGGGGGCCGCCGAGGTTTTTTTCCCAGATTTTATTCGGCGCCGAAGCGTTATGGGCGGCCGCGGTAAGCGGCCTCGTATTCGCGGCCGGTTGCTCGATATATTACTTCTGGGCGGCGAGGAGAGGAAGAGTCCATTTAAGCTCGCCGCCGTTACTAATCGTCGTAATCGCGTTATTGGGCGCTCCGTTTTTTTATTTTTTGGCGACAGTCGATTTTGTATGGTTTTACTATAAACCGAACGTGGTCATTTTGGCCGTATTCTTGCTTACGGTCACCGTGTGGTTTTGCGCGGCGTGGGGGATTTACGGGTTGGTAAATAGGATACGGCGCCGGTCGTCGGCCGGGGGCCCACTGCCCGTTAACTTCTTGCGATTACTAACTCTTGGCCTACTAACCCCGTTTATCTTCGCCGAGCTATGGGCCATCTGGCAGGCGCGCGAGCCGCCGCCGAGGCGGCCTGATATATATATCGTCGTCATGGACGCGTTTCGCGCGGACCGGCTTAGTTATTACGGCGCGAAACGCTATTTGGCTCCTACTTTGGAGATGTTCGGCGCGGAGGCCGTGGTTTTTAAGGAAGCTTTTACCGTTTCCACGTGGACGAAGCCGGCGGTAGCTTCCATTTTTACCGCGACCTACCCCGGCACCCACGGCGTTAACGCCCGCTTTTTTCCGCTTCCGGACGACGCGGTTACGTTGGCCGAAGCCTTACGCGAAGGAGGCTACAGGACCATATGCGCTTCGGCGAACCCGAACGTAACTCGGCCGGCACGGATGGCCGACGGTTTTGACATCATGGATGACGTCGGCCAAGGGCCGATATTCAACGCCGCCGGCCCGCCCGTCTCGTGCGCGCGCCCTTTTATGGCTTTCGTTTGGATGAGGCCGTTTTTAGGGCCGCTTTTAAATACGACGAACGACGGCATTAGTATTAACGCGAGGCTAAAATTTTGGACCCGTTTCGCTCGGGGGCGGCCCGCCTTTTATTACATCCATTATATGGAGCCTCATACACCTAATTTACCCGGTCCCGGGTATATGTACGAGGTTAAGCCGTATTTGGCCAAGGTCGACAAGGAGCGCGTGCTTAGGATAGCGGCGGGGCCTCTTTTCTGGTATGAAGTGTTGAAGGACCCAACGTTCGTACCCGACTTCAACGAGGACGAGCTGGCTTTAGCCAGGGCGTTGTACGACGCCGAGATTCGCCGGATGGACGTCGTCATAGAGGACCTGCTGGAGAATATCGTTAATAATCCCGGGCGCGACTCGGAGGCGATAATAGTGATAACGGCCGACCACGGCGAAGAGTTTTTAGAACACGGCCGTTGGCTTCACGGCGCCGGCCTTCACCACGAGTTAGCGCGGGTACCGTTTATAATTAAAGCGCCGGGCTGCAAGCCGGCCGTCGTCGAAGGGCCGGTCAATTTGGTTGATATCCCGCCGACATTGGTCTCGTTGGCGGGCCTCGAAACCCCGCGCGGCTGGGAAGGCTTAGCTCTGGGGCCTTATATTAAGTCCGGTTCCGAGTTGCCGCGCCGGGAGCTACTTTTAGAAGGTATCCACACGATACTCATGCCGTCCGACGACGAGGGGGTCGAATCCAGTATAGAGTTAAACGGTCTGGTGGCGGGAGATTATTATTACCTTAAGGACGAAAACGCCGACGTCGAGTATTTGTACGACCGGCGCCGCGACCGATGGCAGAAAGATAACCTCGCGTCCAACGCCGCCTTTACGGAGGCAGGCGGCGTACTCGCGGAAAGCCGCGACGCGCTGGCTCGCTATAAAAACCGGGTTGAGGAGAGGGCCTTCGGCCAGGGCGAAATTTACCTGCCGCCGGTGCTCGAGAGAAAGCTGAGAACTTTGGGTTACGTGCAATAGGGGGAGGGCGTCGGTAGGTAATTATTCGACCGCGGCCGTGTACGGTCCAAAGGTACTCCCAATCGGAGTAATAGCTATTTAAAAGAAGCGGTTCAGAAATCGGCGTATAAACGGCACAGCGACGAATCCGAGGACTGCGACGGTAACGAAACTTCCTGAAAAGACTGCGGGGGCGGAGCTGCTACTGGTGGGCAGGCCGGACTTCAAATCCGTGCGGCGGCACTAACCCTGTCGCCGGTGGGTTCGATTCCCACCCGCTCCCCCCAAAATTCCCGCCCGGCCGAGCGCCGGGCGTTATAATAAGCGCTACGCGTCGGCAGCATGCGGTAAGTACCGGGATTACGGGACGGGAGCCGCTTTCCCGGCGCAACGGCCCGGAGCCCTTGACCTGTGGCCTCCTATGGTTTATATTTAACCGCCGATAGTACTGAGAGGGCCGTTTCTACGGTTATTTTCCGGTGGTGACGCGTTTATGGTAGAAACGATTTTGAACTACGTGTTGTGGGAAAACCGCGTCGCGGACTACCTGAAGGTCGTGGCCGCGGTCGTGGGGGGCGTTATCGTCCTCCGAATCCTCAAGTACGTCGTCGTCAGGCGCGTCGCGGCGTGGGCGAATAAAACGAAGGCGCCTATCGACGACAAGCTCGTTAATAGTATCGCGAAAGCGCTTTTGCCGTTGCTCTACCTGGGTACGGTATATGTGGCGCTGGGGTGTTTGACCATTCAACCCGACGCGGCTCGCGCAATCGAAATCGTCGCGAAGATTTTACTGACCTTTTTGGGGGCCCGTTTTATTATCGCGGTACTGGTGAACACCATTAAGTATTATTGGTTGGCCAAGGAGGAGAACGAGGCGAGGGAACGGACCGTAAGGGTGCTGATGCCCATTATAAAGATCGCCGTATGGATAGTGGCCGTAATCTTCATGTTCGACAACCTGGGCTTCAAGGTGACGACGGTCGTCGCGGGCCTGGGCATCGGCGGCGTTGCGGTGGCGCTCGCGGGCCAGGCGATATTGAAAGACCTCTTCGGCTACTTCTCGATATTGTTCGACCGGCCTTTCGAAATCGGCGACTTCATAACCGTCGGCGATAAATCGGGGACCGTCGAAAAAGTGGGCGTCAAGACCACCCGGCTGACGAGCTTGAGCGGCGAGCAGCTCATTTTCTCCAACGCCGACCTCACGGACTCGCGGGTCCAAAATTACAAGCGGATGGAACGGCGCCGGGTGGCGTTCAAAATAGGCGTGACGTACCAGACGCCGCCGAAGAAGTTGAAAGAGATCCCCGGCATAGTAGAGAAAATTATCGCCGAGGTCGAAGACGCCGATTTCGACCGCGCGCACTTCCACTCCTTCGGCGATTTCAATTTAATTTTCGAAATAGTATACTTCGTCTGCGGGAACGACTATAAAAAATATATGGACGTACAACAGCAGATAAACGTCGCCATGTTCGACGAGTTCGCCAAGCGTAAAATCGACTTCGCGTACCCGACGCAGACGATATTCTTGCCTAAACCCTAAAAACCCCAGGGGGACGAGATGGACCCGGTATTAGTTAAAAATGATATCTATTGGCTCGGCGTACACGACCCCCACCTCGACGCGTTCGAGGTCGTGCTGCCGACGCCGTGGGGGACGACGTACAACTCATATTTAATTATGGCGGCCAAGCCCACCCTGGTGGAGGCCGTCAAGGTTACGTTTCGCGACGAGTACGTCGAGAAGTTGAAGTCTTTAATCGACCCCCTCAAGATAGAATACCTCATATTGAATCACACCGAGGCGGACCATTCCGGCGCGGTCCCCTGGCTCGCGGAAGTGGCGCCCAACGCCCGGGTCGTGACGTCGAAGGCCGCGAGCCGCCAAATACACCAGCTCTTCCACCTCGAGCGAGAACCGCTGGCCGTGGGCGACGGCGACAGCCTCGAGCTGGGCGACCGCGAGTTGACGTTTATCAGCGCGCCGTTCCTTCACTGGCCCGACACGATGTTCACCTATTCGCCGCGGGACCGCGTACTGTTTACCTGCGACGCCTTCGGCGTACATTTCTGCGACGAGCGGGCGGTGTTCGACGACGAGGCCGGCGACTTCGCCGGGCCTTACCGGTACTACTTCGACAATATAATGCGGCCGTTCCGCGATAAGGTGCGCCAGGCGGTGGATAAAATCGCCGCCCTTGACGTGGACGTAATTTGTACCGGCCACGGGCCGGTTTTACGGACGGACCCGCGTAAATACGTAGAGCTTTACCGGACGTGGAGCGAGGAACCCGACGAAGGGCGCGTCAAACCGCTCGTCGTCGTATTCTACTCCGGCGATTACGGCAACGTCGCTCAGATGGCCGACCAGATCGCGCGAGGTTTGGCCGCCGCCGGCGCGGAGCCGGCGTTGCGGGACGTGACGTCGATAAAAAGCGGAGAAGTTTCGGCGTTGCTCGGCGAGGCCGCCGGCCTTCTTATCGGCGTACCGGCGGTCGCGGACGACGCGCTCGAGCCGGTGGAAAGGGTTTTAGCGGAGGCGGCGAACGTGGTCGGCGGGAAACCGGCGGCGGCGTTCGGGCCGTTCGGCACGACGGGGGAGGCCGTTCAGCGGGTGGAAGGCCGCTTAAAGGAAGCGGGGGCGAAGCTGGCCCGGCCCGCGTTAGCGGTGGATTTCGCTCCCGACGAGGAGGTATTCCAACGGTGCCGCGCGTTCGGCCTGGACTTCGGCGCGGCGCTGGAACCGGCTTAGGTTAAATAGTAAATTAAAGACCCGGCCTCGAGCCGGGTTTTTTTGATTTACGCAACGTCGTCGTCGGCGTATCGTTCAAAGCAGGCCTATGGCGACCGTGAGCCCGGTGGCGGTAGGTTCGACTTTGATACGCGACTGGGCTTCTTTGTCGGCCGGCAGGTCCGAGACGTCCCAGTCCGCGAGGTGCGCGTCCACGTACGCGTCCATCATCGAATAGGTGAGGGCCGCGACGAAGAGCCACCCCCAGAATTCGGTCTCGACGATGTAGTTTTCATGCTTGGCGAGTTTATCGCGTTTGATTTTTTCGTCGGTTGCCTCGCGGGCTTCGCGTAAATACCTCCTGGCGATGACGTAGTTATCCACCGCCATATAAAGCGTTCCCGCCTGGGCGGCTATTATCCCGCCCGCCTTCCAGTACTTGCCGTTGTAAATCTGGCCCCACCCGGGAACCGCGAACGACCGCCAGAGCGCTCCCGTCGGCGAACGCTTTTTACGGGCCAGCGCGAGCTCGGCCAAGGCCGTCGAATCGTAGTAACCCTCTCCCTCCAGCGGCGCCAACGTCGCGGCCTCCGCTTTCTTGGCTTCGTCTTCGGCGACGTTGATGTCTACCGCGGCGGCGGCCGTCGCCAGCGCACCCAATATGATAATGGCGCGTAGCATCGTCGCGGCGATAATATCGCAACGAGGCCGGCGCGTCAAGCGGATACCGCCGACGCCGCCCGGGGAACAAGGCCGTGGCGTTGATAACTAAACGTAATTATGGTAGAATGTAGGTTAATATAGGAGTACGTATGGCAAGAGATTATTTCCCGGAATTGGACCGCCGGCGTACGCGACGCGTCAAGAAGAAAACCCGCGTCTCACGCGTAACGCGTACGTTGTTTTGGGCCCTTTACTGGAGCGCCCTCGTCGCCGTGGGCGTCGGCTTCGGCCTAATGACGGTACTCTCGCGAGGGTTGCCGCCCGTCTCGGGGTTGGAGACGTACGAGCCCGCGCTCCCCACCAAGATATACGACCGCAGCGGCGGCTTAATAACCTCTTTCCAGGTCGAAAGGCGTTACCTCAAACCCTACAACGCGTTCCCGCAAGACCTCATTAACGCGTCGTTGGCCATTGAGGACGAGCGGTTCTACGAGCACCACGGCGTCGACTACGTCGCGATTTTGCGGGCGGTATGGGCCAACGTCAAAGCCCGACACATCGTTCAAGGCGGTTCAACCATCACGCAACAGCTCGCCCGCAACTTATTCCTCACGTTGGAGCGGACGTGGGAGCGGAAGATCCGGGAAGCCTTGCTCGCCGGCAAGATCGAGGAATCTTACACGAAGGACGAGATTTTATATTTTTATTTGAACCAGATTTATTACGGCCATAACGCGTACGGCGCTGAGGCCGCGGCGCGCGTGTATTTCGACAAACACGTCGAGGAGTTAACTCTGGCCGAGTGCGCTATATTGGCGGGGTTGCCGAGGTCGCCGGGAAGGTTTTCGCCGTACGTCGACCCGGAAGAGGCGCTCGTGCGACGCAATACCGTTCTGGACAAGATGTACGAGCTCGGCTACGTCGAACGCGGCCGCTACGAAGAGGCCCGGGCCGCGCCCGTAACGGTGGCGCCCGTGAAGCGCGACCCGGACCACGCGCCGTACTTCACCGAGTACGTGCGTCGAATCCTGGTCCGGCGGTACGGCTCGGAACAGGTATTCCGGGCGGGTTTGCGCGTCTATACGACGTTGGACTTAAAATACCAGCGGATCGCGGATAAGACGATGGCCTGGGGCCTGGCGCGCCTCGAGAAGAACTACGGCAAGAAGATCGCCCGCTACGACGCCAACCTGACGTTCAAGAAGTTGGAGACGGGCCAGGTCCGGTACGTCAAGGTAACCGATATGACCAAGGCGGTCGCGATATGCGACCTCGGCGGCGGCATAAACGGCACCATGGACATCTCGCCGGCGGAATGGTCGTTCCCGTTCAAACCGGCGGAAGCCATCAAAGTGGGCGAGGAGATACCCGCCAAAGTAGTGGGCGTTTACACCAAGAAGAAGAAAGTGCTGCTGGCCTTTGAGCAAGAACCGTTCTTGCAGTGCTCGATGTTGGTTATGGACGGTCCCACCGGCGACGTCCTCGCGATGATCGGCGGCGCCGATTTCAACGAGTCGAAGTTCAACCGTTCGGTCCAGGCGAAGCGCCAGCCGGGGTCGTCCTTCAAGGCGTTCCTGTACACGGCGGCCATCGACAACGGCTTCACCCCCGCGGACGTCATATTAGACGCGCCGTTTCGGATCGAGGCCGACGGCGTCGTATGGCAGCCGCATAATTACAGCCGTTCGACTTCCGGCCCTATGACCATAAGGCACGCCATCGAACAATCGATAAACATCGTCGCGGCCCGTGTCATAGACGAGGTGGGGGTAGAGACCGTAGCGGATTACGCTCACCGCATGGGCGTAAAGAGCGAGCTGGTCCCGGTCTACTCGCTGGCCTTGGGCTCGAGCGACGTTACGGTTATGGATATGGTGGACGGCTTCGCGACGCTCGCCAACATGGGCGTTCACGTAGAACCGCGCGCCATAAAGCGGGTCGAGGACCGCTACGGTAACGTGCTGGAAGAATTCCCCGTACGCCGCGAGGTGGTGGTGGGGGAGGATACCTGCGCTATCATGGTAAATATGATGGAGGGCGTCATCGACCGGGGGACGGCGGGGTTGGCCAGGCGCTACGGTTTTAAGGGGCGAGGCGCCGGGAAGACCGGGACGACCGACGGCGCCGCGGACACCTGGTTCATAGGTTTCGTTCCGGAAGGGTTGGTCGCGGGCGTTTGGGTAGGGCGCGACGACCACGAAACGCTGGGCCACACGGCGACCGGCGAGACGTTCGCCGTGCCTATATGGTCGAAGTTTATGGGCGAGGCGCTCGGCGAGCGCGGCGACGCGAAGTTCGAGAGCTCCCCGGGCATCGTCAGCGCGCGCATTTGCGAGGAATCGGGGTTGTTGGCGATGAGTAAATGCACCCGCGTTATTACGGAATCATTCCTGCAAGGCACCATACCTACGAAATTTTGCGACATGCACGAGGCCGCGGATTGGGCCTTAAAAGACGTCGAAGCCGCTTCGGGAGGGGGGAAGGCCGAGGAACCGCGCCCCGATTTTTAACGGCGCGGCGGACCAATTGGTTGTAACGCGCGACGAGCGAATGATGGCCGAGGCTGTTAAGCTCGGCCGCTTGCGTAAGGGTAGGACCGCGCCGAACCCGGCGGTCGGCGCCGTAGTGGCGGCGGGCGATAGGGTTTTGGGTAAAGGTTTCCACGAGCGCGCGGGCGCGCCCCACGCCGAGGTGGTCGCGTTGGCGGCGGCGGGAGAGGCGGCGCGGGGCGCCACGCTTTACGTAACGCTCGAGCCTTGTACCTTCGAGGGCAAGACGCCGCCGTGCGCGCCGGCGGTAGTTCGCGCCGGCGTGAAGAGGGTCGTTTTGGGAACGCTCGACCCCCATCCCCGGGTGGCCGGCAAGGGCGCTGAGCTTTTAACCGAAGCCGGGTTGGAGGTCAAGGTCGGCGTCCGCGGGCGGGAGTGCCGGCACCTGGTCGAGGATTTCGCGAAGGCCGTGACGACGGGCGTACCCTGGGTCACGGCTAAGTTCGCGACGTCGCTGGACGGAAAAATAGCCACCCGTACGGGCGAGGCGGCGTGGATAACGGGAGAGGCCGCGCGCCGGCGGGCGCACCGGCTGCGGTGGGAACACGCCGCGGTGGCCGTCGGCGCCGGGACCGTGAAGGCGGACGACCCCCGGCTGACGGTGCGCCTCCGGGGCCGCGACGTTTCCGACGGCCCGGTGCGTTTGGTGGTCTCTTCGCGCGCCGCCCTTCCGTCGCGCGCGCGGCTGTTCGACGACTCGCCCGGGCCCCCGGTGTGGGTGGCTTGCACCGCTCGAGCGCGCGAGAGAGACATCGCGCGGTTGACCCGGATGGGCGTAGAGATTATAATGTGCGAGGAAGACGAAGGCCGCGTTTCGCTGAACCACTTGCTTCGGGAGCTCGCGGCGCGCGGGATTACGAGCTTGCTGCTCGAGGGCGGCGAAAGATTGTTGGGCGATTTTTTCGACCGGGACCTCGTGGACCGGGTCGCGGCGTTCGTGGCGCCGAAGGTAATCGGCGGCGCCCGGGCGAAGTCGCCGGTGGGCGGCCGGGGCGTGGCGTACCTGGCGGACGTTAAGAACCTCGTCGAGGTAAGGCGCCGTTCGTTGGGCGACGACGTGATGGTCGAGGGGTATTTGACGGACGTGGACGACTTCTTCGTCGGCCTACGACGCGTCGGCGGCATTACCGCCTAAGGCGCGAGGAGCGAGTTAGAAAAGCCGATGTTTACCGGAATAATATCGGAGGTGGGCGAAGTCGCGCGCGTCGCCGCGAGCGGCGCGGGCGGGCGGATAAGAATCAAAGGGCCCGAGACGGCTCGAGCGCTCTCCCGGGGCGACAGCGTCGCCGTCGAAGGGGTGTGTTTGACCGCGGCCGAGGCCGGCGCCGACTTCTTCGAAGCGGACGTCTCGGCGGAGACGGCGGCGACGACGACCTTGGGCGAACTTAGAGCCGGCGAGGCCGTCAACCTCGAGCTCGCGACGCCGGCGGACGGCAGGCTCGGCGGCCACTTCGTCCAGGGGCACGTCGACGGCACGGGTAAGGTCGCGGCGGTAAAGCCTTCGGGCGACGGGTACTTGTTCCGGTTCGCCGTTCCGCCCGAAATAGGGCGCTACGTCGTGGAGAAGGGGTCCGTCGCCGTTGCCGGGATAAGTCTAACCGCGGTGGACGTCGGCGACGGCGCGTTCTCGGCGGCGATCGTCCCCCACACGTACGAAAATACGACGTTGAAACGCCGGCGCCCGGGCGACCGCGTAAACGTAGAGGTCGACTTAATAGCGAAGTACGTGGAGCGATTCTTGGGCTCGAGCGCGGGGCGCGGTTTGACGCTCGAGCGGATGGCCGAATTGGGCTACGGCGAGTAATCAGGCCGAGTTTATGAAGCCGGCGAAAAATAAACGAGACAGCGGCAATCCGATTCTTGCCGTCGACGAGGCCATAGCGATATTCCGGCGCGGCGGCGTACTCATCTGCACCGACGACGAGGACCGCGAGAACGAGGGCGACTTCATAACGGCCGCGGAGACGATCACGCCGGACGTGATAAATTTCATGGCGACTCACGGCCGGGGTCTGATATGTACGCCTATGTCCGAGGAGCGCGCAAATGAGCTCGGCTTGCCGCCCATGACGTCCGAGAACACCGGCCTGATGGGGACGCCGTTCACGGTTTCCGTCGACGCCGTCGAGGGCACGACCACCGGCATATCCGCCGCCGACCGCGCGAAGACCGTGAAGGTACTTGCCGACCCGGCGACGAAACCGCAGCACCTCGCGCGCCCGGGCCACGTTTTCCCGCTGCGCGCGAAGGCGGGGGGCGTGCTGGAACGCGCCGGCCATACCGAGGCCGTCGCGGACATGGCGCGGCTCGCGGGGCTTTCGCCGGTCGGCGTTTTATGCGAGATAATGGACGAGGACGGCACGATGGCGCGGATGCCGACGTTGGCCGAGGTGGCGCGGCGGCACGGCATAGGCATCGTAACCATCCGCGACATTATCGAATACCGGCGCCGCCACGAGAAGCTGGTCCGCGATATCCTTGAAGCTCCGCTGCCCACGGTGTACGGCGAATTTACGATGCACGTATACGAATCGCTCGTCACGCCCGATGAACACCACCTGGCGCTGGTGATGGGCGAAGTCGCCGGCAAAGAGAACGTCCTGGTTCGGGTTCACTCGCAATGCCTGACGGGCGACGTCTTCCACTCGCTGCGGTGCGACTGCGGCGACCAGGTCCAACGGGCGTTGGAGAAAATCGCCGACGAAGGCGAGGGGACACTCCTTTATATGAGGCAGGAGGGCCGCGGCATTGGCCTTCTGAATAAAATTAAGACTTACATCTTACAGGACGAGGGCGTCGATACCGTGGACGCCAATCTCCTTTTGGGATTCAAGCCGGACGAGCGTCACTACGGCATCGGCGCCCAGATCCTGGCCGACCTCGGCCTAACCACCATTCGATTGATGACCAACAACCCCACGAAAATGGTGGGGTTGGAGGCCTACGGCTTGAAAATAGTCCGGAGGATACCGCTCCAGGCGGAACCGCACGAGCGTAACTACGATTACCTCAAGGCCAAGAAAGACAAGATGGGCCACATTCTCGAGCTGGATTCGGAGGAGAACGGAAAGCACGGTAAATGAAGGCCGGCGTTCACGCGACCGGGGATTCATTGCATATCGGTCATTAAAGCATTTTAACGGGCTAACGGCGGAGGTCCCGGAATGGCGAAGGTTATCGAAGGCATAATATCGGGCCGAGGAAAGAAGTTCGCGATTGCCCTCAGCCGGACGAACGAATTTGTAACCAGGCGCCTTTTGGACGGCGCGCTCGACACGCTTAAGCGTCACGAGGTGGCCGAGGACGACGTAACGGTGGTATATTGCCCCGGCTCGTTCGAGCTTCCGCCGGTAGCGAAGCGGCTGGCCTCGGCCGGAGGGTTCGACGGCGTTATATGCCTGGGCGCCGTCATTCGCGGCGACACGCCGCACTTCCAATACATCGCCGCCGAAGTGGCCAAAGGGGTCGCCGCGGTAGCGTTCGAGGCTGCGGTGCCGGTCGTCTTCGGCGTCTTGACGACGGACACGTTGGAGCAAGCGGTGGAGCGCGCGGGCTCGAAGGCCGGCAACAAGGGAAGGGAGGCCGCGCTCGCGACGCTCGAGTTAGTCGACCTCTACGGTAAGTTGGGAGGTAAGGGGAAGTAGTTTGGGTAAACGGCGCATCGCTCGCGAGCTGGGACTGAAGCTCCTTTACCAACTCGAGCTCGTTCGCCCCGAAGCGTGCGAGGCGACGGTCGCGGCGTTTTGGCAAGACCATCCCGCGGATACCGAAGTCGAGCTCTTCGCGTCGCTTTTAGTCAAAACCGTGCTCGACCACCAACCGAAGATAGACGATATTATTAAGCAATCGGTGGACAATTGGGAGCTCAACCGCATAGCGCGCGTCGAACGGAATTTACTCCGCTTGGCGACGGCCGAAATGTTATACCTTGACGACGTCCCTCCTAAGGCCTCCATCAACGAAGCCATAGAGATCGCCAAGATGTACGGCTCGACCAAGCGCTCGTTCCAATTCGTAAACGGCGTCCTAAATAACGTCTATCGGCGCTACGTAATTAAGGCTAATTAAACGCCGCCTCCCGGACGGCGAATACCTCTTTGAAGATAGCCGTATTTTCCGACGTTCATAGCAATTTGGAGGCGTACCGCGCCGTTATTTTAGATATCGCGGGGCGCCGCGACGTAGACGCGTTGTGGTGTCTGGGGGATGTCGTAGGTTACGGCGCCGACCCCGAAATTTGCGTGCACATAACTCGCGCGCTGGCCGGTTCCGCGCCTCCGCCCGCGGTCGACGAAGAGCTCGCGGGAGCGATAGGGTCGCTGGCGGGGAAATTACGGTACGTCGTGCTGGGCAACCACGACGCCGCGGCTTTCGGCCACCGTATCATCAATTATTTTAACGAGGTGGCGCGCGTCGCGGCCCTTTGGACGGCGGCCGAGATTTCGCCGTTGGCATGTTCCTTCTTACGAAACCTGCCCTTGACGGAGGCCGAAGGGGACGTCTTATTGGTACATTCCACTCCCGTAAGGCCCCAGGAATTCCATTATATAACGAAAGTCGGCGACGCTAAAGAAGCGTTCGGCGCGACGGACGCGGCCGTTATTTTTTACGGCCACAACCATCGACCGGTAGTAGTCTCGGACCGGGGAGGCCGGCCGGCCGCGGCGAAGCCCGAAGACTTCGGTAAGGACGCCAGGTGGTTGGTCAACGTGGGTAGCGTCGGGCAACCGCGCGACGGCGACTACCGGGCTTGCTACGTAATGTATGACGCGGGCGACCCGCGGCTGGAGTTCGTGCGGGTGGATTACGACGTCGACGGCGCGGCCGGGAAGATTCTGAAAGCCGATTTGCCTCGCGTTCTCGCCGAACGACTTCACTACGGGTGGTGACGGCGTTTGTCGCTCCGGGTAAGCGGGGGTTTCTTAAGGGGTCGCGTCCTGGCGGCGCCCCAAGGGAAGCACTACCGCCCGCTGGCGGGCCGGCTAAAACAGTCGCTGTTCAACTACCTCGGCGAAACGGTACGCGGTGCCGCGGTGCTGGATTTGTTCGCCGGCGTGGGCGTCTTCGGCGTCGAGGCGCTTAGCCGGGGTGCGGCGCGCGTTTCTTTCGTCGAACGCGACGCCGGCCTGGTCGACGCGTTGGAGGACAACCTACGAGCTTTGGGTTTGGCCGACGCGGCGCGCGTGTATCGCGAGGATGTATTTACCTACTTCGATATTACGCGGCCGAGTACCCCCTACGACGTCGTTTTCCTGGACCCGCCGTACGGTCGCGGCCTGGTGTTTCGGGCCGTCGAGGGACTCGCGACGTGGCCCGGCTTCGGCGGGGATACGTTGGGAATAGCCAAGACGTTCAAAAAAGAGCGCTTCGCGGGCCCGGCGCCGCTTGCCCTACTGGACGTGCGGCGGGTGGGCGACGACGACCTGTCTTTTTTTGGCAAAGTACGCTCGAGCCGCGCGGCCGGCCGCAGGGGTGAAGTACCTTAGCCTCGGGTCGGGCGCGCTTTACGGTTGCGATACGTTCCAACTCGCCGCGGGCCGGCTGATGCGCCCGCGCCATAAGGAGGTATCGGATGTTCCTCTTCGTATTGTCCATATTGGGAATCGTCGGCGGTGTGGTCCTTTTCGCGATGGGGAAATGGGTCGGCGCGAAGGGCGGCTTCAGGATTCTGCCGACGGTGGCGTTGGTGTTAGGTTTGGTTTTGCTTATCTTTTCGTCGCTGGTGGTTATTCCGGCGGGTCACGTCGGCGTGCCGGTAATATTCGGCGACGTAAGCGAGACGGTGTACGCCTCGGGCCTCCATTTCAAGTGGCCCGTAGCCGAAGTCATAAAAATGAGCGTGCAGGAAAGGGCTTACACGATGGGGGTTACGGCCAAGGCGGGACAGGTTGACCCAACGGATATTATTACGGTCCTTACCCGAGAGGGCATGAAGGTCGACTTAGACATAACGATCCAGTACCGGATACAGCCGGAAAAGACGCCGTGGATCTTGAATAAAAAGGTTTGGGGTAACGTCGATAATTTCGAGTACCAGTACGTTCGCCCCGAGGTCCGCCGCGCCATCCGCGACGTATGCGCGAGGTATTCGGCCCAACAGCTGTATTCCGATAAACGTGCCCAGATCGGCGAGGAGATCCGCGAATTGGCGGATACGCTGTTGGCTAAAAACGGTTGCGCCTGTGTCCTGGTCAACCTCCGCAACGTCGTCCTTCCGGAGGTAGTGACGGCGGCGATCGAACGAAAAAAAGAACGCGAGCAGCAGAGCGAGGAATACGAGTACAAACTCGACGTCGAGACGAAGGAAGCCGAGCGTAAACGCATCGAGGCGAGAGGCATCCGCGACTACCAGATCACGGTTTCCCAGGGCATCTCGCCGATCCTCATCCAATGGAAAGGCATCGAGGCGGCAGAGAAGTTGGCCGAGTCGCCGAACTCGAAAATTATCATCTTCGGCGATAGTAAGATCCCGGTTATACTCGGCGGCCAGTAAAAAAGACGGTACGCGACGAAGCCCGGGCCCCGGCCCGGGCTTTCCTTTCGGGGACGCCGGCCGGCGAGCTGACCGGCAGTTCACGTTTTCGGCCTTGACATGGTTTGGCGATTTGGTTATAATACCAAATAACAAAGGATATCCTATGGACCCTAAAAAGCAAGGCCGTTTCGAGACGCTGGCCCAGGTCATAAAAGCGATGGCTCACCCCACCCGCCTTTTCGTAGTCGACGAGCTTTCGCGCGGGGAGCGGTGCGTCTGCGAGTTGACCGAGATGGTCGGCGCCGACGTCTCGACCGTCTCGAAGCACCTGGCCGTGCTGAAGAACGTCGGCATCGTCGCCGCGGTAAAGCGGGGCTCCCACGTTTTTTATCAGCTTAGGATGGCGTGCGTCCTCAACTTCTTCGGGTGCGTCGAGAGCGTGATAAAGGCGAAGGCGGAGGAAAGCTTGACGCACGTCGAGAGAACCCTCCCGCGCCGACGAAGGTAACGCACATGGATTGGAAAAGAGAATGGAAAATACTTGCGGCCATCGCGGCCGTATTCCTCGGCTTCTTCTACTTGCCCCTCGGGACGCCGCGCTTCGATAACTCCCTGTTCGAAGCGCTGGCGCTCGTTAAATGGTACGCCCGCGAGCACGTTTTATTATGCCTGGTGCCGGCGTTCTTCATCGCCGGCGGCATCTCGGTCTTCATCAGCCAGGCCTCGGTGATGAAGTACCTCGGCGCCCGGGCCAACAAGGTCATGGCGTACGGCGTCGCGTCCGTCTCCGGCACGGTCCTGGCCGTGTGCTCCTGCACCGTGCTGCCGCTCTTCGCCGGCATTTACAAGATGGGCGCCGGCCTGGGGCCCGCGTCGGCTTTCCTGTATTCGGGCCCGGCCATCAACGTCCTCGCTATTGTACTTACGGCGCGCATACTGGGGCTCGAGATGGGCGTGGCCCGGGCGGTGGGGGCGATCGTCTTCAGCGTCGTCATCGGCCTCGCGATGCACTTCTTCTTTCGCAAGGAGGAAGCCGCCAAGGCGGAGGCGCAGGCCGCGATGCCCGAGGCCGAGGTGGCGCGGCCGCTGTGGCAGAACGTGCTCTACTTCGCCACGATGGTCGGCGTCCTCGTCTTCGCGAACTGGGGGAAGCCGGCCACGGAAGCGGGGATCTGGTTCGCCGTGTACTCCCTTAAGTGGTGGTTGGCGTCGGCCTCGGCGTTGGCGCTCGGCGTTATACTTATTCTCTGGTTCGGCGTTAAGTGGTGGAAGGTGGCGCTCGTCGCGGCGCCCGCGGCGGCCTTAGCCGCCTTATTGCCGCGTTACCCGTTGGTCCCGTTTGCCGCCGGCGCGGTCGGCATCTCGCTGGTAACGGCCACCGACAAAGGCGAGACCCGCGATTGGTTCGACGCCACGTGGGGCTTCGCGAAACAAATATTGCCGCTGCTGCTCCTGGGGGTACTCGTCGCGGGCGCGCTGTTGGGGCGACCCGGGCAAGAGGGTCTTATACCGTCGTCGTGGGTGAGCGCGGCGGTAGGCGGCAACTCGCTCCGCGCCAACTTCTTCGCCTCTATAGCCGGCGCTTTTATGTACTTCGCGACGCTGACCGAGGTGCCCATCCTTCAGGGCCTCATCGGCAGCGGGATGGGGAAAGGCCCCGCGCTGGCGCTCTTGCTCGCCGGGCCGGCGCTCTCGCTGCCCAGCATGCTCGTTATACGGAGCGTCATCGGCACGAAGAAGACGGTTGTTTTTATTCTATTGGTGGTTATAATGGCGACCGTTACGGGCTTGATATACGGCGCGTTGTTCGGTTAGGAGGTTCGCCGTGAAAAGGATACAGATTTTGGGGACGGGTTGTCCCAAGTGCAAGAAGCTCGCGGAGAACGCCGAGGCCGCGGCTCGAGAGCTCGGCCTGGAGTGCGAGGTCGAAAAGATTACGGACATCGAGGCCATCATGGCCTTCAACGTTATGATGACGCCGGCGCTGGCGGTCGACGGGGACGTTAAGGCCGTCGGCAAGGTGCCGTCCAAGGACGAAATAAAGGAGATACTCTCTGAATGAAACCTAAGACGATATTGACGGTCGTTATCCTGGCCTTCGTCGCCGTGGCCGTCGGGTACCTGGTCGTAAAGGAAGTGCGCCAGGCGAAAGCGTCCGAGGTAGCGGTGGAAGGGGTCTCGGACCCCGCTCCCGTCGCGACCGGCGAGCAAGAATTAGAAACCGGCGGAACCGAAACGGCAGCCGCGCCGGCGACGGCCGTCGCCTCCGGCGGCGTTGCGTCGGACGAGGGGACTACGCCGCCCGCCTCTAACCACAAGGTCGTCGTTACTTACTATTATACGTCGAAGCGTTGACTATCTTGCTTGAAGATCGAGAGTTTCTCGAGAGAAGCGGTCGAAACCGGGTTTAGCAACGAGTTGAAGGACGGTAAGGTGGTCTGGGGCCTCGTTAACCTCGACGAGCCCGCTAACAAGCATTACATAGACGACTACCAGCTTTACGCCAAGTCGGTTATCGTCTCGGACGTCCGCGACGGCGAGGAGGTCCGCTGGAAGAACCTTACGAGGGTGTGGCAGCTAACGAACGATGAAAGGGCGTTCATAAAGTACATCCGGGACGAGGTCCGCGAATACCTGGAGGCCGGCTAGTGGCCCCGGTTCTTTTGGGCGCGGCGTCGGCGCTGTGGCTCGGGATACTGACGGCGATAAGCCCGTGCCCGATGGCCACCAACGTCGCCGCCATCTCCTATATCGGCAAGCGGCTGGGCAGCCCGCGCCAGGTATTGTTGGGCGGCGTCCTGTACACCGTCGGGCGGACCGTGGCGTACGTCGGCCTGGCGGTGCTGATACTCGCCGGCCTGCAGTCCATCCCGCGCGTCTCGACCTTCCTCCAGGAATATATGAACAAGGTGTTGGGGCCGGTCCTCATCGTCGTCGGCCTTTTCTTGCTCGAGCTTATCAAGTTCGGCGGCGGCGGCCCGGGCGTGGGCGAGAAACTCGGCAAGAAGGTCGAGGGGTGGGGCCTGGCCGGCGCGCTCGCGTTGGGCGTCATCTTCGCGCTGTCGTTCTGCCCGATATCGGCGGCGCTCTTCTTCGGCAGCCTCATATCGCTGGCGGTGAAGTACGACTCGCGGATACTGCTTCCCGGCGTCTTCGGCGTGGGGACCGCGCTGCCCGTATTCGCCTTCGCCGTCATCATCGGCCTGGGCGTCGGCTCGCTGGGCGCGGCGTTCCACAAGCTGCAGCGGTTCGAGTGGTGGGCGCGGCGCGTAACCGGCGTCGTCTTTATTCTCGTCGGCATCTACTACTGTTTGGTGTATATATTCGAGGTATTGTAGGTACCGGTGATTTGGGAGCCTGGTTACGTTTTAATCCGGCAGTGTAGTTAGCCGGCGATAGCCCGAACGGCGAAGCGATTGACAAAGGCCGCCGGGCGGGTTATAATTTCGGCGGTGATATTATGGAAGTTAAGGTAGTACTGGTACCGGCGGAAGAGGGCGGGTACACCGTGTACATTCCTGCTCTGCCGGGGTGTATAAGCGAAGGCGATACGCGCGAGGAAGCGCTCGAGAACATAAAGGAAGCGTTTGCCCTTTACCTCGAGCCGGTAGAAGACGACCTCGTTATAGAGGCCGAGTACGAGCTCGTGGATATAACGTTGTGACGCGCTTGCCGGCGCTGAGCTATCTTGATATAATCCGCGCGTTACGGAAGCGCGGTTTTTTAGTGGTGCGGCGGCGCGGCGGGCATATACGACTCCAGAAGGAGACGGCGGAAGGGCCGGTTAAATTAACGTTACCTGCACATAAGCCGGTTAAAAGAGGGACCCTCCGGCGCGTGATTAAAGACGCCGGCCTAACGCGCGAGGAGTTCCTCGAGTCGCTGTAAGCCGCCGAGAGAAGGCCGGCCCCAAGGCCGGTTTTTTTATATGAGTTGACAGCGCGGGTGGCGAGGTCATATGATAGCGGCACGCAGGAGGGTGTTATGGCCGAGGGTAAAACGACGAAAGCTGTTAGGGCCTTCTTAAAGGAGGTCAACGACGAGATAGTTACCGGGAGGGCGGCGGAAAGAAGTTACTACCCCGCCGTCGAGCGCCTCGTCGAGGCGTTCGCCCCCAACATTAACGCGCAGATCGAACAGGCCGGCGAGGCGTCCACGCCGGACTTCGGCGTCGAGCGCCGCAAGAACCGCATCGGCGTCATAGAGGTAAAAGAGCCGCACGTAGCGCTCGTAGAAATAGAGCGGGCCGCCGCGGCGGGGA
>Ga0307380_10000718_pt1 | contig 49540 bp, 37 predicted proteins | sample UN3MG_FD_202239 | JGI IMG/M metagenome (GOLD analysis project Ga0307380, IMG submission 202239) | Soil microbial communities from Risofladan, Vaasa, Finland - UN-3 | ecosystem: Environmental > Terrestrial > Soil > Coastal area > Acid sulfate soil | place: Finland: Risofladan, Vaasa | collected... | reverse complement strand
CCGGCGGCAGCCAAGGCGGCTCAGGTGGGCGGGGGGTGGGATCGCACCGCTCCGGCGCCGCCGCGTCGAGGGCAATCGGCGGCAGGGGCCGGGTCACGCCCTTGGGCGGGCGGCGGCGAGGGGGGCGGTCTTTACGCCCGCGACCGAGATGACTCATGCTTGTCCTGAGCGCAGCCGAATGGAATGGTGACTCGATGGCTGCCTGGATATGGCCTGCGTGGCCGCGTCGCACCGCGCCAGAGCGGTCGCCGGGGGCGAGGCGTGGGATCCCCCCGGCTGATCGCAGGCAGCACGTGGGCGCCCCCACCGGTCGGGGCGAAATACGCGCGACTTCAGCGAAATCGCGCCCCAGCGCGCACCTGGCCTTGCTTCGCTGACGCCGGTAGTATATCCCACAGCCAGCCGAGGTGTCAAACCGCTTGCCAGCGGAGCGGCCGGATGATACAATGCGAACAGCGAACAGCAGCGGGCACTTCATGACGCGGAGGACAACGCACATGCGGCCGGAGGAGAACCCGCTCGATTTCCCGTTGTCGCTGGGGGCGCTGGGAGATCTGGGGGTCTATCTTGCGCCCGACGACAAAGGCGAGCCGCGCCCGATTATCCTCGACTCGCCGCGGCGAGCCTTCCTGGAGTCGCTGGTGCCCCTGGCCGAGGCCGCCATTCGCGCCGATCTGCGGCGCTTTACGCAGCAGGCCGAGGCAGAGCTGGAGGCGGCCGAGCAAGCATCATCCCCGGGGGGCAACGACGATGCCATTTGACTACGACGCTGCCGAAGACTTCCCCGTCATCTACGCCAACTTCGCGCGCCTGACGCACGGTCCGCTGGAGTTCCTGGTGGACTTCAAGCGCAGCAGCCCCGAGCACCCCGACCCCAACCCCGCGCCGCCCCTGGTGCGCATCGTCCTGCACCCGGTGGTCGCGAAGTCGCTCGTGCGCGCCCTCGAAGAGAATATCCGCAACTACGAGAAGACCTTCGGCGAAGTCCCCGAGCTCCCGCACGAGCCGTCGGTAATGCACTGAGCGCCGCTGACCGCCGCCGAGGGAGACCTTCACCGCCCCCGCCTGCCCGCTGGCAGTCAGGCAAGGCGGCATTGCGCCGGATTCACACCCACACCACGCACCCCGGGCCGAAGACGGCATCACGCGCTTCAATGTCGCCGACCTCGACGCCGCCCCAGACCACGCAGCGCTCCAGGTGCGCGCCCGCGGGCCGATGACCGAGCCCCGCACCGCGCACCCCGCCGCCAGCCGACAGCCGCTGCCGAGCACCGCGGGGGCCGCGATCGCAGCCCCTTCGACCCGCACTTTGCCTTCGCACCGGATTCCAGGCGAGACCTCTGCGCCCGGCAGGTGCAGGCCGGCCTTGCCCGCCAGCGCCTCCAGGTTCGCCTCCAGGTATTCCCGCGGGCTGCCGACGTCCTTCCAGTAGCCGTCAGCTTGCCACGCGTAGAAGGGGGCGCCGCGCTGCAGCAGCAGTGGGAAGACCTGCCGGCCGAAGTCGAAGAACTCGCGCGGCGGGATGTGATCGAGCACCTCGCGCTCGAAGAGATAGACGCCGGTGTTGGCCATACGGCTCTGGGCCTCACGCGGCGGGGGCTTCTCCTGGAATGACCGGATGCGCCCGCGCGAGCCGGCGACGACGATGCCGTAGTGGCTCACTGCGGCTGGCGCCACTTCCACCACCGCGATTGTCGCCAGCGCGCCGCGCCGGCGATGGAAGGCGAGCATCGCCCCCAGATCGAAATCCGCGAGGTCGTCGCCGCCGATGACGAAGAAGGTCTCGCCGCGGAAGAAGCCGGCGACGTGCTTGACCCCGCCCGCGGTGCCCAGCAGCTCCTGCTCGCGCGAATACCGCAGGGACACGCCGAAACGCTCGCCATCGCCGAAGTAGGAGGCGACTTGCTCGCCGTAGTGGTGGAGATTGGCGATGACGTCGGTGACGCCGTGGCGGCGCAAGCGCGCCAGGATGTGCTCCATCACCGGGCGATTGAGCACCGGCGCCATGGGTTTGGCGGCAGCGAAGGTGAGAGGATGCAGGCGCGTCCCGCCGCCGGCGGCAAGGATCATGGCGCGCGGGGAGGAGGGCACCGGCGATCAGTCCTTCGAGCGACGCGTCCAGCGCTCGCGCAGCACGTCGGCTGCCTTGCGCACCCCGGCCAGCACGGAATTGACGCTCACCACCGGCTCGGTGATAGTGTCGCGCAGGAGATCGGTGGTGGACTCGACCCGGCTGGCGACGTGGTCGGCGGTGCTGCGGGCGGTGTGGGCGATATGCTCCGCCTGCTCGCGCACGGTGTGGGTGATCTGCTCCGCCTGCTCCGCCACGTGCTGCGCGGTCGAGGTGACTTTGGAGACGGTGTCCTCGACCTGCTTGACCAGCGGGTTGACGCGCTCGCTCACCTGGCGCAGAAAGCCCTTGACCTTGAGGACTACGTAGAGAATGGCGATCAGCGCGGCGAGGCCGACGATGATGTACATGGCGAGGTAGATGGCCAACAGCACTTCCGTCGTTTCGCTCATCATATCCTCCCGAAGGCTGACGCCGAGGCCCCTCGGCGAGCCGATCCCGCCTACACGCTCACGATTATAGCCGCCACATGCAGAGGGGTCAAGGCGGGTGATGTGAAGTGCGCGCCCGCATGTGGAATAAATAGGCCGAACGACCTATCGGACGCCGGGTTGCCGGCTTGCGGGAGCGCCGGCGGTGCCCCTGGGGGATTCGATGCCGCTCCTCGCTCCACCCACTCCGATACGGTAGGCACGGACGGGGCCGCTTGCCCGCCGCGCAACGGAGGTGTTGCATGGAGGGATACTCGCTCGCTGAGGCCGGATACAGCTACGGGGGCATGCGGGTCACCGCCTTCGCCAACGAGAAGGGCGGTGTCGCCAAGACCACGTCGTGCGTCAACCTGTCCGCCGCGCTTGCCGAGCGCGGCCACTCGGTGCTGTGCATGGACATGGATCCCCAAGCCAATGCCACCCTCGCCTTTGGGCTCGACCCCGACGCGGTCGAAGCGCAGAGCCACATGCTGCTGCTGGACCCGCGCTACCCGCTGGAGCGCTCAATCATCGAGAGCGGCATCGCCAACCTCGACGTCGTGCCCTCCAGCTCCAACCTCAACATGTGCAACAAGACGCTGGTGGCCGAAGTCGGCCGCGAGGTGCGCCTGCGCAACAAGCTCATCGAGTACGCCCGCAGCGTGTTCACCAAGCGCTACGACTACGTCATGGTTGATTGCTCGCCCTCACTCGACCTGGTCACGGTCAACGTGCTCATGGCCGCGACCGACATGGTGGTGCCGGTGCAGGCCAAGTTCTACTCGCTGCAGGGGATGTCTCTGCTGGCGGAGACCGTGGCTTCGCTCTACGAGCAGCTCGACCCCCGCGTCAAGACGCTGGGCATCCTGGTGACCATGTTCGACCGCAGCACCGCCCTTGACGGCGTGATCTACAAGCTGCTCGCAGAGAAGATCGAGCAGGAGTACGGCGACTTCCTCTTCCACACCGTCATCGGCAAGAACGTCGCGGTTAGCGAGACCGAAGCCAGCGCCAGGCCGATCGTGCTCCTGGATCGGAGCGCATCGGCCGCCAAGGCCTACGAGGCCGTCACCGACGAGTTCATCGAGCGACTGGCGCGATCGAGTTGAGCGCTCCGCGGAGGTTGGAGGTTACAGTGACATACGTCAACGACCAGCAAACCGACAGCGCCGGCGTCGCGGACGACGCCAACGTTCTCATCACTATTTCGTCTTCCGAGGCTGCGGGCATCATCCGCCGCTGGGGCTCCGTCTCGCATGCGATCGGCGAACTGTCGGTCGAGGCTCTGGTGCGGGGGGCGGTGGATGAGGGCATCGTCGCCCTGCTGCGCGAGCAGCGCCCCCAGCAGTGCGAGAGCGAGCGGGAGGCCACAGCGAAAATCAGGTCGGTGCTGGACGCGGGCTATCGCGTGTTCGTGCGCGGCACCGACGACCCGATTGACTCGGCGCGGGCGGGACAGGTCGCCGCCCGCTCACTGCTGGCGCACGGCAGCCCCGAGTACCAGTCGAGCTCTTTCTGCGTCTTGCATCTCACCGTGGAGCCATTCGGCGCCGCCGCTTCCAGCGCGCGTCGCGACGAGGTCGGCGCCCTCAGCGCGTGCGATGCCCTACGCCACGAGATGGCGGTCGCCGCGGAGGCCGAACCCGCGGCAGCGCAGCCGATGGTCGCCGCTCGCGCGGACGAGACCGGGGAGACGGCCGGCGAGGAAGCTATCGTCCGCGCCGCCGCTGCGGGGGTGTGCGCCGAATACCACTGCGCCGACGACCTGCCGCCGCGGCAAGCGAATGATATCTGCGAGTCCACCGACCAGCCGCAGGTGGGATCGCGCGACGGCGACCACGCACAGGCGCAAGAGAAATGGGTGGCGGCCGCGCACGACGCTCGGGACGAGCCGGCCCCGGTGTCCGCAGCCGTTGCGGCCGACGCCGTAGCGGCTTGCGAGCACGAAGAGCCGGTCGCGGCGGCGGAGATGGTGCCCGCCGAACCGGCCGCGGCCCTACCGCGGAAATATGCGACCAAGGCGGAGGCGCTGACCGAGCAGTTCGGCCCGAAGATCGCCGCGCTGGACTTCCGCGGCCTGTTCGTGGGCAATTTCGGCTTCCAGCGCGACACCGTCGTGGACGTGGCCAAGCTGGCGACGCTGAGCCCGCAGACCATCAGCGCATACCTGATGAAGGCGAACGCGCTGCGCCAGTCCGGCGAGCACGAGAAAGCGACGAGCTACTACCGGGTGCTGCTGAAATCGGACCCGGACAATCCTGACTACCGTTTCCTCTACGGCAAGACGCTGATGGAGATGGGGCGCGTCCAGCCGGCGCGCGAATGCCTCGAGCGCGCCCGCGAGTTGGGCCACGAGAACGCCGCCCACGAACTCGAGCAGCTGGAGAAGCGCAAGGCCTGGAAGCCCGCGCGGGCGTTCCTGCATTTCCTGCACCGCACCGCCCCCTCGCGCTGACCCGAGGGCGCGATGCGCTGCCCACAGCGAACGGCCTCCGGAGCAATCCGGAGGCCGTAGCCCTTGCCCGGGTGGCGCGAGAAGAACCTGGTCGGGGTCGCGGCTATCGCCCTCGTGGTAGTTTCAGCTTATCGCCGACGTGGATATTGTACGGCGGCTTGAGGCCGTTGAGACGCCCGACCTCATCACCCCTGCGCCCGTCCCCGAGCTCGCGTGCCGCGATGCTCCACAGCGAATCACCGTCCTTGACCGTGTAAACGCGGGTCGCGGGCGGGGGCGGCGGTGCCGGCCGCGAGGTACGCGGAGCCGGCTGCGGCGTGACACGAGTCGGGGGCGGGGCCGGCGCAGGTACGGGCGTCACGGGGGTGACGACGGCGGTGGGCGGCGGGCTCTCGTCCCGATTCATCGGGATTCGAACCGCCTGCACGGCGGATTCGAGCGCGGTCACACGCTGGCCGAGCTTGTCGAGCGCGGCCGAAGAGCCACCCTGCATCCCTCGCGCCGCGACCCACGCCACGACCGCGGCGAGCGCCAGGTACGCCAGCGCGCCCATCCACGCGCGGCGCCGCTGGCTCTGGCGCATCCGCTCCACCTGTCGGGTCAGACGGCGCACGGCCCCATGCAAGTCGGCCCCCGCCACGCCCTCGCTGCGGTGCCGCTCACGCAGGGCCGCGATCGCTCCCTGCGCGCGTTTGGCCACGACGTGGTCGGGAAACTGGGCGATGACGTCCTCCAGCGCCTGCAGTTCGTCTTCTTCCTGTCCCATCGCATGGTAGCAGTGAGCGACCGCCAGATAGGCGTTCGCCGCCCACCGGCTGCCCGGGTAGGCGCGCAGGAGCTCCTTGTACGCCTCGACTGCCTCGGCGTAGAGACCGGCATCCGCCAGCTCCTTGCCGATGGCCTCGAAGCGCTGCTGCACCGCCTGCTCCGAGAAATCCTTGTGCCCTTCTTCCGTCACCTTTACCTACCCCCACCTCTTCTTCGGTGATCCGCCTGCCGCGTCCTTCCCCCCTCAGTCAAAGCGCACCGCTCCCTGGCGCAGGCGCCAGTCCAGGGCAACGTAGGCCATCGTCGCGGCCACCATTGCCAGCCCCCACGCCGCGGCCAGCACCCCCGAGTCGTTGGTGAAGAACGACACCGCCGCCGCCGCCCCGGCGCCCGTCAGCCCGGCGCTGAGCGGCGACCCGGGCCGCGCCTGCTCAGCGACCGCCCGGTTGCGTCCGAGCGTGGTTGCGGCCATCACCGCCAGCGCCGAAATCACGACCCACGTCGCTGCCGTATGGCGCGCCAGGAGCCAGTTGAACGCGACCTTGCGCGACACTATCATCAGCGCCTCCGTCGCGCCCCCCTTCCCGACCGCGCTGATGGCCTGGCCAATGTGCGATCGCCACTGCGGCTCGGTCAGCCAGTTGGCCCCCGCGACCACCAGCGCGGCGACCACCGCGAAGCCCGCCGCCATCACCAGGTGGCGCAGCCGGAGCCGCGGGCGGTAGAGGCCGAGCGCGACCAGCGCGAGCCCCAACGCCGCCGGCACCGCGATGCCGAAGTTGGCTCCCAGCGCGGGGTGTCCGATGATGACGACGATGAGCCCCAGAAGCGCCACCGCCGCGAGGCGCCGGGAGCCGCCGGGCCGATCGCGGTTCAACCATCCCGCGGCCGCCAGGGGGGCCGCCGCCAGCAGGACGCCGCCCAATTCGTTACCCAGCCCGTAGTAGCGGGCGCCGACCACCGCCGAGTAGCCGAGCAGCGAGCGCTGCACCAGGCGCTGGCCGGCGACTACGTCCGCGCACAGCACGACCGTGAATGCCCCCATCAGCCACGCCCATGGCGGCACTCGCCGACCAAGCGCTCGTCCTGCGAGATACACCATCGCCGTGATCGCGACCACGCCGACGAGGGCCACCCCTGGATACGCGGTCGCGCCGCCCGGCATTACCAGCGCGGCGAGGGGGAGAGCGACGATCACCAGCGCGGCCTCGCGCAGCGCGATGCTGAGCCTTCGCGGCGCCGGCCCGCCGAGCATCAGCACCGCCGCCACCGACCCCAACGCCACCGCGATCAAGGTCGTGATGCGCTTGAGCACGTACGGCCGGCTCTCCTCCATTCGCTCCTCTTCCAGCTCCCGGCGGGCCACCTGCTCCACCGCGCCGCCCGCCGGGGCCGGGCGCACGACCATCGGTCGCCCCACCGCCTCCGGCGGTGTCGGGAGCCCCAGGAACTCAAGCACGGACGGCGCCAGGTCGGTGTTGGCCACGATGCCGCCCCGGCGCGTCGAAGGGCTGGTGAGCCACCCCCGTGACACGCCGTGACCCCACGCGACTATGGGCGTCAGGACGTCGAAGCGGCGCTCCGGATCCGGCAGCGCAGAGGGAGCAAGCAAGTACAGCCGCCAAGGGCGGCCGCGCGCCATCTCGACCACCGTCCGCATGAATCCGTCCAGCCGCCGCAGCGCCGCCGCCCGCTCCTCCAGCGCGCGCTCCGGGGTCATGACGGCGGAGCGCGCGGCGATCCGCGAAAGGTCGCCCGTCTCCACCGCCACTACCGTCGCGGTCGCCAGCGCCCGCCTCAGCGCTCCCAGCAGCGCGGCGTAGTCGGTGACCAGCGGCGGCTCGTAACGGGGTGCGGGAACATACATCCGCGCTCCGACGTCCCCCAGCGCCGCCGTGCCGGTGTCGTTCATGACCAGGGTGACGATCTGGCGCCGGAGCTGGTGAGGCAGATCCGCGTTGCCGATTGCCGCGGCCTGGAGGCCGGCATCGCTGAGGGCCGTGCCCAGCAACCCAAGTCGCAGCGGATATGGTGCGTCCGCGTTCTCCATGCGAACCGACGGCAGGCCCAGATACGCCACCGCGCCCGGCGCCAGCCTGCCCCCGGTGCGGGCGCGGAAGACCTCGTACGCTGGCACCCCGTCACACAGCTCATCGTAGTTGAGCGCCAGCTCCGCCAGCTCCGGCTCCAGCCGCGCGCTGGCGCGGCTGCCGGCGCCGAGGCTCAGATACGCGGCGGCCGCCGTCTGGGCGCCTGCGACGCGTGCGTTCATGAGCCCGAGCGCGCACTCCCCCAGCCAGCCGCGGATGAAGGGCGCCGCCGTAGAGGTGTAGTCGCTCCAGGCGCCCGTGTCCGCGACGATGATTACTACCCGGGGACGGTGCTGCGGGTCGGGCCGGGGACTGGATGGCGGCGGCGCCGGCGCCGCCATGCCGGGGAGCCCGCACGCCAGAACCCAGGCCAGCGGGAGCATCGTCGGAATCAAGCGCATCAGGCGTTACTCCCTCACGTGTGGCTGTCGCTGGTGCCGACGCGCGGCTCAATTCCCCCGCCGCCGGGGGCATCTCGTGGAGCCTGGCCGCCTCGGCCGGGGGCATCACGGGCGAGGGCGCCCATGCTCCATTTGCGACACCATCTACTTCGGCGCGGGGGCATCGCGCCATTCCTTGCGCGCCTGCGCCTCCCGCGTGACATCGGCCAGCACCAGCTTCAGCATCAGGTCTGCGTAGGTGGCCGCCTGCGTCTTCTCCGGCCCCGCGGGCGCGATCTTCTCGTCCGGGGAGGGCGGGCTCGGTGATGCCCCGGGGCCGCTGGCCACGCGCAGAAGCGCCGCGCCGAAGTCTTCCTCTGTGGCCGCGGTCTGGGGTGACTCGCCGATCATGGCAACGGCCATGCTGCGCAGCGCCGGCCGGTGGCCGGGCGGGGCCTCGAGGTACGCCGCGCTCAGGCGCCAACTCAGCTCGTCTGCGCGCCAGCCGTGCAGCGTCGCCATCGCCTCACCCGACCGCCCCAGGGCGTTGCGCGCATTCCCCAGCGCATCATCAACTTCGCCCTCCGCCAGGCCCACAAACGCAAATCCCCGGTCCAGGGTGCCGAACACATCCGTGCTCGACGACAGACTGCTGAGAGCCGAGCCCAACTGCGCTGCCGCCCTATCGGCGAGGTCGGCTGCCCCCAGCGCCTGCTGGCGAGCCTGGTCGCTCTGCCCGCTGGTGCGGGCGATGCCGTCGGTGATGTCAGCCGCCAGCGTTCGCCACTGCGCGCGGTCCGCAACCGCGGACGGCGCGGCGAAACCGCGCTCGACTGCCTCCGCCACCTCGGCGGCGCCGGCGGCGCTGGATTCCATCCCGTCGGCCAGCGCCTCTATGCGATCCGAGGTCTCGGCGATCATGTAGAGGGCGTACTGCGCCTTCTCCATCACGCGCTCGGCGGAAAGGGTTGAGGTCGCGAAGGCGCCCGCCATGTTCATGCGCCGCGCGAGGCCGCGCACCGTGTTGTCCAGCGACTTGGCGCGTTCCGCCAGCGCACGCGCGGGCTCCTGAAGCTGCTGCCCCCACGCGCCCGCGGCGGCGCGGGCGCGCTTGAGCTCCAGCTCATCCGCTGGCGACAGGGGCGCGGCTTCACCACTCGTAGTCGCCGACGGGGTGGAGGGAGGGGCGGCGGCGACCGCATCGCCTGGCCCCGGCGCCTGCGTGGCTAGGTCGGCTCCGCCGACCGCCATGGCGGCTGAAAGCCTAGCCACACGTCGCTGCGCTTGCCGCGCCAGCTCCACCTCCCCTAGCTCCGCGTACGCGCGGGCCAGCCCCGCTTGCGCCGCGGCGTCGTCGGGCGCCAGCCTCACCGCGCGGCGGTAGGCGACCACCGCCTGATTGACCAGGTGGCGCGACAGGAATCCCTCCGCCACGGCCACCGCCACCTGTGGATTGTCGAGTTTCATCTGCGGCACCTCCGCCAGCCGCTCCTGGCGTCGCTCGCCGGTGGGGTGGGTTGAGAGATAGACCTCGATGGTGCTCGGCTTGCGCCCGTGCTCCGCGTCGAGCTTGCGCAAGAACGCGGCAAGCTGTGAGGGGTCGTAGCCCGCCGCATAGGCGTAACCCGCGCCCAGTGTGTCCGCCGCCTGCTCGTCCTTGCGGCTGTGGCGGAGCAAGTACAGCGTCGCGCCGACCTGTCCCAGGGTCGCCAGCGTCGCCGGCGCGTCAATCACGCCGAAGAACATCGAGGTCCAGAACTGCTTCTTGAAGGCGTCGAGGGAGTGCTTCTCCGCCACGTGCCCGATCTCGTGGCCCATCACCCCGGCGAGCTGGTCGGAGGAGTCAACGAAGTTCAGCATCCCGGTCGTCACATAGACGTATCCCCAGGGCAGCGCGAAGGCGTTGATCTGCTCGGTGTCGAGGAGGCTGAAGGTGTAGGCGATATCGTGACGGGGGGAGGTTGCGACCACGGTGGCGCCGACGCGCTGAACGTATTCCGCCGCCGCGCCGTCTTGGACGACCTTGTACTGGGACTCGATCGCGCTGCGGGCCTGGCGGCCCAACGTCTTCTCGATGCTGCGGTCGAGACCCGCCTGGGCGGAGGTCATGGTCAGGGCGAACAGGACGATGATGCTGGCCGCGCGCACGGCGCCCACGACGCTATAACGAGATCGGAGCATTGTGTCACCCGAGTTTATTGTACCACTTCCGGAGCCGGCGCACGCGCGCCGCCACCCACACCTCACGTGGCAGTTCGCACCAGCTCCACCCGCCCCCACGCGGCGAGGCGGTCGCCGACAATGATCACCGCGCCGAGCAGGCCGGGGATCGCCTGCGCGAGTTCGATGGCCGCGGCGAGGTCGTCGGCGCCTTGCACAATGTTGGCGATCGCGGTGGCGGCGGCGTCGGCAAGGGCGCCGGTGCCCGCTAACGCGATCGCCGCGTCGGCCTGGCCGAAGCTCAACGATGGGCCGACCGTGCCCGAGGAGGTACATACCGCCGCCGGGAGCAGGTTCGCCGCCACGCGCACGGCCAGCTTGCCGGTGAACGGTGACCGCCCGGCGAAGACGCCGACGGTTCGCTCGCGCCGCCCCTGGAGCCAGATGTCGCCGCCGTTCTCGATTATGACCTCATGGGAGTCGGCGGCCAGCCCGCGCCCCACGCGCTCGGCGATAGCGCCCGCTACCGCCGCCATCGGGCCCACCCCCGCCAGCTCCGCGGCGGCGGCCATGGCGCGCACGAGGCCCGCGGCATCCGCCCGCGGGCGGTAGGGCCGTAACGCTTCCTTGAAGCCGGGATCGCGTGCGATATAGGTCTCAAGCTCGGCGCGGCAGGCGCGCACGATCTCGTCAGCGGGCGCCGACAGGTCGCGCTCCGCGGCGATCAGGAGGTCGGTCTGCATCACCCGAACCTCGAAGGTGACGAGATCGGGGGCGACGGCGCGGCGGTATGTGCGCTGGACGTACTCGGGCATGTGATGACCTGGGCGCGCCCCGACTCGTCGGGGCGCGAACGTAGGGGCAAGGCATGCCTTGCCCCTACGCATCAATTGCCAGGGCTGTCGTCGTCAATACTGCAACTGCATCGCGTGCAGGGGGCACGCGGTGATGCACTGCTCGCAGGCGACGCACTGGGCGGGGTTGAAGCGGACCTCCATGCCCGGGCGCTCGATACTCAGCGCCCCGACCTGGCACACCGCCAGGCAAGCCCCGCAGTGGGTGCAGCGCGCGTCGTCGCGAGTGATGTCCTGGGCGATCGGCTGAGTCCGCACCCCCAGGCTGCGCAGGTACTCCAGACCCTGCCGGCACGCGTCGGCTGCGCCCAGCAACTCCAGCACCATCAACCCTTCCTGCTCGGGCGTGATCGTCGCCTTGAGGATGTTGAACATGATCCCGTAGTCGCGCGTCAGAAAGCAGATGATAGGCTGGTCCACCTTCTCCTTGGGGAAGTGGATCACCACCTTGCCCTGGGATTCGAGTGTCGGTTGCGCCATTGACGTTCTCCTGTCGTTGCGATGGTGGCAGGGGCGCCACGCTTTGCGCCCCCACATCTGCGCGGTGGTTCATTCCTCCACCGCTCGCTCCTTGAGCAGCTTGAAGGCATAGCCCGAGTCGGGCCCGGGCAGAGTCTCCGCCGGCTGGTTGAGCAAGAACTTGCCGGCGGCGATCCACTGCTTGAGGGCGTCGGCGACGCGGCGAGCCGCGGAGTAGCTCGACAGCGGCACCGTGTCAACCTGCTTGCCGTTGACCTCGATGGAGCCGCGCTTGAGATCCGCGTAGCTGACCTCGGCGATGCTGCCGGGCTCGATCTGCGGGTAGGCCTTGCTATAGTCAATGACCTGGGCTTTGATGTCGGCGTCGCTGACGGCAGTCTGCAGCGCCAGCTCCTCGTCGAGGATGGGGATGGGGAGGCCAAGGCCGACGATGAGGGTGGCGCCGTAGCCCTTGAAGGAGGCGCCGCGCAGCCACTGCGCGCTCATCGTCTTGAGGTCGCCGGTGACCGCCATGGTGCCGGCGCCGGCGCGCGGCACCTGGTTGTCGGTGCGCGGGGCGACCGGGTGGTGCTGGGTTCCGGGGCCGACGACGTAGCCCACGCCGCCGCCCAGGAAGATGCGGGTGCCGATGCCGATGGTGCGGTAAGTCGGGTCGTTGAGCAGCGGCGACAACTGCCCGGCGCTGCAGTAGTTGGCGTTGCCGACGCGCGCCTTGAGCACGCCCATGTAGGTGTAGATGGTCTTGTCGCTGAGGTTGACGGCGACGTTGTAGTTCTGGTACCCGTTGCGCGGGTTGAACAGGAAGGCCTCGTTGACGTCGGCGATATTCAGCCACGTCTGCAGGCGCTTGCGCGGATAGCAGTCGGTGCCGTAGGCGGTCGCCTCCAGGCGCACGTCCTTGCCTGCCACCAGGTCCTCGATGACGTGCCCGCCGCCGTAGGTGAACTCGCCCGGGAAGATCTGGTTGCGCGGGTCCTCGTCCTGCAGGGCGGTGGCGCCGATGTACAGGTCCACCGCCGCCAGCCCGCCATAGGCGCTGACGCCGTTGAGGGTGACGCGTCCACCGCCGAGCTTGATGCGGGGCCGGGCGTGACCGATATTGACGAAGGCGCCGCTCGAACACATGGCGCCGAAGGTGCCCGTGGTCACCACGTCCACGTGTTTGGCGGCTCCCGCGGCGCCCTTCTCCTTGACGACTTCTATCATCTCTTCCGCGGTCACCACGACCGCCTCCCCGCGGCGTATGCGTTCGTTTATCTCATCATAGGTCTTAGCCATTGTAACCTCCAATGTTGCGCAGCCGCCCTCGGCTGCGAAGCTTGCCGGGCCCGCCCCCCTGCCGGAAAACAGGGCTGCGGTGGGCAGTTGGGAAACGCCGACGCTGGTGTTGATTGGTGGGGGATTAGGCGACTGCGTGGGGCGCCCGGGCCGGCGGCGCGCTACCCTCCCCGCCGCAGTGGAGGGCACGCAGCCGCTAGCGCATGCGCATGGCCGGGGGCATGGACGTCAGGCGCAACGTACGCGGCCGCGCGTCCGGCGCGGCGCAGTCACCACCGCCGGACGCGACCACCGTGCAAGGCGGCTGGAATCTATGTCGGGCGACGTCCATGTTGCCTCGCGGGCGATTTGGGGTCCGGGCAGCCGGTCACGGGTACTGGTGCAGCTTCCCCGGGCCGCGTCTGACGGCAGCCGAGCTTCCGTCAGCGCACTCCCGGGACCCGATGGCCCGCCCCCCGGACGACATAAGTCTTCCACATGAACGAGGGATTTGTCAAGCGTCAGATCGGAAACGGCGGTTCCCCGGCGATGGAGTCAAGCACCCGGCGAGCTTTCCCCATCGCCCTTTCGTCGCCCGAGACCAGCAGCCGCACCGAGCCTTCCGCCCCGCCGATGCCCCCCGACGCCAGGTGATGGCACACCGCGCCGGTGAGAAGCTCGAGCGCCTCGATCTCGGTGATGATGGTGGCGGTGTCAATGACCCACAGGTCGGGCACGGCATCGCGGCCGCCGCCGTCGCCGACGATGAGTTGGCTGACCGCCGGGAGGTCGGAGGCGACCAGCTTCTCCAACCCGACGGGGGCGATGAAGTGCGCTTTGCGCTCGGTGATGGTGGGCAGGAAGGCGCCGATGGTGCCGCCGGTGGGGGAGCCGACGAGGATGCCGGCCCGACGGCGGTCGGGGCTGAGCGCATTGGCCCCTTTGATGAAGACATCCCCGGCCTGAAGATCGGCGACCGTCTGGGCAAGCGGGAGCCCCGCGACCACCTCCCCGCGGCGGATCACGATTTCGCCCCGCGACGAGGGCCGTTGGGCCGGCCCGGCGTATCCGCGCGGCAGGGTATGGCCGGTGAGGAACGCCAACTTGTCCATCGGCTCGCCGAGCAATTCCTCCGCCACATAGCCGTTGGTGCTGCCGCGGGCGACGATCACCGTGCCCTTCTCCAGCGCCTGCTTGACCAGCGAGTGCGCTGCCACCCCCTTGGCGATCAGGCGCTTGGATTCCGCTACCGTGAGTACCGTGTCCATGAGCATCGCGCAGATCTCCTCCTCGTCGTCAATTACCGCCGCGGCCGGGTGCTAGATCCAGCCGATGACGTTATTAGTCGCGCCCGTCATGGCGTCAATGATGAGCCATACCGCATTGCAGGTGTACTGCCCGAGAATGAACCCCAAAAAGGCCGGGCGCAAGAACATGTACCCGCGCAGGCCGCCATAGCGGATGATGAGGGACTTGAGCACCCATGCCGCCAGGCACGTCGCGAAGAGTACGTTCATGATCCACGTGCTGCCGACCGCAAACCCGATGGGGTGGAAGGGCCACCACACGAACCTGGTGCGCATGAACATGAGAAACGACATGACCGCAAAGCCGCCGGCCCGCACCAGCCACCCTGGCCAGTTGGGGTCAGTGGGAGTGGCGAGCTTGTCCACGATCCAGTTGTAGGGCGCCCGCGGTCCGTCAATGAAGAACCACTGGTTGAGGTTGACGCCGCCCTTCGCGTACGCCAGCACCATGGTGACCCAGATGGAGGCGGCGATGGAAATGAAGATGGCGAGCCAGATGATCCAAAACAGCGGCCGCTTGCGGCGCGCAGTCATATCGGCCATGCGCAGCGCGTGGGCGCTGGAGGCCATGACATAGGTGCGGATGTCGGAAGACCACACGTAGTTGATGGCCAGGGATACGAGTCCCGGCCCGCCGACCGCCTTGGAGCCGAAGCTGGAGACCACAAACCCGGACGAGATGGTTGAAGCGACCGCCACCGCCAGGCCCGATTCCATCACCACCCGCGCCAAGCCGTAGAACAGGACGAAGGCCCCGGCCAGGAAGATGACCGCCAGCGTCACCGGCAGCCCGGTCAACCACAACCACACCCACATGAACCCCAGGCCGCCCACCACGCTCCAGAACGCGGCGCGGTAGGACATCACCTCCCCCGAGTCATCCACCGCGGGATCGCCGCGCAGGGCCTTGCGCACGACGTCGCGCAAGTGGGCGCGCGCGCTCCACAATCCGAGCGCCACCAGGGCGATCATGGCCCCCATGCCCAGGTGCGCGAACCACGGCGACGGGCTCCCGTAGATCCCCAGATTCTCTTGCCACGTGGCGCCGAACATGACGATGAGCCCGGCAATCACCTGGAATACGATGTTGAAGAACCACAGGCCGAACAGGGTCTCGGTGTTGACCAGGTAGAAGAAGCCCAGCAGGGGGAAGCTCAGGTAGACAACAAAGATCAGCGGTTCCCTGAACCACGGATAAGACGCCGACTGCGCGATTACGGGCACCACCGGGTAGTAGTAATGCAGGCCTTTCAGGCTGCCGAGAATGAACGGGATCGCGAATCCGCTCCACATCACCGCGTTGCGGAAAAACGGCGCCCCCCCCGGCGCATCGGCCCCGCGTGCCATCTCCAGCGGCAGTTGCGTCACCGGGAACGCGAGGCGCTCGCGCTCCACCCACTGCTTGCGGATGATCACCATCATCGCGATCATGACCAGGTAGAGCACGCACATGAACGGCAGCCACGCCGCCAGCGGCGCCGCCCAGGCCCCCCACGGGATGTGCCGCCCGCGGGGCAGGCCCTCGTAGAAGTACCTGATCGCTTCGGCAGTGGTGGGCGTCAGCCACGGACGCCGGTCCAGCAACGGCAACAAGTGCTTCGTCCACCCCGCGTTCTCGGGGCCGTAATAGCGCGGCGCGGTGATGATAGGCAAGAGCTGGCTGGTGAGGCCCATGGTGCAGATCGCGGAGGCGACGATCATCATGATGTAGGCGATGATCAGCTCCCCGGGGTTGAGCGCCCACTCTCGGCGCAGACGGCGCAGCACGCGGTTGACGATGAACGTGAGGACGAAGAAGAGAAAGACCGCCCCGGGGGTGCTGAAGTCCAGCGCCATGTAGGAGCCACGGATGAGATGGATTGCGTAGGGGGCGCCGAGGGAGAGGATGAGCGCGCCGATGGAACCCGCCAGGATGGCGCGAAGGGTGAACGGTTGCGGGGCAGCGGGGGGAGTGCTGCCGGTGGTCACGGGCGTGATCCTCGGGGGCGGACTGCCCCGCCCGGCGCCGGCCGGCCGCGGGTGACACCTGCTTCCCGGGGGGCCGCTGTCGGCAGCACACCGCGCCGCGTCCGCAGCCCCCACCACGTCAGCGCGTTTGACATGCGTGGCTGATTCGACGTGCTCGATGGCGCCACCTTCCGTCGCCAGCCGCAGACGACTTCGGGTGTGTTTGACTCCTGGGGCCATGGAGCCATCGTGCACTTGAGTGTGGCCCAGCCGCCCCCGGCAGGGCCGCACATCTTGACTGCGGGGGCGCCAGCCGTTAAACTTATGTTCACGCGACAGTGACCCCACCCGATCTTGGCGGACTCGCGCGCAGCACCAGGCGCGTCCGCACCCATGGAGCAGGCTGTGGCAACTCGTTCGACGGTGACCAAGACCAAGCAGGCAAGCACGCAACCCAAGCGCCCCCGGCGTCGCGTGTCGGAGGCAATGGAGGCGCTGGCGCATCACTATCTGGCCGACGCGATCGTCGAGGTGCTGCTCAATCGCGGGCACGCCATCAAGGCGGGAGAGCTGGCGAGCGACGTGTTGGGGGGTGAACTGAACGCCAAGCTGCTGCGCAAAGTGATGGCGGGCAGCCCGCGTTTCTGGGCGCAGGACCGGCGCTGGAACCTGGCGATGCGACAGATGACGCAGCGCCCGCTGCTGGGGGCGCTGGAGTACCACCTGCGCTCCTACGGGCGGCCGATGCCGCTGGCGCTGCTGTGCAACGAGATGGCGGTCATCGCCCGGCAGCCAATCTCCCCGGAAGAGTATCGAACCCTGGTCCCGCGGATGATGAGCGCCCGCCGCCAGTTCCTGCCCCTGTCGAATGACCGGTGGGGGTCGTCGGAATGGCTGCTCGACGTCGCGGAGCAGGGGGCGCAGGAGATGCTCACGCGCAACTTCTTCCTCGCCAGCGAGGACACGCTGCGCTTGATTGACAAGCTCGACGCCGCCTGCCCCAGCGCTCGCGCCGCCGACGTTTCGATGGCGCTCGCCGTCGTTGGCGCCGCGGGTGGGCCGGTGCCCAATCGCATTCTGCAGTACCTCACGTGGAAGCGCCGCGGCGAGGGATTCGACCCCGTGGCCCACTTCGAGCACCTCGCCGGCGACGACAAGCTGTACTTGCTGTCCGGCGCCTACTGGATCCCGGCCCCGTTCGTGGAGCGGATCATGGCAGCCCTGCGCGAGCTGTCGAAGGAAGCGGAAAAGGAGGAGATCGAGCTCCTGCCGGGGGAGGAAATGGCTGCCGCCGAGGAGCTGACCGTCAGCCCCCCCGACCTGGAGGAAATCCACGCGCTGATCGAGGGGCGCAAGCGGCCGGTGCCGACCGCCGAGCTGGTGACCAAGATCTTCGAGATCGCCGATACCTCGCCCAGCTTCTCCATAGCCGTGGACACGGTCAACGATGCCTTGGCCCAGGACCAAGGCCTGGAGCGCATGGGCAAGGCCACCTGGGGCTTGACCCAGTTTGCCCCCGAGTACATCCAGGACCTCCCGGGAATCCTCCTCGTCGCCGAGATCGAGGCGGAGAGCCTGGCGGACCCCGAGGCCGACCTCCTGCTGGAGGACGAGGGCCTGGATGAAAGCCTGGCCACCTGGGTGCACGACCCGCGCTATGAGGATTTCGGCGAGGAGGACGAAATCGAGCTATCGGCGGATCACGCGGCGGCCGAGGAAATGCGCTATCCGCTGCCCTACGACCACTGGAAGGCCGGCACGATCAAGATCCGCGAGGCCGACCGCGATTTCTTCCCCCCCGAGACGCAGCTCGTCTATACCACCATGCACCCCGAGCGCGGCAAGGAGTTCGTCGCCTGGGTCAACCAGTTCAGCACCCTCGTCTACGACCTGGACCAGTGGTACAAGGCGGCCAAAGTCATGCCCGGCGCCATCGTCTCCATCACCCGCGCGGACACGCCCGACCACTACCGGTTGGCGGTCGAGCCGGAGCCGGATCCGCTGCTGGCCCTCGACGCCGAGCGCATCAAGCAGCTCGAGGCCATGCGCAAGCAAGCCCATGAGGGCCCGTGGTCGGTGTTCGACATCATGTGCCACCTCATGGCCGACCACACCAAGGGCCTGCATTTCATGAAGCTGTGGGCCGAGGTCAACGTCGTGCGGCGCACGCCGCGCCGAGTGGTCGCCTCCAACCTCAGCTCCTACCACTGCTTCTATCCGCGCCCGGCCGGGTCCGACAACTGGGTCTTCGACGAGCGCAAGGTGGACCAGGGCCACAAGAAGGCCAAGCGCAAGTACGTGCGCAAGTAGGGGCACAGAGAATAGGGACTGGCTCCGATTCTTCCGATAATCGGTGCCTGTCCCTATTTTCCCCTATTTTCCCCCGATCGGGCCGCCTGCCCGCTTGACTGCGAGCAGTACCGCCTCGAATGGGCTGTTGAAGCCCGGTGTGATCACACGGGCGGACTGCACTTCGAAGCCGGCTGCCGACACCAGCGCCACTTGCCGTTCCAGGCTCCGGAATGCCGCGCGAACCGGCGGTAGAGTGACGGCGACATCTCGCCCGTTGACCTCGCAAGTATCCACTCGGTGCGTCACTTTGCCTCGCTGGTTTTCTCGCCACCAGTTCACCCGTTCCACTTCATTTGGGCACCAAGCCGCGGCATCGTCGGCCGGCACGAGGTTCGCGAAATAGGCCGCACCCATACCCTCAAGCAACCGAGAGGCATGGCCCAGATACTTTGACGCTTCCTCGTCTTCCACGATCATGTGCAGACAGCCGAGATCCACGGCAACGTCAAATGAGCCGGACTGCAGATGATCGAGGTCGCACACATCGGCCAGCTCGAAGGTCACGCGAGGGTGTTGGCGCGCCTCTTGAGCTCTCGCGATGGCCGAGCGAGACGAGTCAATCCCCAAGACGTTATAGCCCAGTTCGGCCGCCATGGCAGCGACGAACCCTTCCCCGCATCCGAATTCCACCAGCCGGCCGCGGCGCGGGCGCGCATCTAGAAAGCCGCGAAGTTCCACCATCCGCTCATGATTAACACTTCGATGACAAGCGAACGGCACCCCCGCATCATAGACAGCGCGGTATCGAGCTTCCCAGGCTTGGAAGACGGGGACAGGCACCGATTTCCGGAGAAATGCGGAGCCAGTCCCCGTTTTCCTCATTGTCCCTCGCTCATCACGTCCATCGCCCGATTGAACCGGCGCAGCACTTCGTCCTTGCCCAGCACTTCCATCAGGTGGAACAGCGAGGGGCCCTTGGTGCGGCCGCTCATGGCGACGCGCGTGGGATGGATGACCTTGCCCGCGCCCACGCCAACCTCCGTGGCGACGGCGCGGGCGATCTTCTCGTATTGCTCCGAGGTCAACGCGCCGTTCGGGAGCGGGGCAATCCTCTCGACTTGCCGCTGGAAAGCCGGACGCACGTGTTCCGGCGCGGGGCGCAGCCATGCCTTCAGGGCCTCCTCCTCGAAATCGAAGTTCGAGTCGAACATGAATGACACGAGAGCAGGGAAATCCGTTAGCGTGTGCGCTTTCCCCTGCTCCAGCGCCAGGCAGCGCCTGGCATAGGCTGCTTGCTCCGGCGCTGGGTTGTCGGGCAGGATTCCCGCGCGCTGCAGGAACGGCGCGGCGCGCGCATAGAGCTCATCCGTCGGCAGCTCGCGGATATAGACCCCGTTCATCCACCGCAGTCTCTCCAGGTCGAACACCGGCCCGGTCCTATTGAACCGCTCGAAGCTGAACTTCTCGATCAGCTCCGGCAGCGAGAAGAGGTCCTTCTCCTCGGGATGCGACCAGCCCAGTAGCGCCAGGTAGTTGAGCAACGCCTCGGCCAGGAATCCCTCGCTGCGGTACCAGGAAAGCGACGTGTGTCCATGCCGCTTGGACACCTTGCTGCGGTCCGGGTTGCGCAAGAGCGGGAAATGCGCGTACTGCGGGATGTCCCACCCGAACATCTGATAGAGCACAATGTGCTTGGGCGTGCTGGAAATCCACTCCTCGGCGCGGGTGACGTGGGTGATGCCCATCAGGTGGTCGTCCACCACCACCGCCAGGTGATAAGTGGGATACCCGTCCGCTTTCATCAGCACCTGGTCGTCGAGCAGCGCGTTGTCGAAGGAGATCTCGCCGCGAATCAAGTCGATGAAGGCGGTCACGCCCGCGTCCGGCATCTTCATGCGGATGACATGTGACTCACCGGCCTGCGCCCGTCGGCGGCGCTCCTCAGCGGATAGGGCGCGCAGGCAGTGACGGTCGTACTTCACCTCCTGTTTCGCCGCTTCCTGCGCGGCGCGCATCTCGGCCAGCCGCTCCCGCGTACAGAAGCAGTAATATGCGTGGCCCCCGTTGACCAACTGCTGAACGTGCTGCCGGTAAATCGCCAGCCGTTCGCTCTGCACGTATGGCCCCACCGGGCCGCCAATGGTGGGGCCTTCGTCCGGGGTCAGGCCCAGCCACTCCAGCGCCTCCAGAATCGCACGTGCGGAGGTCTCGTTATACCGTTTGCGGTCGGTGTCCTCGATGCGCAAGATGAACTGGCCGTCGCGGTGCCTGGCGAAGGCATAATCGAACAGCGCCATGTAGGCGGTGCCGATGTGGGGGTCGCCGGTGGGGGAGGGCGCGATGCGCACGCGGACGGGTCTATCATTCATGCTTGCCCGCCCTCCGTGAGGCGGGACGGACAGATTATAGCAGAGAACGGACGCAATCGGCAGCGGAGGCGCGCGGGGGGTGTGACCGAAAGGTTGTGATCACCCTGCACGCGGCCGTGGTGCGGGCTGTGGGCTCGGGAGAGCCATCGGCGGCGACACTGCGGCGGACCGGCGGCGCGCAGTCCGCAGCCAGGTTCGCATGAGGGGTCAGCGGGGCCGGCCGTCGCCGGACGGCGTATCAGGCGGGCGCGACCGCAGAATACATGCACGGATGCCACCACGGCGACGGCGTGAACAGCTTGAGCGCCTGGTCGAGGGTGAGGTCGCGGCCGGCGGCGGCGGCATCCTTGAGCGCGGCGGCGGCGATCTCGCCCACGAAAACGGGCTCTTCCTTCTGTACGCCGTCGGCTCCCACGAGCGGAACGCTGCAGCGCAGCGTCAGCCGCGTGAGCCGGCTATCGCTGGCGAGCGCGAGCTCGGCGACGCGCAGGCACTTCTGAAGCACCGTTGTACGCTGGTTGGGGCTGGCGAGCACATCGCGCACCATGACGAACAGCGTGGCCGCCCCGTCGCGGGGGTCAATCACCACCGAGTCCACCGCCAGCATCAGCTCCTCCGCCTGCGCTGCGGCGCGCAGAGACCGCAGCAGGCGCTGTTCGCGGTCAGCGTGGCCCGTTTCCTCTACCGGCGACAGGGGCGAAGGCGCGCCGCCGATGGCGATCGTTGGCTGCTCGGTTGCCGGCGGTGCCGGCGGGGGGCTGGGGCGCGCAGCGCGCTCGCGCACTGGGGGCTCCGGGATCCGGGGGCGCTCGATGTCGGCGGATGGCGGAACCAATACTCGCGGCGCTCCACCCCCCTCCACGATTGCGGCGCGAGAGGCTTCCTTTCCGACGTTCAGCGTCCACAGCGCCCCCAGCACCAGGCAGCCTGCGGCAATGCCCAGCAGGAGTCCCAACGGCAGCCGGGAGCGCGCCCAACGCGAAACGCGGCGCCAGGCAGCCCCGGCCTCGGCCGCCGGCGAGGGGGCGGCGAGCCTGCGCTCCATCTCGGCGATCTGGTGGCGATCGGCTGCGCTGTCGGGGTCGAGCTGAGATGCGAGCCGGTACCATCCCAGCGACTCCCCAACTGCACCTTGGTCGCGGTAGATGTCGCCCAGCAGGGAATGGGCCGACGCGTTGTTGGGGTAGCGGCGCAGCACCTCCACGCACTGAATGGTGGCGCGGTCATACTCCCGGCGCAGGCGCAGGAGATTAGCCTGCGCCAGCATCACGGCGATCTCGGGCTCGGGACCCTGCAGCGCGTGATGCGAGCGCGCTGGCTGTGAGGGAGCGCCGCATTCCGGGCAGGTATCGACACCATCGGCGAGCCCGCCGCCGCAGTGCGGGCACTTCATCGCTACGCGACCTCCGGCTGCTATGACGGACAAATGATACCGCGGCGCCGCCGACGCTGCCATGTCATGAACCGAAAATGATGAGTCGCGCCGGCGGCGCGCCGCACCGATTCCGCTAAGCTCATACCCCTCGGCAATGCCGGCTAATCCTGCGCCAGCCTCCCCGTATTGGGGCAAGCGCGGCACAAGTAATCGGGCGCGCGCCGGGAACTGTAGTGCGATAGGGGCGGCAATCCCCGGGCGGCGGGCGAGCCCGGCCGATGACCGCCGCCGCCTTGTTCGAGCGCGGCGACAGGAAACCGCAGGCCGCGTGCGGTAAGAGAAGCTCGTCGCGCCGCCCGTGGGGCTGAGCGCAAGCGCGCGCTGCCGACGCGCGGGCGTCGGGCGCGAGGTCGCGCATCGAGCCCCTCCCGCCGGGGCTGCGATGGGCGCGCGGCATTGGCGGTGGTACTCGCAGGCCCATTCAAGTGTTCAGGCAAATCGCGAACCTGATTGAGCAAGAGGGAGACGCGCTGGCGTCGGCGTGGCAGGCCGAGCTCGAGCGGCGAGACAACGGCCTGGTGTCCACGGACAATCGGCGCCAGCTATGGCGCGACGCCAGGACCTGGGTTGCTCTGCTCCTTCGCGCCATGCGCACGGGCGATGTCGGCCCGCTCCACCGCACTTCCCGCCTCACCGCCCGCCGCCTCGCGCTCGGCGGGATCGCCCTCGCCGACGTGGTGGAGGCCATTATCAGCTTCAAGCACGTCTTGTGGCAGGCGCTGCGCGAGTTGCCGGAACTCGACAGCGAGGTCATGCACGAGGCCACGCGCACGGTCGCCGAGTGGTTCGACGGCATGATCATCAACACGGTCGCCAACTACGATGCGATGGGGCGCGACGGTGGTTCGCGCACCCTGACCGTGGAGCGAGCGCTTCATCTGAGCCGGCTGGCGGAGGACCAGGTGGCGGTCTCCGATCTCGCCCAGGAGATGGTAGCGGAACGCAACGTCAGGCGCTTGCCCTCGCTTATCGCGCGCTCGGCGGCGCACCTCGCCGGCGCGCAGCGGGCGGCGGTGGCGGTGCCGGATGACGGCGCCCCGCGCTACCGGGGCGCGTACCGGCTGTCTCTCGGCGATCTCAACGCCTACATCCGACGCAGCGGCCGGCCGCTGTCGGGCGCGCTGGAGCCGACCGGTACGCGCATTATCGCCGATGTGGCGGAGGGCGCAAGCGTCGGGCTCCGGCGCGCGGCGGCCAGACTCCAGGTGCACGCCGCCATGAGCGTGCCCCTGCGCGTGGGCGACCGCGTCCTCGGGCTGCTGGAGCTTTTCGATCCGCTGGCGGGGCAGGACTGGAGCGAGCGCGAGGTCACGCTGGTGCGGGAGCTGGCATCGCAGGGCGCGCTCGCCATGGAGAACGCTCAGTTGCTGGCTGAGGCCGAGCAGCGCGCGCAAACCCTGGCCGTGCTCAACGAGATCGAGCGCGTGCTCTCGTCTCACATCAGCTCCCCGCGACTGTTCGCCGTGGCTGCGGCAGGCGCCGCCCGCCTGCTGCGCGCACCGTCGGCGCTGCTCTGGCTGCGCGCGCCCGGCAGCACTCGCTTCATGCTCCGTGCCGCATACGGCCGCGGACGGCCCTCGGGATCCCTCGATTTCAGCGCGGGCGACGGGCCGCTCGGCCTCGTCTTGGGCGGCGAAACGGCGATCATGTCGCCGCAAGCCAGCCGTGGCATGCCGTGGGGCAAGGGCTGGGCGGTAGCCGCGCCCCTGCGTGTCGGCTCGAGCGCACTGGGCCTGCTGGTGGTGCGCCGCAACCAGGGCGCATTTCGCGACGAGGATGTGCGAATGCTGGAGGCGCTCGGCGGCCAGATCGTGGCCGCCGTGCAGAACGCACACCTCTACGAGGAGAGCAGACGCCTGGGTCAGCGGCTCAACGCCTCCATCGTCGCCCTGGGTGACGCGCTGGCGGCCGCGCTGGACATGCATGAGCTCCTGCAAGTGATCGCCGATCGCGGCGCCGAGCTGGTGGAGGCGGACGCGGCAATCGTTTTCATGAAGGAGAACGGTACGGGCCTGGCTGCGCGCGCGGTGGCCACGCGCGGAGAAGACGCCGGCGCGGCCGCCGATCCTCAAGCCTACGAACCGGTCGCCGCCCTGGCCGTCGAGCGCGGCGAAGCGGTGACGGTGGCGGCCCGCAGCCAGGCTGCGACCGAGGGCGTGCGCCGGGTCATGCTGCGCGAGCACGTCCGCGCGGTGCACGTTTTCCCACTGTCGGTGCGGGGACGGATGGCGGGCACGCTGTGTATTCTGACCCGCAGGCGCGGTCTGCGCCGCCAGGAGCGGCAACTGCTGGCCTCGTTCAGCCGCCAGGCGGCGGTCGGCGTCGAGAACGTGATCCTGTTCAGCGAGACCCAGCAGCGCCTGGCGGAGCTGGCCGACCTCTCGCGGGCGAGCGCCGGGGTGACCTCGACGTTAGACCAGACTGCCATCATCGAGATCATGGTCGAGAGTGTGGCGCGCGCCCTGCGGACACCGGTGGCGGCGATAGCGCTCCTGGGCGACAACCGCGAGCTGCGGCTGCCCGAGGGCGGTCACCGCGGCCTGCCCGCGAGCTTCGTGCGCGGGTTCACGCTGGGCCCCGACTGCATCGCGGCGTCGGTGATGACCGATCAGCGCATCAAGGTCATCAGCGATGTCGCGGCCGAGGGGCGCGCCCACGATTCATTGGTGGCCGGCCTCGATGTGGCGTCGGTCATCTGCGCGCCGATCAAGGGCCGCCAGGAGCTGCTGGGCGTCATCTTCGCCGCCGACCGCGTGCCGCGGATCTTCCGTCAGCACGAGGAGGCGCTGCTGTCGGCCTACGCCAACGAGGCGGCGCTGGCGCTGCAGAACGCGCGCCACTACCAGGCGGTGGTGGGGCACGCACGGGAGCTGGAGGGGATTCTCGAAGCCACCAAGACCGTAACCTCGACCATCGAGCTGCAACCGGTGCTCGATCACGTGGCGCGCGCCGCCGTGTCGCTGCTGGGCGTACCGGCGTCCGGGATCATGCTCCTTGACGCCAGCGGCCAACACCTCACGACCGTCGCCACCTGCGGCCTGCCCGCCGAGCACGAACTCCACGCCGGCTTGCACGCCGGCGAGAGCATACCTGGCATGGTGGCGCTCAAGGGCGTCGCCATGACCAGCACCAATCTGCCGCGCGACGGCCGCTTCCGGCATCGCAACGCCGCTCGTGCCGAGGGCCTCCATTCCATGATCAGCGTGCCCCTGAGCGTTAAGGGCAAGCGGCTCGGCGTCCTCACCGCCTACAGCGGCGCCGCACGGCCGTTCACGGTTGCCGAGGAGCGCCTGCTGACCACGCTTGCGGCCCAGGCCAGCGTCGCTATCGAGAACGCCCGCCTCTACGCCGCGGCGCGCGAGCAGACACGCTCCATGCGCCTGCTGATGGAGGAAGTCAACCACCGCATCAAGAACAACCTCCAGAGCATCATCGGCATTGTCCAACTCCATATAGCGCAAGTTGACGAGCCTCGCGTGCAGGAGGCCCTGCGCGAGATCATCGCCCGCGTCCAGGCCATCACCGTCGTCCACGAACTGCTGCTCGACGAAGATGTGCGCTCGATTGACGTCAGGGAGGCCGGTCGCCGCGTGCTCGACAACGCCCTGCGCCAGAATCCCAATCCCCACCTCAAGATCTCGGGCCAGGTGAGCGGCGCGCGCGTCCGCCTGCCCTCGCGCCAGGCGACCTCCCTGGCTTCGGTCCTGAACGAACTGGTCTACAACGCGGTGGTGCACGCCTTCACCGGCCGCGAGCACGGGAACATCGCTATCGGCATGCAGGAGGCGACCGGAGGCGAGATCCTGGTGCAAGTGAGCGACGACGGCGTGGGCCTGCCCCGCGACTTCAACCTTCAGCATCACGCTCACCTGGGCCTGCGCATCGTCGAGGGATTGGTAAGCCAGGACCTCGGCGGCGAGTTTACCATCGCCGGCAACGGGGGAACCATAGCCAGAGTCGCGTTCCGAAAATAGCCCCCCGCGCGCGACGCAAGCGGCGGCCCGCAGGCGCCGACCATGGGCGCGGCCGCAGGGGCGTTACCCACCCCCTGGGTTGCCGGCCCGCACCGGGGAGGAGGGAATGGTGGACGAAGTTCGGGTCGAGGTCTGGCGGCTGGTCAAGGATCACCGCGGCCGAGACGTGGTGCTGTTGCGGGACGGACGCCAACGCAGCCTCCCCATCTGGATCGGCCCCTACGAAGCGGCGGCGATCTGGATCAGACTCGATCCGCAGCACTCGGCCACCCTGCTTCGTCGCCCCATGACCCATGACCTCTGCGCCGCCGTCATCCAGCGCTTGGGCGGCCGCGTCGAGCGCATCGTCGTTGATGATGTCTCCAACGATACCTATTATGCTAAGGTTCACCTGGCCATTAACGGGCGCACGGTCACCGTTGACTCGCGCCCCAGCGACGCCATCGCTCTGGCCCTGCGCTGCGACGCACCGGTGTGGGTCAGCGACGCGGTCATGGAAGCCGGCAACGTCGTGGTGGAGGACGATGAGCCGGCTGCCGGCGGCCCCGCCGACGATGCCCCCGACTTCCCCTCCGAGGACGAACAGGCATAGCCCCCGCCGCCCGCAGACGCCCTCTCACCGCGGCACGATGTCGGTGAAGACGAACCCCTCTCGCTCCACCGTCTCTCCCAGGTGCACGCCGATGGGCCGCTCGAACCCGGGGCCATCGAACGCGAAGGTGTGGAATTCCCCGTTTTCCCCGCACGCATCGATGTCGGCTGGCAGTGCCGCCAGGAATGCGCGGTCCCACGCGCGGCCGGCGAACTCCCGCGGCAGCTTGCGCGGATCGAGGCAGGTGATGTAAGCCCGCACTCCGCCGGCGACCATCGCCCGCGCCAGCTCGTCAGGGTCGCGCCCCCACAGGGGGAAGTGACACCTCATCCCCACCTGGGCCATGCGCTCCTCGCGGTAAGCGCGCACGTCGGCCAGATGGAGGTCGCCGAAGACGACGCCGGTTAGGCCGTCGCCCTTTGCCCGCTCGAGCGCGCCACGCATCGCTGCGCTGTAAGCCTCGTCCGTGCACGGGGCGGGAATGCGCACCTCGATCAGCGGCAGGCCGAGCGCCCGCGCTTGGGCGCGCACCAGCTCCTCGCGCACTCCGTGCATGGAGACACGCCGGTGGGGGTCGCTGATAGTCGTCAGCAGGCCCGCGACATCGAAGTCCCCCTGCCGAGCGATGTGCAGCGCCCACAGCGCGTCCTTGCCGCTGCTCCACGCAGCCAAGACCGGGTGGCTGGTACAGGCGCAGCATGCTGCGCCTGTACGACCCGAGGGATCGTCCATTAGGGGGGTTCCTCTCGCTGTGCTGCTGGCAGTGATTCCGCGGCGTCGGGCATCCTCCCTTGGCCGCGCGCAGCATTGCCCTCGGGTTCCCGCGCCTTGTGCCAACCGGCGCACGTGTGCTATCGTGGGCAAGGACACGATCCCACGCGAGGTCGCCCATGCCCCTGATCACCGATGCCCGTCAGGCGCGCGCCATCTACCGCGAGGCGCAGCAGCGCCGAATCTGCCTGCCTGCCTTCAACACCGAAAACCGCGACACCACCGAGGCGGCCTTCCGCGCCGTCGCCGAGGTCGCGCGCGAGCACAACCTTTCCCAGCCGCCCCTGGTGCTGGCCGCCACCGCCAACTACGGGCAGCGCCAGCAGCTCGCCAACTACACCTCTTTGGGCGCCGCCGACGAGGGGCTGCTCGCCCTGCGCGACGACCTCGAGCGGTTGTGCCGCCCCGGCGGGCCCTATCCCCAGGTGCGGGCGATGGTTCACCTCGACCACGCGCAACCCGGGGCCGACCGTGATGTGCTGGCCGCGGGGAGAGGCTTCTTCGCCTCCGTGATGTGTGACTGCTCGGCCCTGCCGCTGGTCGAGAATATGGCTCGCACCAAACGCTTCGTCGCGGAGGTCGGGGCGCAGGTGATGGTCGAGGGTGCGGTAGACGAGATCGCGGAGCCGGGCACGGGCGCGGTCAAGAGCAAGCTGACGACCGCGGAGCAGGCGCGCCGCTTCCTCGATGAGACCGGGGTTGACCTGATTGTCGTCAACCTCGGCACCGAGCACCGAGTGACCGCCGGCGCCGCCCGCTACCACGGCGACCGCGCGCGCGAGATCAGCGCCGCGGTGGGGCCGGTGCTGGTGCTGCACGGCACCTCCTCCCTGCGCGACACGAGCCTGGGCATGCTGCGCGACGACGGCATCGCCAAGGTCAACATCTGGACGCGCCTGGAGCACGTCGCCGCCGTGGCGATGGCCCAAGATCTGCTGGCGAACCTGGGCGGCGTCCTTTCCGCCGATGACATGCAGGCGCTCGTCGAGCAGGGCGTGCTTACCGCGGATTTCGCCAGCCGTCAGGGGCAACGGGCGCCAGGTCTCGACTACATCGCCAACAGCCACCGGCGCGACGAGGTGTGCGTCCCGGCGATGGTGGCCGTGATGAAGCGCTGCCTGCTGGACTGCGGGTACGCGGACTTCGGCCGCGCAGCCTAGCCGATTCCGCATGGGCGCCCGCAGCGCCGGCAGGGGACGACTCCGCCCGCGACCAACTGCTGAGGCGCGCCGCCGACGATTCAACCGACCGCCAGCGCTTCCACCAGACAAAGCCCTGCGGGAGGGCCGGCGCCCTCCCGCAGATTATCCGGGCCCCACCTCCTGCTGGGATCGCCCTTATGTCACCGCACCCGGCGCCAGGAAATGGAGGCAAACTGGGGGGGTGCGGAGGAATCGCCGGGCAAGGGCAAGGTCGGCTCGCGGTACTCGAGGAGCAAGGTGCCGTTGACATTGATGACGTCGGCGGCGACGCCACCCAGGATGTCAGCGGTGCCGTTGCCGGTGAAGCCGGCGGGGATGTCCAGGTTGTGGGTATAGACGTAGCCCTCGATGCGGCAGTTGCCGTTGATGCGCACGCTGCCGGCGGCGACGATCGCCAACTCGTCCGTCTCTAAGCTCTCGAGCCTGGCGGAACCGTTGACCGTGACCTCGCCGCTGCACACGATCACGCCCGTGCCGCTGAAGGTGGCGTTGATGGAGCAGTTGCCGTCAATGTATGTTACGCCATCGAGGGTCGCGCTGCCGTTGAAGTTGTAATTGCCGTTGATGACGGTGGTGGCGATGCTGCGGTAGTACGCGAGATCAATGGTGGGCATCGGCATCTGCGGCGCGTTCGGCGTGCGAGTTCCGGTGACCGTGCCCCCCTCGCTGATGGATCCCACCGCCGACACGTCGCCGTCCACCTTTGGCGAACCGTTGAACTTGATGTTCGCATTCGCGTGGACGCTGCCCTTGACGTCCGCCGTGCCGCCGACGCGCAGCTCGGCGTCGGAGAACAGCGCGTTATCGAAGATCGGGTTATTGGTGCCCGGGTTCTGCAGGAAGCGCCCCACCACCTTGAGCTGGGAGTTCCACCCCTGTGATACGCCGGTGGATTGCAGCACCACCGTGTTGGGCACCGGCCCCGTCGCGCCCACGTACTGGGTGGCGGCGACGGTGAATGTGCCCGTCGGCAGGTCGCTGCGCGTCCACGTCGTCGGCAGCGCGGTGGTGGGCGCGTTGTACAGCTTCCACGCAGCGTAATCAATGCCCGCCTCCGCCAGGTTGAGGGCGCGCGACTCCTTGCGCACCCGGCTGGCGGTCTGCAGCTCCTGCGAGCTGGTCTGCACCAGGCTCGCCCCCACAATCAGCAGCACCACCAGGAAGATCATCGCCGACACCAGGGCAAACCCCTCGTCGCTGCGCGCACGGCGCCGTAATGTCATCATCGTCGTCTCCTTCGTCGCTCCACCCCTCTCCCTCAGAGGGAGAGGAGTAGTTGCGCGGTCACCACCGCATCCCCTCACAGGTTCCGCAGGTAGCACTCGGTGTGGGCGGTCTGCGGCTTGAGTTCGCCCCTTACCTCCGACACGGAGGTGATCCACATCTCCACCCCGTACAGGCGCACCTCGTCCGGCCAATACTTGAACATGGGCCGCGGCAGCCCGGTGGCGGGATCGGTCGGGTTGAGCTCGGGATGAATGCTGTCGGCGATCATCACCCGCGGCACCCAGGTGGTCGTGCCCTGCGCTTTGACCGCCTTCCACAGGTAGTGGCCGCTGGCGTCGAGGGCGCCCGTCTGGTCCGACAGGTAGAACGCCACCCAGTCCCCCTGCGACAGCGCCAGGCCGCTGCCGGAGTCCACCAACACGTTGTCGCGGCTGGCGTCCTTCTGCGGCATGATGACGATCAGCGCCTGCGAGCCGTAGGTGTCAATCACCATCGCCTCTCTGATTTCCTTGGCGACGCGCTCGACCGCCTTGGTCGCCTCGTCGTAGGGGCGCAGGCGCCACAGGTTCTTGTTATAGACCCCCAGCACCGAGAAGTAGATGAGGGACACCGTCCACGCCAGGATCCCCATGACCAACATCGCCACCAGCAATTCCGGCAAAGTGAAGCCGCTCCGGCGGCTGAGTCTGCGCTGGTCGTGCTTGATCATCCACTTCATCAGCTTGCTCCTCACGGCCGGTTCGAGATCAGGGTCGCCAGGTTGTAGGACCCGCGCAACCGCTGCGACCCGCCCCAGGCTACGGTCACGCTGACCCGCTTCATGTTCAGGTAGGGCGCACCGGTGCTGGGGTTGACGGCCTGCGCTTCGTTGTCCTCGTTGATGGTGATGGTGCCCTGGCTGCCGGTGAGCTCGGGCACGGTGAAGCGCGCCGTGTTCGCGTCAACGATCTGGTAGTTGGGATAGGGGAAGTGGGCGTAATCCACCACCGCCCCCAGGTAGCCGGCGTCGCGGATGCGCTCCATCTCCTGCATCGCCCTCTGGCCGGCGATGGTGTAGTTGGCCGATTTCTGGTGGGAAAGCACCCCGTAGTACACCATGGACGAGACCCCCACCAGGCCGATGCCCAGGACCATCGCCGCCACCAGCACTTCGATGAGGGTGAACCCGGCTGCGCGCCGGCGCCTGACTGCTGCGCTTCTGTGGTCAGTCATCGTGCCCTCCGATGCGGGGCGCCGCCCCATGTGGCACCCCGACCGCTCGGGGTGTCCCTGCGTCTGAGCCCCTGCGTCCCGCAAAACGCAAAACCCGCTGTCGGCGTCGCTCGTCGCAGACAGCGGGTGGCTTCGGCCTCCGCGGCAGGGCTGCCGGGAGACGCTTGCGGTCTGCTCCGTGCACGCCGACGCACGGTCTTCGGCAGCCTGGCAGCCGTGGCGATCATCATCGCCGTAGGCCCATGGCTTTGCGCCCCTGGGTTTCCCCAAGTTTGCCGTTTCGGGAATCACCGTGGGTTGCGAAGGTTCCGCGCCCCGACACTTCGGGGCTCTAGCCTAGATTTTCCACATTCGGCATGAGATTTCACATGTGAGGAGCGCCCGGGAGAGTGGGATATGGGGTCATCGCAGTGCGGCACAAGCGCCGCGGCGAGGCGCCGCGGTCATTCCAGGTTGGCGTGGCGGGCGTCCATGCGCTCCGCGGTCTGCCCCAGCTTGACCATCAGCCGCAGCACCACCGTATCGAACAACATCAACAGCGCCTGCTCGAAGACCGATCTGCCCGGCTGAATCGAGGGCGCCGCGGGGATGGCGATGACGCGGTCCGCGGCGGCGGCGAGCGGAGAAGAGGAATCCCCGGTGACGGCCCACACTTGGGCGCCGAGGGCGCGTGCATGCTGGGCGTGGGCGACGGTGCTGCGGGTGCGCCCGGAGCCTGAGCAAGCGATGAGCACGGCGCCCCGGCCGGCGGCCGTGGTGGTCGGCGAGCCGACCACGTGGACGCGCTTGCCCAGTTGGGCCAGGCGCGTGGCGAACGCGGCGCCCATGAGCCCCGAACGCCCCTGGCCGGTCACGAAGACCTCGGCGGCGGTGGCGACCGCGTCGGCCAGAGCTTCCAGTTCCGTCTCCCCGACCGGCAGCAGCGCCTGCCGCAACTCCTCCAGAATGCCGTCTATCACACCGTCGTCCGCCATGCACTCTCCCACCGCTTACGACCGCAGCGCCAACACCGCCTTCGCCCACAGCGCCTCCAGGTATGCGCGCACCTCGGGCGCGATCCACAGGATCGTGCCGATGGTGGCAACCGCTACCCCCATGATCGCCAGCAGGTAGCCCGGCGAAGGGGCGCCGCGGTAGAGGCGGCTCACGCCCTTGGCATCTACCAGCACCGACCCCACCTTGAGGCGGGTGAGGAAGGTGCTGGCCATGCCCCCGCGCGCCTTGTCGAGGAAATCCACCAGGCTGAAGTGGGCGCCGACGGCGATGATCAGCTCGGCGCCCTTCTCGTAAGCGAGCAGCATGGCGACGTCCTCGCTGGTGCCGAGGCAGGGGAAGAGCTTGGGCGCGACTCCGCGCGCCCGCAGGCGTTCGAGCGCCGGGGCGCGGCCGTCGGGGTAGGCGTGCAGCACCAGCTCGGCCCCGCAGCGCAGCCCGCGATCGGACACGCTGTCCATGTCGCCGATGATGAGGTCCGGCACATACCCCGATTCAAGCAAGACGTCGGCGCCGCCGTCAACCCCCATCAGCACCGGCTTCATGTCGCGGATGTAGGAGCGGATGATGCGCAGGTCCTCGCGCGCCCCCTGGCCGCGCACCACCACCAGCACGTGGCGCCCCGACAGGGGGGTGTCGAGCGCCGGCATCTGCGTCGCTTCGGCCAGCAGCCCGTGCTCCGCGCCGAGGTAGCTGAGCGTGTTCTCGACGAAGCTGCGGAGCTCACGATCAACGTTGGACTTGGCCGCCTCCATGCGCTCCGCCACCGCCTCGAGGGTGAGCGTGCGGCCCGAGCACACGCGCACGCCCTTGCGATACACGTCGCCCCCCACGATCTCCAGCGCGTCGCCCTCGTGGATGAGCTGCAGCGCCTCGGGGCCGGCGCTGTCAAGCACCGGCACCCCGGCGTTAAGCAGAGCGCGGGGGCCGAGGTTGGGGTAGCGGCCGGTGATGCTGGGCTCGGCGTTGACGACCGCCGCCACGCCGCGGGCGATGAGATCGGCGGCGCACGAACCATCCAGATCGCGGTGAGCGATGATCGCGATTTCGCCTGGCCGCAGGCGCAACGCGAGGTGCTTGGTGCGGGCGTCAACCCGCGCTCGGCCGCGAATGCACTGCACGGTTCCCCTCAACTCCTGCCCGCCCAGCCCAGCTTGGTGCGCACCTTGACGAAGAAGCTCGGCCCCGCCACGTGCACCATGTGGGCCGCCACTGGCGCCTTGCGCACGCGCACGATATCCCCCGCCGCCAGGGCGAAGCCCTGCTGGCCGTCAGTTGTAACCGTCACGTCCTGCCCTGGCTGCAGCGGGTTGGCGCTGACCGAGACCTCGGCGTGCAAGGGCACCACCATCGGCCGCGCCGACAGCGTGTGGGCGCAGATTGGCGTCACCAGCAGCGCCTCCACCTCCGGGCTTACCACCGGCCCCCCCGCCGACAGCGAGTACGCGGTCGAACCGGCGGGGGTCGCCACCCCCACGCCGTCCGCCGAGAACACGCCGAGCTGCTCCCCGGCGACCTCGATCTCCAGCCGCAGCACGCGCGATAGTGCGCCCTTGGTGACCACCACGTCATTGAGGCCCAGGAAGCGGCACGCGGGCCGTCCTGCGCGCATCACTTCGCCCTCGACCATCATCCGGTCGCGCACCTCGCACTGCCCCTCCAGCACCCGCGGCAGCGCCGCCATCAGCTCCGACTCCGCCACCTCCGTCAGGAACCCGAAGCCGCCGAGGTTGCAGCCGAGGATAGGGACGCCGCCGGGCGCGGCCAGCCGTGCCGTCGCCAGCATGGTGCCGTCGCCGCCCAACGCCAGCGCCAGCGACGCGCCCTCCATCAGCTCCTCTTCGCTGCGCCCGAGCTCCGGCCGGCGCAGGCGCTCGGCCACCGGCGGCTGTAGGCGCACCTCGAGGCCCCGTTCCTCCAGCCAGCCCGCCACCTCGCGCACCACGTTCGCCGCTCCCCGCCTCCTGAGCGACGCTACGATCGCGATCTTGTCCATCGCCACCGGTCCCAACGCAGCGCCCCTAGCCTCTTGCCGGGCCGGACTCGCCCGGCTCCAGCCGCTGCAGGTTGTCACGCGCATCGTTGTAGCCCGGGTCCGCCGCCAGCGCCAGCCGGTAGTGCCGCACCGCCTCCTGGCGCTTGCCCTGCGCCTCCAGCACGATGCCCAGGTTGTTGTGCGCCAGGGGGTAGCTCGGGTTCAACTCCAGCGCGCGCCCGAAAACCAGCGCCGCCAGCTCCAGCTCCCCGCGGCGATAGTGAATGAGGCCGATGTTGTTGAGCGCCCCCAGGTGGTCCGGGCGCAGCTTGAGCAGCTCCAGGTAGTGGCGCTCGGCCGCCTCGTAGTCTTGGGCACGGAGTAAGTAGTAGTCGGCCAGCGCCTCGTGCGGCGCCGGGGAGCCGGGCGCCACCCGCGCCATTCGCTGCCACTGCTCGACCGCCTTCTCCGTCTCCCCCTGGCGCGTGTAGGCGACCGCCAGGTTCTGTCGCGCGAGCGCGAATGACGGGGCCGCGCGCACCGCCAACTGCAGCACCGCTACCGCGTCGTCAACCTGGTCCTGCGCCAGGTAGGCCGCGCCCAGATTGGACAGGGCGCGGGGATCCAGCGACTTGATCTTGAGCGCCTGCTCATAGGCGGAGACGGCCTCGTCGTACTTCTGCAAGCGCAGAAGCGCGAGCCCGAGGTTGTAGAGAACCGCGAAATCCCGGGGCTGGATTTCCGCCGCGCGGCGCAAGGAGGCGGCGGCGGATTCCGCTTCGCCCGCCGCCAGTCGCGCCTGGCCCAAGTTGAGATGCGCCGCAAGCGACGACGGGTCCGCCTGCGTCGCGGTCTCGAAGGCTGACTCGGCCTCCTGCAAGCGCCCGGCTGCGCGCGCCGCCAGGCCCAGGTCAAGTTGGAACTTGCCGCTGCGCGGCGCCAGCCGTACCGCCTCGCGATACTCCGCCAGTGCGCCCGCCAAGTCCTCGCTCCGCTGCAGCGCCACCCCCAGGTTGTGATGGGTGGCGGCGTGCTTGGGATCGGCCGCGATCGCAGCGCGGTACTCGGCGATCGCCCCCGCCAGGTCGCCCGCCGCCAGGCGCGCGTTGCCCAAGTTGTAGCGCGCGTCGGTCATGTCGGGCGCGATCGCCAACGCCTTGCGGTAGTGCACGGCCGCAGCCGCATGATCGCCCTGCGCCAACAATGCGTTGCCCAGGTTGTTGTGCGCGTCGGCGGAGCCGGGGTCCAGCTCCACCGCGCGCGACAGGGAGGTGACCGCCTCCCTCACCAGCCCCGCCTGAAGCTGTGACAGTCCCAGCCACGACCACCCGGTCGAGGAATCCGGGGCCGACGCGGTGACCTTCTCGAACGCGGCTACCGCGGCGGGGTAGGCGTTGGCCTTGAACGCGGCCACGCCCTCCTGGTAGTCGTCAGCGCGCGCACAGGCCGCCACCGTCAGCACCAGGCACAGGCCGGCGATCGTTCGCGCTGATGGAAGATGCATGTCACACCCCCGCGCTTGCCGTGGTTGGGAGGCGGATCCGCCGGTGGTGGGCAAGCGCCGCACGGGAGCAAACCGCTGGCGGCAATCCCGCGTGAGTATAGCACACCCGCTACCCCATTTCAACCGGCGCCGACGCCGGGGCAGGCGCTCTGTGGATTCCGTGGCCAGGCCTCTTCCGGGGTGCTCATTGCCCGCAGGCGGGCGGGGCGCTGGTGGGGGAAGGATCAGCAGCCGACTGTGGGTGCCGGCTCCCGGCGCAGCGCAAGGGCGGCCACCAACGCGGCCAGTGTCAGTATGGCCGCGGCGCCATAGAAGACGTCGGCGTGTTGTCGGTCCCAAAGCAGGCCGCCCAGCACCGGCCCCAGCGCGGCGCCGGCGCCCTCAGCGGTGGCGACCATGCCCATGACGCCGCCGCGGCGGTTGGTCGGCGCCAATTCCGATACCACCGCCAGCCATGCCGGGATGCCCAGGATCTGGCTTAGCACCAGCAGCACGGCGACCGCGGAGAACGCGACCAGTGAGTGACATGACGGAACGAGCCACATCAAGGCGGCGGAGGCGCCAAGCGATAGGCGCACAGCCAGCGTTCTGCCCCAGCGGTCGGCGGCGTGCCCCAGCGGCAACCCTAGCAGTAGTACCGGCACGCCGAGCGCCGCCAGCAGCCCGCCGACTCCCAGGCCGCTCAGACCGAACTCAAACTTCAGGTAGGGAAGCGCAAAGCTCGCCAGCGTCAGCGCGCCCATGGTCATCAAGAGGCTGATCAACAGCACCAGGAACATGGGGTAGGGCGCAGGAGCGGGCGCCGCCTCGGCCGGGGTCGCCGCAGTCGGCACGGCGGCGGGTCGCGAGCGCGGCAGGCCCCAGTAGCCCACAACTGCGGCCACCAACAGCAGCCCGCTGGCGACGTAGAACGGGAAACGGTTGCTGTGGGCCGCGTGGGCCACAAGCGCGCCGAGCGCGGCGGCGACGCCGATAGCCGCCACGTACACGGTGTTGACAGCGCTCATCGCCGCCGCCCGTGAGCGCGGGCGCACGAGGTCACCGATCATGGCGAACAGCGGCGGCCACAGCGCCGCCGCGCCCACGCCGTCGGCCACGCGCAGCGGGAACACCAGCGCCCACAGCCGCAAGGGCAGGCGCGCGACTAGCGTCGGACTCAGGCAAATCAGCAGCGGGCCGAGCACGATGAAGGGCTTGCGCCCGAGACGATCGGACAGTCGGCCCATGGGGAACTTGAGCGCCATCTCGCACACCAGGAAGGTCGCGCTGGTCGCGCCCAGAGCGACACCCGAGACGTGCAGGTCCTCGATCAGGTACATGGGCAGGGCGTAAACATTGACGAGCGCAAAGGCGATCTGGCCGGCCCCGGCCACCACCCCCAGGCGCAGCAGCTCCGGGTACTCGCGGAACAGGGCGATGTATGTGCGTTCCAGGTGCTGAAGCATGGACCATGCCCTTGCAGCCAAGGCCGAGGCGCCTTCGCTGCTAGCTGGTGGAGCGCGGCTCCAGGGCGGCGACAAGGGTGAGACCCCGCGTCAGCCGGGTGTGGAGCCCGACCTCGGCGACGTGGCAGCGCCAGCCCGGCGCCCACGCGGCGGGGGCCGAGCGGTGATGGCGGTAAACGCGGATGCCGCGCAATCGCGCCGCGGCGGCGAAGCACGCGCCCAACAGCCCCCGCTGCGGCGCCGTGATGATCAGCGCCTCCCGCGTCGCCGCGCACATCCGCGCCACGAACGCCGCCGGCTCCGCCACGTAGTCGAGCACCCCGATCGCCACCGCCACGTCGAAAGCGCCGTCCACCGGCAGCCGCATGAAGTCATCATTGACGACGGTGACGTTGGTCGCGCCGGCCGCGGCCAGCCGGCGCCCCAGGATCCCGGCCATGGTCGCGGAGTCCTCGACCGCCACCACCTCGCCGAACGCTTGCGCCAGCGCCAGGGTGTACATCCCCGTGCCCGGCCCCACCTCCAGGGCGCGGTGGCGGCGGTCGCCGTAGCGGGCGATGAGCTTGCCGACCGCTGCCGCCTCCTGGCGGCGAATGGTGGAGATGACGGGCAGCGCCAGGTTCAGCTCGTATAACCCCGCTCCGCGGTGGTATGGGTTGTTGGACCTCATTGCCCGTCATCCGTCGCGCCGTAGATCCAGTCGCGCCTGCAACATGATAGCGCCGGGCCGCGCCGTGTCAAGCCCTCTGCCGCCTGACAGTTACACAGTTTCCGATCAGGCCGCAGCGAGATTCTTCACTTCGCGCGGCCGCGCGACTCGCGCGAGCACGCTCCGATCAGAATGACACCACCAGAGCGGTGTCACTGTGAGTGCCTAGGCCCGGAGGGCCGCTGGCTAGGCCTAAAGGCCGCCATCCCGGTCTCTGACCTAGGGACACGGCGGTCGCTCCGCGACCTAGCCGCGTTAGCGAAGAGTCTCGCCTGCGCGATAGCGCAAAGTGGGTAGCCGTCAGCTCTGCCGCGCGGAAGCTCCCGCTGCTGCGCCCCCGGTGGGACCCTTCACGGCGGGGGATCATCGCGCATCGCCGGCATGGGGATCGGCCTGTACGGGCAAGGCATGCCTTGCCCCTACGACCCGGAATCCGGGCCGGGGCGGAGCCCGGACCCTACATCGCGGCGCGCATCCCGCCTTTCCCGGTCACCCCCCGCGGTCGCCACATGATTGACCACGTCGCGGTGATGTGACACAATTACCGAGCACTTCCCCTGAAATGAGAGACCGATGAGCGATCCGACATCGAACGGCGAGAACGAGAAGCGGGCGCGCGGTTTCAACCGTGCGAACGTGTCTCGCGACGCACCGGGCGCGCGTTCTTCAGAACGCGCGAGAGAATCCGCGACCGCTGAAGAGGTCGCGCCCCGCATGTCGCGCCCGACGAATCCGGCGGGCGATGCCGCGAAGGACGGGCAGGGGACAGTCCACGGGGGGACAGCCCCTTTCGATTTCATACGCGAAATCGTCGCCGGGGACACCCAGACCGGCAGGTTTGACGGCCGCGTGCACACCCGCTTCCCCCCCGAGCCCAACGCCTACCTCCACATCGGCCACGCGAAGGCGATCTGGATCAGCTATGGCATCGCCCAGGAGTACGGTGGGCTCTTCAATCTGCGCTTCGATGACACCAATCCGGTGACCGAAGAACAGGAGTTCGTTGACGCCATCATCGAGGACGTGCGCTGGGTCGGCGCCGACTGGGGCGACCGTCTTTTCTTCGGCTCCGATTATTTCGAGCAGCAGTACGCATGGGCCCTCGATCTCATCCAGCAAGGTCAGGCCTATGTCTGCGACCTCTCGCCGGAGGAGGTCATCGAGATGCGCGGCACGCCGACGACGCCGGGGGTCGCCAGCCCCTACCGCGACCGCGGCATCGAGGAGAACCTCGACCTGTTTCGGCGCATGCGCGCGGGCGAGTTCCCGGACGGCGCGCGGACGCTGCGCGCCAAGATAGACATGGCCTCGGGGAACCTGAATCTGCGCGACCCGGTGATGTACCGCATCCGCCATGCAGCGCACCACCGCCAGGGCGACGACTGGTGCATCTACCCGATGTACGATTGGGCGCACGGACTGCAGGATTCGATCGAGGGCATCACGCACTCCCTGTGCTCGCTGGAATACGAGAATCACCGTCCACTGTACGACTGGTTCCTGGATCAGCTCGGCATCCATCACCCCCGCCAGATCGAGTTCGCGCGGCTGAACATGTCGTACACGGTCATGAGCAAGCGGCGATTCATCGAGCTCGTCAACGGCGGGCATGTCGAGGGGTACGACGACCCGCGGCTGCCGACCCTGGCCGGCCTGCGGCGGCGGGGCTATACCCCCGAAGCCGTCCGCGAGTTCTGCCGGCGGATCGGGGTGGGTAAGACCGACAGCATCGTTGACATCGCCGTGCTCGAGGACTGTGCGCGCGATGACCTCAACCGGCGCGCCCAGCGCGTGATGGGGGTGCTGCGGCCGCTGAAGGTCGTCCTCACCAACTACCCCGAGGAGCTGACGGAGGAGATGGGCGCGGTCAACAACCCGGAGGATACGAGCGCCGGCACGCGCAAAGTGCCCTTCTCGCGCGAGCTGTATATCGAGCGCGAGGATTTCCGCGAAGAGCCGCCGCCGAAGTTCTACCGCCTGGCGCCGGGGCGCGAGGTGCGGCTGCGCTACGCCTACTTCATCCGCTGCGAGCAGGTGATGAAGGACGACAACGGCGAGGTGATCGAGCTGCGCTGCACCTATGATCCCGCCACCCGCGGCGGGGATGCCCCCGACGGCCGCAAGCCGAAGGCGACGCTGCACTGGGTGTCGGCGAAACACGCCGCGCCCGCCGAGGTGCGGCTGTACGATCATCTGTTCGTGAAACCCGACCCGGATGACGTGCCTGAGGGCGGCCCTTCGACCGGCTCAGGGCCGCCCGTGCCCGACGTGCAAGGACCGTCGCGAGCATCGTCGAGGGGCGGCAGCTTCCTGGACAACCTGAATCCGGACTCGCTGGAGATCGTTACCGGCTATGTCGAGCCGTTCGCGCGAGACGCGCAGGCCGGCGACCGCTTCCAGTTTGAGCGTGTCGGGTACTTCTGCGTGGACACGAGACACTCGGCTCCGGGCCGGCTGGTCTTCAACCGAACCGTCACCCTGCGCGATACCTGGGCGCGGATCGAGCGGGCGATGAAGCGGGCGTGAGAGCGGCCGCCCTCCGCCGCCTCTCGGCGAGCGATTCCTGAAGGTGCGCCCACCCCGCAGGGCGTATAATATGTCCACCAGTCTGGCCGCCGCGGTAACGTCGGATGTGGCACCCCGACTCGTCGGGGTGAATGGGCGGCCACAGCGGGCCGCCCCTACAAGATGGCGGCCGAGTCCCGGTCCATGGCCCAGGAATCCTCCAACCCGAATCAGGGAACCGTCCACGCAGGGACCGTCCCCTCGTCATTCGTCCATCTGCACGTCCACAGCGAATACAGCCTGCTTGACGGCGCCTGTCGCATAGACCAGTTGGCGGGGCGCGCCGCCCAGCTCGGCATGGAGGCGGTCGCCCTTACCGACCACGGCGTGATGTACGGCGCCATCCAGTTCTACCGTGCCTGCCAGCGCCATCGCGTGCGCCCGATCCTGGGCTGCGAGGTCTATGTCGCCCCCCGCAGCCGTCGCGACCGCGAGGGCAAGGCCGACAGCAACCTTGCGCACCTGGTGCTGCTGGCGCGTGACGACGTGGGGTATCGCAACCTCATCCGCCTGGTAAGCGCGAGCCACCTCGAGGGCTTCTACTACAAGCCGCGGGTGGATCACGAGCTGCTGGCCGCCCACAGCGAGGGGCTGATTGCGCTCAGCGCGTGCCTGGTGGGGGAGGTGGCCGCGTTATCGCTGGAGCGCCGCGGCGCGCAGGCGCGACGGGTGGCCGCTCGCTATCGCGAGCTCTTCGGCGCGGACAACTTCTACCTCGAGCTGATGGACCACGGAATCCCCGAGCAGGCGCGCGTTAACCCGGAGTTGACGCGGCTGGGGCGGGAGCTGGGGATCCCCTTGGTCGCCACCAATGATGTGCACTACCTGCGCCGGGAGGATGCGGCGGCGCACGACGTTCTGCTGTGCATCCAGACCGCCACCACCGTGGACGACCCCAACCGGCTGCGCTTCCACGGCGACCAGTTCTACCTCAAGTCGGGCGCAGAGATGGCGGCCCTCTTCCCGGACTACCCGGAGGCGCTGGAGAACACCCGCGCGATCGCCGAGCGCTGCGACGTCAAGCTGTCCCTGGGCGAGGTGCGGCTGCCGCACTTCGAAGTGCCGCCGGGGCACGACCACGACAGCTACCTGCGCGCGCTGTGCCTGGAGCGTCTGGGCGCCCGCTATCCGGATGCCGACACCCGCGTGATGACGCGCCTGGAGGAAGAGCTCGACGTCATCCGGCAGCGGCAGTTGGCGCCGCTCATCCTCATCAGTTGGGACGCCATCCATTTCGCGCGCTCCAACGGCATTCTGGTGGGCCCCGGTCGGGGGTCGGCGGTGGGCAGCCTGGTGCTGTACGTGCTGGGGGTGACCAACATTGATCCCCTGGAGCACGGCCTGCCCTTCGAGCGCTGGATGAACCTCGAGCGCCTGAGCATGCCCGACATTGACTCCGACTTCGAGGATGCGCGCCGCGACGAGGTCATCCGCCACATCATCGAACGCTACGGCGCGGAACGGGTCGCCCAGATCATCACCTTCGGCACCATGGGGGCGCGGCTGGCCATCCGCGACGCCGGGCGCGCGATGAAGACGCCGCTGGCGGAGGTGGATCGCCTGGCCAAGCTGGTGGACCCCACCACCTCCATCTCGCAGAGCCTGGACACGGTGCTGGAGCTGAGCCACGAGTACCAGGGCGACGACCGGGTGCGCAAGCTGCTCGACACCGCGATGGCGATCGAAGGCCTGGCGCGACATGCCTCCACCCACGCCGGGGGCCTGGTCATCTCCGAGTCGCCGCTGACCGACCTCGTGCCCTTGCAGCGCTCGACCGAGGGGGAGGGCGTCACCACCCAGTTCAAGATGGATGACGTAGTGGACGTCGGGCTGCTCAAGCTCGACATCTTGGGGCTGCGCACGCTGTCGGTGATCAAGCACGCGCTGGCCCTCATCCAGGCCGGTCGCGGGGTCGCAGTGGACCTGGAGCGCATTCCCTTTGACGACGCCGCGACCTACGAGTTGCTGGCGCGGGGGGATACCGCGGGCGTGTTCCAGCTCGAGAGCTCGGGCATGCGCCAGGTGCTGATGGACCTACGCCCGGACCGTTTCTCCGACCTCATCGCCGTGGTCGCCCTGTACCGGCCGGGGCCGATGGCGCACATCGCCGACTTCATCGCCGGCCGTCACGGGCGGCGCGAGATCACCTATGCTCATCCCAAGCTCAAGCCCATCCTCGAGAGCACCTACGGCATCATTGTCTATCAGGAGCAGGTAATGCAGATCGCCCGCGACCTGGCGGGGTTCTCCATGGGCAGCGCGGACGTGCTGCTCAAGGCCATGGGCAAGAAGAAGAGCGAAGCCATGGGCAAGCTGCGCGAGGAGTTCATCGAGGGCGCCAAGGCCAACCGCGTCCCCCGCGCCGTCGCCAACGACATCTTCGACCGCATGGCGGTGTTCTCCGGCTACGGCTTCAACAAGGCGCACTCCGCCTGCTACGCCCTCAACGCTTACCAGACCGCTTACCTCAAGGCCAATTACCCCGCCGAGTTCATGGCCGCCCAGCTCACCAGCGTCGGCGACAACAAGGACAAGCTCGCCGCCTATATCGAGGAGTGCCGGCGCATGGGCATCCGCGTCCTGGCGCCCGACATCAATGACTCGGGCGAGAACTTCACCGTCTCCGAGGGCGCGATTCGCTTTGGTCTCGCCGCCATCAAGCACGTCGGCAGGGGAGCGGTCGAGAGCATCATCGGCGCGCGCGAGCAGGGCGGCCCCTTCGCCGGCCTGCACGACCTCTGCGCGCGCCTCGATCCCGCCGCCGTCAATCGCACCGCCCTGGAGTCGCTGATCAAGGCGGGGGCGCTCGACGGCCTGGATGGGCATCGCCGCCAGCTCGCCGAAGCGCTCGGCCCCGCGCTCGAGGCGGCTCAGCGCAGCCGCCGCGACCGCCTGGCGGGGCAGGGCTCGCTGTTCGGGGAGCAGGAGGCGGAGCTCCCGGCGAGCACCGGGCCGGCGCTGCCCGACGCGGCCGAGTTCAGCCAAGAGGAATTGCTGGCCCTGGAGAAGGAATATCTGGGGCTGTTCGTCTCCGACCACCCGCTGTCGGCGGTGGCAAAGGAGCTGACACAGCAGGTATCGGCGCGGGTGTGCGACCTGGGCGAGCTGGAGGAGGGCGCGGACGTCGTAATCGGCGGCCTGGTCAGCAGCTGCCGCCGCTACAATGCGCGCAACGGTCGCCCGATGATGTTCCTGGCGATGGAGGACATGACCGGCAGCGTCGAGATTACGGTCTTCTCCGACGCCTACGAGCGCTGCGGGGGTGAACTCGCCGCGGGGACGGTGGCGCTGGCGCGCGGCAAGGTGGAAGGATCCCGCCGCGGGGGTGAGGCCGCAGAGGGGCGGGTCGGGGTGGCGCGGGTGGTGGCGTTTGAGATCGCGCGCTTCGATGATACGCAGGCGGTCAAGGCGCTGCTCGCCGCCGGCCGGCGGCGAACGCGCAACAGCCGCAATAACCACGGCAATGCCAACCGCTCCCCGTCCGCCGCCGCGGATGACCACGCGCCCGCACCGCGACCGGCGGCGCCGCGCGAGCGCCTGCATATCCGCGTGCCTGCGGCGCACGCGGAGACCGCTTTTCTGCGCGACCTCAAGCAGTTGCTGCGACGGCACCGCGGCGAGGCGCTGGTGCTGCTGCATGTGGCCGACGATAAGTCCGAGACCAGCCTGTCCCTTCCCCGCGCCTTCGCCGTGGCCGCGAGCGAGACCCTGTGCGAGGAAATCGAGGCCCTGCTGGGCGAAGATGCGGTGTGGAGGGAAACGCTCTAGACCGCGAGTATCGGTGGCGTCAATTCAGCGGCGATCGCCGCGAGGAGGTATTATCACATGGCGGAAACGAAGATCCTGCTGTCGGAGAAGGACATCCCCACGCGGTGGTACAACATCGCCGCGGACCTGCCCCATCCCCTCGATCCCCCGCTGCACCCGGGCACCCACCAGCCCCTGGGGCCGGACGACCTCGCCCCCATCTTCCCCATGGGCCTCATCATGCAGGAGGTGAGCGCGGAGCGCTGGATCGAGATCCCCGACCAGGTGCTCGACGCCTATCGCCTCTACCGGCCGACGCCGCTCCATCGCGCCCGGCGCCTGGAGAGGGTGCTCGACACCCCGGCCAAGATCTACTATAAGTACGAGGGGACGAGTCCCCCAGGCAGCCACAAGCCCAACACCGCCATCGCCCAGGCCTACTACAACAAGCAGGAGGGCGTCAAGCGGCTGGCGACCGAAACCGGCGCCGGGCAGTGGGGCAGCGCGCTCGCCCTCGCCTGCCGCATCTTTGACCTCGAGTGCACCGTCTACATGGTCAAGGTCAGCTACAACCAGAAGCCCTATCGGCGGGTGATGATGGAGGTGTGGGGCGCCAACGTCTTCGCCAGCCCCAGCGAGCACACCCGGGCCGGGCGCCAGATTCTGAGCGAGGACGCCGACAGCCCGGGCAGCCTGGGCATCGCCATCAGCGAGGCGGTGGAGGACGCGGTCTCGCGCGACGACACGCGCTATTCCCTGGGCAGCGTGCTCAATCACGTGCTGCTGCACCAGACGGTGGTGGGCCTGGAAGCGAAGAAGCAGATGGAGATGGCGGGTGACTACCCCGACGTCGTCGTCGGCTGCGTCGGCGGGGGTAGCAACTTTGCGGGCCTGTGTTTCCCCTTCTTGGCCGACAAGTTCGCGGGTAAGCAGGTGCGTGCGTTGGCGGTCGAGCCGACCGCGTGCCCGACCCTGACCAAGGGGCAATTCCGCTACGATTTCGGCGACACCGTCGGCTTGACGCCACTGGTGCGCATGTACACGCTGGGGCACACCTTCGTCCCCGCGGGCATTCACGCGGGCGGGCTGCGCTATCACGGCGACGCTCCTCTTATCAGCCTCCTGGTCAAGGAGGGCCTGATGGAGGCGGTGGCCTATCATCAGAACCCCTGCTTCGAGGCGGCGGTCACCTTCGCCCGCGCCGAAGGCATCATCCCCGCACCGGAGGCCGCCCATGCGGTCAAGGCCGCCATGGACGAGGCCGTGGCCGCCAAGGAGACCGGCGAAAAGCGGGTTATCCTGTTCAACCTCAGTGGTCACGGCCACTTCGACCTCGGCGCCTACGACGACTATCTCGCCGGCAAGCTCGTGGACTACGAGCTGCCGCAGGAGAAGATTGACGCGGCGCTGGCCGATCTGCCGACGGTCTAGAGGCAACCGCCGCCATCCGCTGATGTGAACGACGATCCGTAGGGGCAAGGCATGCCTTGCCCCTACAAGTCCGTCGGTCAGCCGTGCAGCGTGGGATCACACCAATCATGCGGTTGATCAACACGAGAGAAGAGAACCTGGAACTTGCCGTCATCGCCGACAAGATCTCAATGCCGGCGGTCGCGTTGGAGCCGGCGGCGCAGGCCGAGGTGATCAAGATCGTTCGGCGCGTGTTCGAGGAGCGCGATGAGGCGGTCGTTGAGTACTCGCGCGACAAGGACTGGACTGAAGCCTCTGCTGCGACACTGCGCGTCTCCGAGGCCGAAATCCGCGCCGCGGCCGAGACTCTCGACGCGGCGGACGCCGCGGCCCTGCGCGCGGCCATCGAGCACGTCCGCGAGTTCCACCAACAGCACGTGCCGGGCGACCACCTGGATGCGGCCGAATACGGGGCGCTCCTGGGCTGGCGCTACACGCCCATCGAGTCGGTGGGTGTGTACGTCCCGGCTGGTACGGCGCCGCTGCCCAGCTCGCTCATCATGGCGGTGGTGCCCGCGCAGGCAGCCGGGGTATCGCGCATCGCGGTGGTCACGCCGCCGGCTCGCGATGGGAGCGCCAATCCCGGCATCCTTGCGGCGGCGGGTCTGCTGGGCATCACCGAGGTGTACCGCGTCGGCGGCCCGTGGGCTATCGCCGCCCTAGCCCGTGGCACACAGACTATTCCCGCGGTTGACAAGATCGTCGGTCCCGGCAACATATACGTCAACTTTGCCAAGAGCGCCGTCGCGGGGGTAGTCGGCATAGATGGCTTCTACGGCCCCAGCGAAGTCGTCATCCTCGCCGACGAGCAAGCCGACCCGCGCCTCATCGCCGCCGACCTCGCGGCTCAAGCCGAGCATGCTTCGGATTCAATTGCAGTATTGGTGACGCCGTCGCGCGCACTCATGGAGCGCGTGGAAGCGAGCCTGGCGGAGCTTCTACGCAACCTCGGCCGCGCGGACACGATTCGCCGCTGCCTCGATGAACGCGGTGCGATGGTACTGGTTCGCAGCCTCGAGGAAGGCATCGAACTGGTCAACCTGGTGGCGCCGGAGCACCTGGAGCTGGCGGTCGCCGATCCCCGCGGGCTGCTGCCCAAGATCAGGAATGCGGGCTGCATCCTCGTGGGTGCAGACACGCCGACCGCCGTCAGCGACTACCTCGCCGGCCCCAGTCACATCCTACCGACCGGGCGCAGCGCACGATTCTCCTCGGGTTTGGGCGTGTTGGATTTCATGAAGCGCTCCAGCGTCGTGTCCGTCTCACCCGAGTGGCTCGCCCACAACGGGCGTCATGTCGAGCGCCTGGCGGAAATGGAGGGTTTGCAGGCGCACGCGCGCTCCGTGCGCATGAGAATGGGCGACGATGGTTAACGACCCGCCTGCGCCGGAGCTGCGGCGGACAAGCCCCCAGCCGCGATACGCCGCCTCGGGGCGGGTGCTGGTGCGCCCCGAGGTGCTGCCGCACCTGGCGGAGGTTGACACCCTGATCTTCGACATTGACGGCGTCATCATGGACGTCACCGGCTCCATGCGCGCGGTCGGCTGCGACGCGGTGCGCGCCTACCTGACGGAGATCGTGGGCTGGCCCGACCGCGGCCCGCTGCTCGACACCTGCGAGCTAGAGCTCTACAAGCTCGCCGACGGCTTCAACGACGATTGGGAGCTCGCCGGCGTCAACGCCCTGACCTTCCTGGTGAAGGCGGAGCTGGCGGACACGCAGGACGCCGCCACGCTGCGAGCGGCATCGCCCACGGTCGCCGAGCTGGCGACCGCCGTGCGCGCCTCGCGGGGCGGGCCGTCCGGGGTGCGGACGCTGCTGCTCGACCGCCTGGACGAAGCGGCGCGCGCGCGCGTAATGCGCGCCTGGGATTTCGACAAGATTCGCCAGATCTTCCAGGAGCTCTACGCCGGCGAGGACTACTGCCCCAGGTTCTATGGCTATCATCCGCAGCACCTGCACGTGCCCGGCCGCATCGCCCTCGACCGCCCGCTCATCCGCCGCGCGAGCATCCCCCCCGCCGTCACCAAGCTCGGCATCTACAGCGGGCGCACGTGGGAGGAGACGAGGGCCGCGCTCGAGATGGCGGGTATCGCCGATGTCTTCGCCCGCGAGCGCGTGATCGTCGTGGACGACGGGATGGTCAAGCCCGATCCGCGCGGGCTGGCGACGCTGGTCGAGCGCATGGCGGCGACGGCCGCGGTCTTCGTCGGCGACATGCCCGACGACCGCGAAGCGGTGCGGCGCTACCGCGAGGAGCGCGGTGCGGGGGTCGAGGTCCTCGATTGCCTGGTCTTGTCGGGGCCGCTGGGCGGACGCCCGCAGGCGGAGATCCGCGCCGCCGGCGCCGACCTCATCGCGCCCGATGTCAACGTCTTCATGGAGTGGTGGGCGCAACTGGCCGCCGGCCGACAGGAACTGCCGACCCCCGCGGCGTAACCGGTACCCATGAGAACCGCCAGCGTTCACCGTAAGACCAAGGAAACCGACATCACGCTCGACCTGGGTCTCGACGGCCCCGGCGCGGTCAAGGTCGCCACCGGCATCGGCTTCCTTGATCACATGCTCGAGCTGGTCGCCAAGCACGGGGCGCTGGCGCTGGCGGTGCGGGCGAAAGGCGACCTCGGCGTGGACTTCCACCACACGGTAGAGGACGTCGGCATCTGCCTCGGCCGGGCGCTCAAGGAAGCGCTGGGCGATAAGACGGACCTCCGCCGCTATGGCTCCGCGGCGGTGCCCATGGATGAAGCCCTCATCCTGGCGGCGGTGGACCTCAGCGGCCGCCCCTACCTCAGCTACGAGCTGGAAGTGCGACGACGCAAGCTGCGCGACTTCGACACCGAGCTGGTAGAGGAATTCTTCCGGGCGCTGGTCAACGCCGCGGGCATGACCCTGCACTTGCGTCAACTGGCCGGGCGCAACACCCACCACGTCGTCGAGGCCGCCTTCAAGGCTTTCGCGCGCGCCCTGCGCGCGGCGGTCGAAACCGACCCCCGCGGCGGCGGCGTGCCCTCGACCAAGGGGGTGCTGTGATACAGGCGACCACCATCCTGGCGGTGAAGCGAGGAGACCAGGTCGCGCTCGCGGGCGACGGCCAGGTGACGCTCAACAACACCGTGCTCAAGCACAGCGCCAATAAGCTCCGTACGCTGCGCGACGGCGCCATCCTCGCGGGGTTCGCGGGCGGCGCCGCCGACGCCTTCGCGCTTTTCGAGCGGTTGGAATCCAAGCTCGAAGCCACGCGCGGCAGCCTGCCGCGGGCGGCGGTGGAGCTGGCCAAGGACTGGCGCACCGACCGGCTCCTGCGGCGGCTGGAGGCGATGCTCATCGCCGCCGACGCCGAGCGCCTGTTCGTCATCTCCGGTAACGGCGATGTGATCGAGCCCGACGACGGCATCGCCGCCATCGGCAGCGGCGCCCCCTACGCGGTGGCGGCCGCGCGCGCGCTCGCGCGCCACACCGACCTGCCGGCGGAGACCATCGCCCGCGAGGCCATGGCCATCACCGCCGACATCTGCATCTATACCAACGATCAGATAACCGTCGAGACCATCACGCAGTAGGTCGCACCAGAAATCGGCATACCGGTCAGGGATGGGGCCATGGGTAAGCACGCAGGACGGCCAAACGTGCCGTCGGTGCCTCAGGCCGTTGCATGCAACCGTAACCAGGAGCGTTAGACCCAGATTATGCGCAATGAGCGTAAATGCTTCACCTGGCGGGTGAAGCAGCGATGTTAAGCGGTTAACAGCTGATGAAACGATGATGGGAACGATTCCAACCCACACAAAAGCAAGGAAGCGCCTGCCTGTGTCGAAG
>Ga0307380_10000715_pt1 | contig 49684 bp, 87 predicted proteins | sample UN3MG_FD_202239 | JGI IMG/M metagenome (GOLD analysis project Ga0307380, IMG submission 202239) | Soil microbial communities from Risofladan, Vaasa, Finland - UN-3 | ecosystem: Environmental > Terrestrial > Soil > Coastal area > Acid sulfate soil | place: Finland: Risofladan, Vaasa | collected... | reverse complement strand
TACCGGTCGGGGCTATGCCTGGCTCTGGCCGGGCGCAGGCGCTGCCATAAAATACGGGCCGACACCGCGCTACAAGCTTGAGGACGGCACCCTCTACGAGTTCAGCGTCGCCTATGCGGAGATTTACAAGAAATGAGCGAAGAGTTTGAGAGACTTAAAGAGGCGCTTCGTAAAGCACCAACGCCCGAGGCCAGGAAAGAGGCGGCTGAGGCCCTCAGGAGATACCTGGCCACGCGTCCTCCAAAATCGAAGCCAACCCTCGTAAATCTGAGTACCAGAGACAAGCCTTACCCCAACGCAATACCCCTTGACCAGGTACCTGACGAGATGGAGAAAAATCCGGAATTCTTTGAGTTAATGAAAAAAGCCATCGGAGGTAGGTAGGTGCCGGCGACTCTATGTATGGCTGACTTTGACCTGCCTACCAGAAGCGCCTCGGGGTTCCTCTTGAGGTACATCGTGCCCCGGCTGGGACCTGCGGCCCTCTATGGTATGCTCGATCGCAGAGCTCCGTTTCAATTCACCGCTCCACAATCCGATATTATCATCGGAATGGGCCATGGGGATGTAAACGTCTTTACCGGCCAGAACGAGACGGTTATACTCGAGGTTGGTCACTACGACCCGAAGGAGATAAAAGGCAAGGTCGTAAAGCTCCTGTCCTGCCAAACCGGTGTCGAGCTCGGGCCGGACCTGATCGCTAATGGTTGTACCGTCTACCTCGGTTACATCGACGATTACCTCTGGGTATGCGATGCCGATAAGGCATCGGTGCCATGGTCCGATCCCCTGGCCGCAACCTGCCTGATGCCCGTGATAGATTCAATCAACGCTCTCCTGAGTGGCAAAACCGCGAAGGAGGCCCACGACATTGAGATCGCCGGATATTTGAGGAACGCCCAGGTTGAGGAAGACGAGCTGATACGCTCCCTCATCGAGTTCAATATGGCTAACAGCGTTATCCTGGGAGATGGCGGCGCTCGAGTTTCACCCAGGCCGAACATAACCCTGCCTCTCCCCCCACCACCGCTGATTTTACCAATCTTCTAAAGGAGGTGCCTATCGAGAAGAGTCTATTGACAAAAGCATAGTCGAGTGCTTATTATTGAAGAAGTTGTAACGGCGGGGTAGTTGCCATCAAAAGAGATGGTCCCCGCCGTTTCTCTTATATGGCAGCTACCCCTACCCAAGAAGGAAAAGGAGGAGTAGCATGAAAAACTTACCTGATCCCAAGGATCTGGTTGACAGCGTGGCCGATGGGGTGGTCGAGGTTGCTGAAGCGCCCGCTAGAATCGCTACCAATGTTGGAAACGTAGCCACTGCCTTCGCATCTGATATGAAGGCCAACATGGACGATTTCAAGAAGAGGATGCCCGATGACCCGTCAGCAATACCCGATTGTGCCATAAAAGGGGTGGGCCAGACCATCAATTCTGGCATCGGCATGGTTGAAGGTGTCGCTAAGGGATTTATGGATACCGCCGATGCTGTGAAGAGCCAGATCCGGCGAGTAACCGGATAGAAGAACCTTATCCGGCCAATACCCGGATAGAGGAGGAGAATCAATTGAAAAATCCCACGCAACTATTAAATCAAGCCGCCGCGTTTCCAGCAGCCCTCGAGGCGAAACTGCCGGCGGGCAGCCCTAAGATCTCGGTAATGCTGTTAGACACGGCAGGCAAGCTCCCCGTACTCCCCGACTTAATGGTAGAAGTTCCTGACCTGCCGGCACCGCCCGCGATCCCGGATTTCACGCCACCCGGGGGCAACAGTGGCTTGAAGACTCTCTTTGCTAACTCAGTCACCCTGACGCCAGTGCAGGAAAAGACGCGGATCATACCATCACCGGCAGCGGGAGTTCTGCCAGAAGTAAGACAAAGGAGGAGCATGTAAAATGGAGACTTCCGTCGTAAACAGCCTTAGGTCCGCCGGGCTTTACAAGGAAACCGGCCGTATCGAGGAGCAGATGCTCAAGACGATTCTCCCCAACGGGGAAACGCGAGAGCACAAGATGGCGGAGATAGACTATATCGATATCAAGACCTTCGCCGATGAGATCGATATGGCTCTCTCGCTCCAAAATCCCCGCGTTCAGAGCATCTATGCAAAGTACGCTGAGGGGATGGTCAACCTCATCAGGGCAGTCAATGTCGAGACTGCTTCCGGCTACAAGGGAGCGGTTGGCTCCGGTAGACAGCTGGACGCTTTGCTTCTCAGGGGCGAGCAATTCCAGTGGCCAGGAGCTGGCGCCGGTGTACGGAGACTTTCCTGGGCAACCCCCGTAGCCGCCATAGCCAATACTGCCTTCATCCAGGACCTGACTGACCTTGGTGCCCCACTGGCGATGGCAATGACCGAGGGGATGTGCGTCCTGGGATTCGCTAACCCGGGTCCTGCACCATGTATTGATGCTATCCAGATCCAATATCTTGCCCAAGCGTACAATATCCAGAACCTTGACTTCGCCCTGGCCGACCCCTTCGAGGGCTACAGCGTGGTTGAGCTCAAGGAGCCGCTCTACATCTACCCCCAGGAAACAGCCCTGTTAACGGTCCGGTATTACCGGGCGGGTAATGATGAGTCAACGCCGCTGGGCATCTGGATCAAGATGAGCCAGAACCTGAGAAACCTGGCTAATAGCTAAATTTTGTACCTTTACCGGCGCTGGAGCGCCGCGAGCCAGTAGCCTTCTTGAGGGGGTCATGCCACTCAAGAAGGCGCTGAGACCTAACTGAAAGGAGGTTAGTGAAATGGTATGGAGATGGATCGGTAAACTGTGGCGGCTATTCAATGCCCCCACAAGGCTCCTGGTACTATTCCCCGACGGAGCCGTTCCGGTCACCGTAGTCGGCACTGCAGGTGCCTTTGGTGCCTGGGCCGGAGCCGGGACGCAACTGGCCGCGACTGTCGGCACTAGAGATGTTCATATCTCCCAGATAGATATGAGCAACCCCACCGGCGTCGTAGACTATGAGGTCCAGCTCGGATTCGGAGGCGCCGGAGTTGAACAATGGTTCGGCGCAGTGACCATGAACCTTGCATCAGTACCTCTGCCCTTCCCCCTGATTGTACCCGCAGGGCAAAGGTTAGCTGCACGATGCCGTGACTCAGCCGGTGGTAACGTCGTCGATGTCAAGGTCATCGGATATACAATCGAATAAAAGAGCCATTACAGCCATTGATGGCGGAAGGAGGTAAAAATGGCTGGATTTGCACCTGAAGTACTAGCACTATTACAAAACCTGAAGGTAAAGGCTGGTGATGGGGGAATTGCGGGCGATATTTTCTATGTCAATGGTAACACCGGCCTAGACACCAACCCTGGAACCAGAGACTTGCCATTCTTGACAATCGCCCACGCGCTGACTCGCTGCGTAGCTGGCCATGATGATTATATCATCGTTCTGGACCACTACCAAGAGGTCTTCCCAATCGTCGTAGGCACAGCGAGGGTACATATCATCGGGCTCAATGTAGGTCAGCCGATGGTATGGTTAACCAATATCATCGATACCGCCATCTTCAATATTGAGGCAGACTTCGTCGAGATAGCTGGCTTTGAGTTCGGTTCTGGAGCTACCCATGCCGCAATCGAGTTTACCGACTTTGTCACCGAAAGGGGTTATGGGCGTATTCACCATTGTGTATTCGGGTGGATACAGACGGGGCAAGATGGTATCTGGGTGCCAGCGACCGCCGAAGCTGCGGAGACCATCATCGAGGAATGTTTCTTCGGGAATGGCCTGACACGTGACGGTATCCGCATCGACCATGCCATGACCCGAGGCTTAATTCAGGATAACCTCTTCCGTTCAGTGCCGGGTATCGGTATCAACGTAACGAGCCAGATAACTTTGGGCACTATTCGCCGAAACAAGTTCATGTTGCCCGCGGATGTGGCTGGTTCAGCCATCACCCTTAGCGCAGCTTGTGAACATGCCTTTGTTGAGGATAACGATGCTAACTTCGCTGGTGCCGCTGCGATGGCTCAAATACCTTGGGTAGTTACTGGTGGTGTTGCTGCGACCACCAACTGCTTCGATAACAACAAGCGTGGTGGCGTGGTTGTGTTCCCGGCTTAGTAGCAAACTGAATAGTAAAAAGCCGTGGGCGAGGGCTGAAACTCGCCCAAAGAAACTTACTCTCCGGAGAGGAGAGAGAAGGAGTGTGAGTGATGATTGAGCTACGACCTACTTCGGAGGCGACTGTTTCGCCCGGAGTCCCCAAATTACTACAGGACAAATACCTGGTCCGCTTCACCGATGCCTGGACAGAGTCCGGAGAGTGCGCCTTCCTTGCCGGCAAGACGTACCAGATCAAGAAGACCAACCAGGTTCCCTATGACCTGCACTACATCATACCCACCGCCGACTTCCGCGACGTGGACCTGTCCAATGCAGCCGGCGGAGAGAGCCTCTACCCTGAGAACACCAAGACCCTCTATGAGGTGGCCATTGGTTTCAAGCCGGGCAACTATCTCATCGATATGTTCATCCCCGCCGGGGTAGATGTCTCGCGCTTGGAGCAGGCCAATATGATCCCCAACCTGGCCAATGCGGTCCTCCGCTATCTCGGCGCCATAAAGCCCGCTGATAGCCCCTACAATGACAAGAGGCTCTTCCTGTACTTCGTCAAGGATTTGGAACCGACGATTTTCCGAACCTATGTAGACGGCGGAGTAGCCTTCGAGAAGTGTGTCTTCGGCCTGGTGGTGAACAAGTGCTATCTCGGGCCGGTAGAAGCTCCAACGCCAGAGCAGTTGAGGCTGGCCAAGGAAATTGAATACTACACCGAGCTGCGGTGGTAAGGGGTACTTACTATGCCTAGCTTAGTAACGGATTTAGCAGCTGTAGGGCTGGTAACAGTTATCGCCACCGAGAAGCCGAATGGCAGGAAGAAAGTCACTGCCCTGACAATTGATAATACAGGCGTCGCTGCCCGAATAGTTCAAATTCAGGACCGCTTCTTACCGTCAATTACCAACGGTGTTCCAGCTCCAATTGCGCAAACCCCTTCCCGCTTTTCGGTAACGATAGGCGCAGGCAATGTCTGGACCTTTGACGAAAAGGAGTTGAAAAACGTAGAGGTCCTGGGGCAGCTCGAGCTGATCATAAATATTGCTTCTGCCACAATTGCGTCAATCGCGTGGGAGAATGAGTAAGCGATGGTAAGGAGGGAAATATGCCTAGCTTAGTGACAACCATGGCCGCGACTCCAACGGTTATCGCCACGGAGAAGCCGAACGCCAAAAAGAAACTCACTGCCCTTATAATCGATAATGTAGGCGGCGGCGCTGCCCGGACAGTCCAGGTTCAGGACCGCTTCTTACCGTCAATTACCAACGGTGTTCCAGCTCCAATTGCGCAAACCCCTTCCCGCTTTTTGGCAACGATACCCAATGGGGCAGGGGCAGTTTGGAACTTTGACGAAACAGAGCTGAGAAACGTAGAGGTCCTGGGGCAGCTCGAGCTGATCATAGACGTTGCTGACGCCGGCTGTATTGTGACAACCGCGTGGGAGCACGAATAAGCTCCTTTGAAGGAGAGTGTCATGGCAGAAAAGGATACGGGTCAAGTACACCCGCCGCCATTTGTATCAACGCCACGCGTGGCTCCCTGGGACGCCGTCCAGGAGCTCTGCAACAGGCTGGATCGGCTAATATCTTTACTCGAGGGCTTATCTTATCCTCCCGGAGTCCCCAGCGAGCTTAAGTGCATCTGGGAAGCCGGGCCAATCCAGGTGATCCTGAAGGACGCCGTAATAAGAGCCGTGGGAATCACCAATACCGACATGCTCGACTGGCAAAAGGGTAAGCGGCTCATCCTGAAGGTAACCTCCACTTTGGACGTGGCGATCACGGTGCAGCCTGTGGGCAATATCGAGAAGGCGATAAACGGAGCCGTCAATATCGATGGGATCCTGCCCTGCGCCGCTTATTCAAACATCACCGTAGGTCTGGCGTGGGATGACTGGCATCCCTACGTCGGCGCGATAGTAACTCACGCCGTGGCGCCAACCGTAGGCATAGTCAAGGTCGAGGCGGTAATCCAGGAGTGATGGAGAGATGGCGTTTTATGAAGTTCGTTCAGGAGTCGGCGTCGGTGCAATTACAGTCGGGAGCCAGAGAAAGCTGGCACGTGATAGCAATGGCCGGCTGTGGGTAGCCTGGTATGAAACCGTAGCGGGTGATATCCACATCTGGGTAGCGTATTCGGATGATGAAGGGGCAACCTGGACCCCGGAAGATATCACCCCGGCTTTAGCCGCACAGCAAACCCACCCCTCGCTCGCCATCGACTCAGCCAATAACCTCCACGTCGTCTGGGATGGCCGCGGCTGGGGTGTCAACGTAGGCACATTCGGCATACAGTACCGCCAGAGATCGGCAGCCGGCGTCTGGTCAGCGGTCGAACTCATCGCTGATAATGTTAGAAACCAGTACTATCCCTCGATTGCCATTGACTCTCTGGACAGGCCCCACGTCGCTTTCCAAGGCCAGGGTTATATGCCCCTTGTTCTTCAGTGGAGCCTCGTCTATCACACGCGAGTCGGCGGTGTTTGGTCGGCAGCCCTGGTAATCGAGCAAAGCGCGGGGCTGAGCGGCTTTCCTAGTATTGCCGTTGATTCGGGCGACGATATTCACCTGGTCTGGGCCGGAGGCTGGGGTTCCGATATTCAGTATAACCGGCGCACCGGCGGTGTCTGGGGAGTTCAGGAAGCGGTAACCAATGTCCCCGGAAACCAGGAGGTACCATCCCTCGCGCTTGATTCCAGTGGCGCCCCGCATGTGACCTGGACGGGCAAGACCTGGGGCCTAAACCCGGCTATAAGGAATATCAGATATCGAAACAGGGTTGGAGGCGCCTGGGGAGCTCACGAGGCCGTCACCGATGAGGCGAATGAGCAGCGCTGGGCAAACATCTCAATCAATGGAGTCGATAGTGTTTTCGCTACCTGGCTAGGCTTGGGATTCGGCACTTTCCCGGCCCGGCGCCAGGTTATGCTGCGAAGAAGAACGGCAGGAGGGTGGGATGCAAACCAGCAGCTCACCGACATAAATCTTGCTCAGGGGGCGGATCCAAATCTAATGTGGCCAGGCGCTCCGTATAGCGGCTGCGAAATGGTTTATAATGAGGCAACGCCTCCCTACAGGGTGATGTATGGTTGGCCCGCTGCCTATCCTCCGGCGCCACCGCCTGCGCCCCCGGCCGCTCCGCCATACCGGCACAATCAAGCCTTTGCACTGTCAAGGGAGGAGCTATGAGCGAAGGACATGCTTTATCAAGAGACGAACTGGTACGGGTACTGACCTCTTATAAGGGGGTTGTAACTACAAGTGGCGCCGCTGACGGCTCGACTCTGATTGATTCCGTCTTAATAGGGAAGAACGATTTTATCACCGGCAAAACAATTCTCATCGGAAGCGGCCCCGCGATAAACGAGGACCAGGGGGCGCTCTCATTTAACTCCGTTACCGGGCAAATTACATTCTCGAACCCCTTTAGCGCCCAGATAACGCAGGGTACCATCTTCCGGATAATCAATATCTCATCGGTTGAATCCCTCATTGTAGAGCTGGCCAGGTACCAGGGTCTTTGCTACTGGTGCAAGGTAACCGCCGTCATCAGCCCGACTCAATTTGACGCCCTCGGCATCGCGGGTAAAGGGAACAGCTTTTTCAATGATTACCGCGCCTATGTTGTGAGGGACGCCGCAGGACTCGGCGCCGCCCCCCAGGGTGAGCAGCAGCCGGTATCGGCTTATGTCAGTGCCACCGCTCGATTTACCCACCTGGCCTACACCGTCGGCCTGGCGGTTGACGATGAGATTCTTCTCCTGCACCCGGAGATCTCCGCCCAGCTCGTCCTGGGTACCACCGAGGGTGTTTATGCACACCCCTCAAGCGTTGCCGAGGAGACGGCCTTTACCATCGCTATCGCTCAGCCTACCAAGGTGAATACGATCCTTCTCAACCTGGCAGCTCTAACTCAAAATGCCACTATCAGAGTCAGGTGGGATAGCGCTGGGGCCGGTGTCTATGAGGCGATTGAAACCTTTAACTGGACGGTGGCGATGGATAACGGGGTGTTCTTTAGAGAGATTACAACCACTCGCAGCGTGCGGGTGACAATACAGAGCGCCGTTTTGGAAGGCGCTCCCAGAAATATCCCCTACGAATACTCGACCGAGGCTTAACAGATGCCTGAAATAAAACAAGATTTAAGAGCAGCAACCCTGATAGTAGCAGCCTCCGACTCGCTGCATCCTAACATGGCTGATTATGTGTGCGGGGGAGTTGACGATCAGGTTGAGATTAACGCTGCTATCAATGCCCTGCCTGCTACCGGCGGCACGGTCCTTCTCCTAGAGGGCACCTACTCAATCTCGGCGCCTATCGTCCTCGTTAAAAACTGTGCCCTGAAAGGAGTCGGCGGCGGTAAAGCGGTCCAGATCACCCTGGCCAATAATTCGGACTGCAACATGATCTACTTCCAGCAGACAGATGCCGTTTCCTCATTTCTCTACGTTGGTTACCTGCTGCTAGCTGGAAATAAGGCAAACCAGGCTAGCGGCCGCGGCATCCTCTTTGAGTGGGATGGCGCTAACGTGATGATGGACTTCGAGATCGAGCGTGTCTATGTGAACAGTTGTAAAGAGGATGGTATCAAAATTGACCACTGCTGGGGCGGCCATATCCACGACTGCAACTCTGAGTCAAACGATGCTTACGCCTACTATATATACGGGAATCAGACGCATGTTCACGACTGCTACGCCAGTAACTCCAATGATGGTTTCTACGTCGCCTCAAATGACCAGTTCTACAATAACTGCTACGCCCTGGGATGCACGCGGCATGGCTTCCAGGTGCTGTCATCTCATAACAGCAAGTTCTCGAATATCCGGGTCTATGATCCTGGCACCGACGGCATGAACCTGAACGGTAACTATATGCTATTTTCCAATATCGAGGTCCACGGGGATGGTGGTGACGCATTTGACCTGAATGGTGTTAACTACAGCCAGTTCATCGGCGGCGTTATCCAGGGTATATCAGGTACCTGGACCAACGGATTTAATATCAGGTCAGCCTCCTCGCATTGCACCATCTCGGGGTATAATTTCACCGACTGCATTACAGGCGTTCTTTACGTGGCCGGCACTTCCTACAATCAGCTCGCCAATAATCATATAGACCCGGCTACGGTTACTACGCCCCTGAACGATGCCGGCACCCTCACCACCATTCGGGATGATAACTACGGCATCAACCAGATGGACGTCAGGCACTACGCCTACGCTCAGAACACCTCGGGAGGAGCCCTGGCTGCGGGAGACGTGGTCGTATTCAAGGCAGTCGCAACAGGCTACGAGATAACTACCACGGTAATCCTGGGCGACGACATGGTCTACGGAATGGTGGCCGAGGCTATCGCTAACACTGAATGGGGCCATGTTCTGACCAAGGGTAAAACGACGGTCCTGCAGGGCTCAAACGATAACGGTGCCATCGTCATCGGAAATCCCTTGTGCGCCAGCGACACCGCTACCGAGGCCGTTCTGGCCACGGCCGGCACCATGGGCTTTGCCATTGCACTCGAGGCCCTGGCAGCCCCTGGTCCAACGCCCATCGACGCTTATATCAGGAGCCCGTGGTATTAAGGAACAGGTATGAAAATAGGTAGATTTGGTGACATAAGAGGAACCCCGGTCGCCTTGGGTACTGGGGCTAAGGTAACGGATACCGAGCGCCTGCCCATGGAGAATTTCAGGAGAGGGGTGTCGGCGCCGACTGCCGCAACGCGAAACGGGGTGGCAGGTTACCTGTTCACCGCTGACGCTGAAACCCTATACGTCCAGTTCTGCACTCCACCCACCTGGGATAGGGCGAGTGATATAAACATCCTGATCTACTGTGTTTTGAACGCTGATGAGACCAACAATGATAAAATCGATTGGGAAACGTCAGTGGTCAGTGTTGCCGACCATGAAGACGCCGATACCGCGGCGACACAGACACCGGGAGTTGAACACGATATAGAGACATTCATAGCGGCTGGGACGTTGCACAAAGTCACTTTAACCCTGGATTACAACCACGGCACCTGCCCTATCGTCGCAGGCGATAATGTATCAATAACACTGAGCAGGACAGCCAACGTCGGCGCAGCGGGCTACGTTGCTGGGGTCCTCGTAACTGATATCTGTATCATGTACCAGAAAGATAGATTAGGGGAGACGATTTAATGGCAGACCACAAAGGCGATATAATAGGAAAACTGATAATTCAGGCACAAAGTGATGCCCTTCGCTTCGACCATTCTTCTTGTGGGATTGTTGCCATCATAATGACCGCTGGTGAAAACGTAGTGATTGGGGATGCTTGCTACGTGAAGGCGGCTGACAGTAAGCTATGGAAGGCGGATGCAACCCAAGTAGCCACTATGCCGTGTATAGCCTTGGCTACTGAAACTATTAACGCTGATGATAGTGGGGAGTTTTTGCTTATTGGATTTTTAAGAGATGATACTTGGGCTTTAGCAGCAGGAGGTAATCTTTATGTTGACACAACCCCAGGCAACCCCACCCAGGCAGCACCAGTAGGGGCTGGAAACCAAGTTCAAATCCTTGGTGTGGCTATTACAACGACAATTATTTACTTCTGCCCGAGTCTTGAGTTGGTGGAGATTAGCTGATGATCGACAAAGATAAGATCTTGTTGCCGGACCTGACGGTGATACCGAAGGTGGAGAAGTAATGGCTGAAATCTTGGCAATAAACCCAACAACCTATGAGACAACACTTCTCGGTGGTGATAAGGTCGAGATAGGGAATAATAAGGAAGCTCTTGACTTCAAGCCTCATATCAAACTTAATCGCTGGGATGGCGAGTGCTTTATCAAGGTAGGACTCCCCACGACCGAGAAACCTGCTCCTGTCATTGAAGGTGATAAGGTCAAGTGGGTAGAGCAGGATAGAGAGGTGGACTTCTATCCCCTTGAACCCAGAATTGAGATTGCCAAAGACAAAGACGGCAAGGATGTAGAGTTTAAGCAATGTGAACTAGGCGGTTTTGAGTTTGAGGTCATCCTAAAAAAGAAGCCAACGACTAATAAGATCGTCCTGGACATCGAGACGCAGGGCCTTAAATTCTATCCTCAGTCGCATGAGATACCCGAGGACTCTATTGCACCTGAAAATGTCAAGGGCAGTATAGCCGTCTATCACGCCACTTGTGGCAATATGCACAAGGGCAAAGCTACTGCCGAAAAGTATAAAACGGGCAAGGCGTTCCATATCTATAGACCAAAGATTACTGATGCTGAAGGCAAATGGGTATGGGGTGAACTTTCCCTAGATGAGCAGGCTGGCACCTTAACAACTACAATACCACAAGAGTTCCTTGATAGTGCTGTTTATCCTGTAAGCATTGACCCGAATTTTGGGAATGAATCAACTGGAGGTTTGTTAGCCTCATGGCCAGCAGATTGGATTTATGGATTGAGAGCTACTGGTGGTGATAATAGAGCACTTAGTATCAGTGTTTGGAGTCACCTTGCAACGCAAATCAACTGTAAGTGTGCTCTTTATTTAGATAGTGATAATGGTCTTGTGGGTGAAACTGAAGCAAAGTCTTCCACTGCGGCGACGACTTGGGAAACCTTTGCTTTTGTCTCTCCTCCTTCAATTTCAGCGGTAGACTATTATATTTCATTTTGGGGCGACCAAACTTTGTGGACAAGGTATGACTCCTCCACTGATTGTGCGGGGTATAAAGGTAAGGCATATGGTAGTTGGGATAATCCCATCACTTGGGATGTTGAAGACTATGACAATGCACATGCTATCTACTGCACTTATGAGGAGGCAGCAGTAGTTGACCCTCCCACAGTCACCACCCAGGCAGCGGACCTTATAGAAGCCACCACAGCTAGGGGCAACGGCACTATCACTGCTACTGGAGGAGAGAACCCAACAAGATACATAGATTGGGGCACTTCAACAGGAAATTATCCCAATGCTGTTAGTGCTGGCGTTGGAGGAGCTGGAGCTTATACTGCTGCCCTAACTGGACTTCCTACTGGCACTACAATTTATTGCCGAGCCAGAGCAGTCAACTCAGCAGGCACAGGCACTGGTTCTGAAGTAACCTTTCTTACCAAGCCAGCAGCTCCTACCAGTGTTCAAGCTACTGATGGTGTTCATACTGATAAGGTCGTTGTCACCTGGGCAAAATCTACTGGAGCTACCGGATACCAGGTTTATAGGAACGGCACTCCTTTAGGGTGGCTTGGAGATGTAGCCACCTTTGATGATACAGGAGCAGGTGCTCCGACTGTTACACCTGGAACTGCCTCAGCCTCTGATGGAACTCAAACTGCCCATATTGTCTTATCTCTGGCGGGGGAATCTGCTAATAACGGGGCTACTTACACCTATAAGGTCAGGGCCAAGAACGCCACAGGCGAGAGTGTAGATAGTGGCACTAATACAGGCTATCGGGGAGTTGGGAGTCTCACTCGTCAATGGTATAGGAGTGCTGCCGATAGTGATGCCACCTACTCTTCCATTTCAGGAGCAACCTCTGACCCTTATAATGATACGGCAGCACCTACTCCGACAATTACTCCGGGCGCAGCGGCAGCCAGTGATGGTCTCTATGTAACTCATGTAGCCCTCTCTCTTTCTGGGGATTCTGCAAATGTCGGAGCTGGCCGTTACTACAAGTGCCTTGTGTCTGCCACAGGAGCTACGCCTCAGTACTCTACGGCTAACCGAGGCTATCGAGGCGTTGGAACTTTGACCTATCAGTGGCAAAGGAGTGCTGCCGATAGTGATGCTACCTATTCTAACATTGGCGGAGCTACTACTGCCAGTTATGACGACACAGGTGCTCCTGCTGACGGGAGCGGTAGGTATTATAGATGCGTTGAAAATGCTACTGGGGCGGCTCAACAGATTTCAAGTGTTGATAGGGGTTACAGGTATACTTGGAGAGGCAAGATAAGCGGGGTAACTAATCCAGCTAAGATTGCAGGTGTCGCAGTGGCGAACATAGCTAAGGTTAAAGGGGTAGCCTAATGAATAGAACCTACGAGTTTGCAAGGAGGCGACCATGGCAAACCAAAAAGGATTACCAATCGAAGTGCCCTCTCTGGAAGGGTGGATGCCCATGGAGCCAGGCAAAGGGCCACCGCTCCCCTCTTTTCTCAATATCTACTGGCCGTGGTATAAACTTGAAGTGCCCCCGGGCGCCGAGTTCAGGGTAAACAACCTGGTAATATCGCCCGCGGAGGTTAACCCGGGGCAGGTGGTAACCATATCCTGCACGGTAACTAATACGGGCAGCGAAGCAGGTAGCAGAATAATTCACTTTGGAGGTGATTTCATAGCTGAGAGAACGGTCACATTAGGACCTGGAGAATCAACCACTGTTAGCTTTGAGGTAACACCGACAGCAGCCAAGACCCACTATGTATCAGTGGATGGTCTGAGTGGAAGCTTTGTTGCAACCACGGTGCCGGTGGCCGATATAAGGGTGGAAGATTTATACATTACCCCAGCTGAGGTAATGGTCGGGGAGAAGGTCACCATCAGTGTTGTGGCCAAGAATTATGGGACAGTAGCCGGAAGCAGAAAAATAACCTGCACAGTGAGGTAAAGATGGCTGAAAAAACTGTAACATTGCAACCGGGTGAATCACAGGTTGTTTCCTTTGAAGCAACTCCCCTCGAGGCCAGGACATACCAGGTATCGGTTAACGGCCTGACAGGGAGCTTTAAGGCCAGCGAGCCGTCCGTAGTCAAGTTTGGGTATGTCTCAAGTGTAAGATTTTCCTACTTTTCTGTGCCGGGATCCCCCACCGAGCCAGACGTTGGCTGTGGTGACCGAAGTGATTTCCAGTCCTGGGAAGTAGATGTCAAGAATACTGGCAATGTAGCCGGCGAGTGCGCCTTGCAATGCCTCGTCAGCACACATGGGGAGTACTGGGGCGTAGATTACCCCTGGACGGATTTTGTGCCTGATTATACCCTCGACTTTCCCTTAACAGCCTACACAAAGTGCCGCTACAACGAATCTCCCTATAGAATTTCCAGGCTTACCCTGGCTCCTGGTGAGGTCGGGACCTTCCGCGGTTTGTGCTGGCGCCACTTCGTGCCGCAATATGGCTATGACGTCTGGGCGATCAGGGCAAAATTTATCGGCGACCCTGGTGCAACAGAGATAAAAAATGGTCAGGTGATACAGTACGGTTAAATATTTCTTGAGAAATATATTTCTGGAGCTTGCCGCTGCGTATAGGCTAATAGAGTAAAGGCTATATTTGACGGTGACCCGGGCGAAAGCCCTGAGAGTAAGATGGTCTACTGTAAAGAGTACGGATAGAATGGAACTGTTGCCACTGTGGATAACAAGCGGAGCCGCTGTTGTAGGCGTCATCTACAGCATCTGGCGAAACGGGAACCGTTCTAAGAAAAAGGACGATGCTCTCAAAACAGAACTCAAGACCGAGCTAGGGGTTATCCAGAAAAGCCTCGACGATCCCGAGAATGGATTAACAGCAATTAAGAAAGAGGTCTCAGATTTCAAGTTACACTGCGCCACCGTCAGCACCGGTTTATCTACCATGGTAAAAGTACACGCAGAGGAAATAGCCAATCTCAGGAAAAAGAAACGCTAATCTACCACCAGAAGTGGCCGCAGATTAAACCTAAGCCAAACCCCACCAGTACCTGCCACCAGTATTTACCGGCTAGCTTACAGAGCAAAATGCCCAGGCTGAGGAATATCAACATATAAACAAGCGGCGCCCTGCGCTGGTCCTCCCGCACTATTTCAGTCCAGGGCTTACCACCAACCCTCATGTATATCGCCTGGTAAATTTTCTCTAGCCAACCCATCTTAGACCCTCTTCTCCGGCGGTACCCATGGCAGCTCCAGGGTGTCAAAGACTTGCTTTTCGCTGGCCATCGGCGATAGCGCTTCTCCCCCGCTGCAGTCGATAAAGGTGCCGATGCCGGATCCGTCCGCGTGAAGTTTCATCCCCTTTTGCCGAGCTATCCTGCAGAGCTTTATGTTGTGGGAGGCCGAGCCGGTCCTGATCAGGACCAGGGTGTACCAGGTTGCTAGTGTCGCGATGTAGATATCCACCTTGATGCCCTTGGGATGCTGAAACCTCATCAGTTTACCGCCGCCCATCTTACACCGGCCCATGAGGTCGGTCAGGGTGTAGCCTACCATTCCCTGGTTGGATGGTATGAGAACGATATCGATATCGTTGACCCATCTTTTCTTTCTCCGGATAGAGCCGGCGACGACAATCCTCTCACAGTAGGGCTTCACTGCCTCAACTATTTCTTGAGAAATAGTCTCAGCTTCTTTCAACTGCCACATCTTTGCTCCCTTCTTTAGGCTTGGCTTTCCTGAACCAAAACTGGACGCAGAGAGTGGTCCAGTTAATGAGGGCGCCAAGGAGAACATTGGCGCCGGCAGCTGCCAGGATATCGACGGTGAGCTTGTCAGTCGCTGCCTTCTCCGTGATCCAGACGCAGAAGCCGGCCCAGAAGACGGTGACTACGAGTGTAACCAGGGTAAATAGCTGTTTGAACTGCTCACTTTGCATCTTCTACTCCTTTAACAGTATACTGTTATACCGTTTACTCCTCGTTTCTCACCTTAATAATATCGGCGACGTGTTCTTTGCCCCATGGTGTTAGTTTCCACGTAACCCTGCCCTCTAAGGTTATTCTTTTAGGTTCCATATAGCCTCGGTGGCACCAATCTATAAAGGCAGCCTCAAAAAACTCTGCTGTATCTTCGTCGCAAGCTATATAACCGTGACCATTTTCATCATGTTCAAGTGTAAACTCTCCTATAAATTCCTCCATATCCCTCCCTCCATCTTTCCCCTTAACTTAACGGTATTGTGGTACTGTTAGAGCCAAGCTATTTTGGTTGGCCCCCGGCCTTCTTCCTCATATCCTCGACGAACTCCCGGAAGACCTCTATCCAGTTTGCTTTTCGAGACCGGCCCCGTGGCGCCAGGTGAGCTTTCCGCTCCGGGTGTTCATCCAGCCACTTCGACCAGGCCTGGTAATGCTCCTTGCAGATACTAACGATATCCTCGCCATAGTGTGTGATTTTAGTCTCCGAGCAGACGGCACAATGGCCGAGGGGGTTGCCTGGGCAAAGTCTGGCCGCTTCGAGAATACCGATCCCGGGCTGGAGCAGGCCGCTCAAGGCGCAGGCATAGGGGAAGCGGGGGCAATTGTAGGCGATGAGTTTTCCGCCCTCAGAGAGATTCATCTCCTCCCTCTTTAGCTCGTAGCAACCGATACACTTAATGTTCATCCTATGACTCCTTTCTCCCGGCATACCGGGCAAATTCTGTAGCGCTTAGGCAGTGGTTTCACCAGGAAGAGCCGGAACCTCTCACTGCAGCTCCGGCATTTATAGTTGCGGTACCGCCCTACCCGACCTTCAATCTTCTCCCTGCAGCGACTATAGTTTTTCATAACAATAGTTGTGCGTCCTTGTTTAGTCGCCGTCGTATAGCAAGCCGTGGTAAAGAGTGAGCCACGGCTTGCCGATACGTGCGGTGAAAAGTATCGTATGGGACCAGTCGCTAAATTGAGTCCGCCTAAAAATAGAGGCTATGAACGTCAGTCTACCCTTTAAATCCTTCTCAATACTTACCTCCATAACGGGCGAGCCGAATTCCCAATCGATACCTTCAATAATGTGCGTTCCTTTCAAGGGTGAATACCTCCTCCTGACATAATGGTAATTGTCAGCTCTTTCCCTCCAAGTAATCGGCGATTTCCCTCAGTGTCTTCGGGTCCACGGGTGAGCCCAGCTCGGCGACTTTCTTCTTGTCAAAATCTTCATCATAGCCAGAGACTACACCGATGTAGCCTTTGTGCTTGCCCGTGACATCGTCTTCACCAACGACGACGCCAATGGTACCGGGCATCGCTGAAAACCAGTATGCCTCTTTAATCTTCAATGCCCTTCCTCCTTTACGGCCGGCTCCAGGTAGATAATCTCCCACATCTCTGGTACCTCAATGCCCCTATCTATGAACTTGTATGCGTCGTGGTGCTTTATGCTGTCAACCTTAGAGCCCTCCGGTAGTTCGACCTCCGGCTTAGTAACGATAACCTGCTTGATGCAATACTTCATTTTCGGCCTCCTTTCCGGTATCGAAATACCGTTAATTACCCTCTACTTCCCAAGAGTAGGGCGGGCGGATGATTCGGTTACCATCTTCATCGGTGATCTCGAGCAGGCCGTTAGGTAGAATCTTCTTGACTACACCATCGACCTTTTCAATATTATTTTTCATCGCTATAAGCTGTCGCCTGACCCCAGCCAGGTGGATGCCGTCCTTCTCCGCCTCGATCATACCCATTAGGATACCGGCCTCAAAGGCATTTACTGTTATCGTATAAGTCGTTAGCGGTATTACCATGATTTCCTCCTTCAACGGATATCGTTTGAAAACCATCGGGCGTCCAGGTAGAAACATAAGAATGTTACAATTATTTGCCCTACCCAACGATCGTCGCGTGTCTTGGGGTTATAGGCTGTGTATGGTTTCCACGCCTCTATTTGAAGCGGTAATGCCCAATCGTTTAACGATATCCCCACTTCGATATTTTTGGACAACCTTTTCGTCATTCCCGTAAAGCCTTCTCTCTGGCCTCCCAGCCTGTTTGAAACCATGCAGCCTCAGTGCAATAGAAATGGTCGTTCAGTTTATCCTCTTCACTGATTCGACAATCCAATTCCATTGTGACTACCTCTGCTCTGAAGTAATCTGGCCATACTTTATCAGCCGGGTCATCAGGCAAAGCCATCTCCCCAATCGCGTGTTCGATAGCTTCTTTATAGACTTCCGGGATTCCCAACTGTTTTTCCAGGTCTTCCTTTGTCAGCTTAGATGGTATTTTTGTTGATGCCATGAATTCCCTCCTTTTAACGGTATAGAGATACTGTTTATATGTGCTCTCCGCAGAACGGGCAAAATTTCCAATCCACCCTCTTGTACCGGTGATGTTTGCTTCGTTCCAGTTTGCGTGTAATAGGGGTAATGCAAACTTCTGACCATCCTCGACGTTGCAGAAATGCGCTGTCCGCCCGGTATTCTTCTCTAACCCTCTCGTTGATTTCGTCGATACACTGACACATGATTCCCCCCGTTCATAAAATGTGCTATTCGACCACAATCCCATGCTTCGCTAATTCATCTATCCATTTTTTTTTAACGTCTTCCTCACAGTGGGACATGGCATCCCTCCAAGTCGGCCAGCGATCGTTGTCTGCGTAGAAGTGATACTGGTAATATAAGCTCTGTTGATTGTGGGGCTGACCGGGATCATGTGCTACTGCACAATCGGGACAAGTCCCCGGCCTAGCTGGGAGTAAATGAAAACCCGGTTTAGATAAATCTTGATCATTACTGATTACTCTTCCCATGATTACCTCCGTTTAATCCTCTCCCGGCAGTCGTTCACGCATCATTTGATGGTCAGGATCGTTCTGGCTCCTAACGTACTTCAAGGCTTCGATGCCGAGATTGATGGCGTCTATTTCCTCTTGAAACAGAGTAGCAGGCAAATCCTTGATAAGCCGTGGTAAGATTTCGATAGCTTTTTCGATTTTCATATTTTTTCTCCGTGCCCGCAATCTTTGTTGGGCCTATCATATCAAGCCTCTTCTTTGCTCTCCTCAAAGGTGTAAAGAACCCCCTCAAAGCTACCGTACTGAGCTACTGCCTTAAATTGCGCCAGAAATTCTGAAATGGTCAGTCCGCGCTTTTCCGCCTCTCTCTCGATAACCACTCTGGGGATTGAGACAACGATGTTCAGGCCACCCTCCCCAAGCGCCCGCATTTTGTAGCGTCTCTTGTAAGAATCTCTTATCTCAGCCATGCTTACTGCGGCCCTCCGTATGGCGCCAGGCGCTCCTTCAGGGGTTTTATGAGACCGTTTATGGTATTAAGACGCTCTATGAGGGTAACCGTTTTGCCCTTTCGCAGACACAGGGGGCAAACTTCTATATGCACAGTTATCTTACAATCTTCAATAGCATAGGAGCAGCTCGGGCAGACTTTAAGGGGAATTCCTCTTACTAGGTCTAGCGGCATTTAGCGACCTCCTGTATAACCGTACTTCTCTTTGATGCGGTCAGCCCGGCCGGAAGAAGGGGAAGGCTTTCGACCGGTTTCTTCCCAAGTGGTAAGAATTTTTTCTACGTATCTAAAGCTCCGTCCTCCATTTTTAGCAGCCTCGACGATAGCATCTTTCACCTGCGCAGGGGAGTAGTGCTCGATTGCCTCCTTTAAGTTCTCACTGGCAGCGGGGGATAGCCGCCCAATCTTTTCCTCAAAAAGAGAGAAAAGAGAACCAGAAAAGAGAGAAGAGTTATCAGTATCAGTATCAGTATCAGAACAGCTCAGATCAGACGCGCGCGTGAGTATCGATAGTTTATCGATATAGTATTGATATGGTATCGATATACTATGCTTTTGGAGGTTGTAATCAAGGACCTTTTTGATTAGCGCGGGGTTTTTAATAGGTACCATGCTTTTGGCAGCGGCCTGAAGGAACTTTGAGCTTTTAGTCTGGCGCGCTATGAAATTTTTAACCCAGATTAGAGCATCGTCGGGGTAATATTCGACTTTATTCTGCAGCTCCTGAAAGAGTTCCGGCAGCCGCGCCTGGTCGATTTTCGTATCGAATGAGATACTATCGTAGGTAATCTCGTAAAGCCCCGCCGGGTTACAGTGTTTATTGGTGAAGGAGTAACCGTAGAGGAGCTTAGCATCTTTGCTCAGCTTTTGAACGAAAAGGTTACCCCAAAAACCATCGTCAAATGCTCTCTCTGTCATATCTTCTCTTTCGCCGATTATTTGTGTCGATATAGGATGAAGAGGGCCAGGGCGAATATAAAGATGATACCGCCCCCAATGGAAAGCCAGAAAATAAAGAATTCGTGGATTTCCTGCATCGTTTCACCTCCCGGATTTAATTTCTTTTATTTGAAGCCAGCACGTCCAGGGGAGTTCGGTGACATCGAGCATCGAGCGGTAACCGAGCTCTTTCCAGACATCCGGCGGCTGAAGGTTGAAGAACTGAAAACACAGCTTGGCTAGGGTAGTTAAGTCGGGGATATCGGCCTCGGTGACGGAGTCAGCCCCGCCCGCGGCCGGCGCGGCATCCGCGGATTTTTTGGCTTTTTCACCCTTCGTTCCTGATGCAACTTCGTCGCCGGCCTGCCCCGCCCCTTTTCCTTTCTCCGCCGTTGCCGCAGTTACATCATTCACTTTGGGCTTATCAGTGGGTTTTTTCCCCGCCTCTCCCCCCTCGCTCTCGGCGATCTGGTATTCTGCCTCGATGATGTGTTGTACCTCCTGGAAGTCGCCGGCGCGTTTAATGAGGTCCGAGGTTAACTCGCGCATATTGGCTTTTGCCTCGGGGTAGACGAGCTTGGCCCATCTCTTGACGGCGCGGACGCGGGCCTGGTTACCGGGGAGCTGGGCCCAGGGGAGGGAGTAGTTTCGGGCCTCATTTATCTGCGCGGCGGTGACCCAGCCGTAGGCTTCCCGGTCCTCAGTCATGCCCTTGGCGCGGCCGAAGGCGACCCAGACGTGGGCCTTGGGGTCGGAGCAGAGGCTCGTTTTGGTTTCGGTGATGAGCTCGGTTATCTTCGCGGCCGGCATCTTCGGGTACTTGGAGTAGAAGCGCTCCTCGAGCGTCATGGTCGTCGGGGGGCCGTTCCAGGTCTCCGGACATGCCCGCGCCGCCATCGACAAAGAACCCTCCTCGGTGATGATCGGGGTAACGATCTTCCTGCCTGTTTTCTTGTTGGTGAAGACCGCCGGGACAACCTCCCCCAGGAGCGGGTCGAGGTCGAGGCGGATACAGTCCCAGATGAAGAGCGCCGCGGTGGGGTCGTCGAGCTCGACCGAGGGGTACCGGGCCTGCACCATGGCCAGCGCCACGCCCGGCGATACCCCGCCGGGCAGCATCTTCCTCTGGATATTATCCCGGATGGTGGGGTAGATCTCCTTGCCCTGCCGGTGCAGTGAGGTGTAGGTCTGCTTCTTGACTATCCCCTGGTGCTCCTTGTCTTGCCCGCAGCCCAGGACATAGTTCTCGATACCGTAGCTGCCCCCCCAGGGCAGCTCCAACAACCCCCCGCAGACGGCGCAGACGTGGGTGTTAGTGAATTCCTTGCCCAATTCATAGCCTATCTCAATCATGTTTCCCTCCTCCTCCTTAAAAGCGGTAGACGGGGTGCCGGCCGTGTTTTATCATCACCGGGCTTTGCGGAAGCTCAGGGGGCGGGTCAGGAGGCCGCTCCGGGGGCGGCTCCGGCAGCTTTTTCCTGGCTCGCTTCGCCTTCTTCGTTCCCATGGCAATGCCCCACTTCTTGAGCAGAGCGAACAGCCCTCCGGTAGAAACGCCCCACTTCCTCTTTACCTCCCCATAGCCGAGTGAGTGGTAGTCGGCGATGATCTGGACTTTGTGCTGCTCGTAGAAGCGGTGCAGCAGGAATTTGTCGAGGGGCTTGCCCTCGAGCAGGACAATCGGCGCGTCCTTGCCGTTAAACGGCATCTGACGGACCTCCTCGCAGATCTGGCAGACCTCGAATATCGAGCCGAGTTCCTTCTTCGGCTGCCTCTTGAGCTTGATGTCGGGGGGTACCTCGGAATAGACGTGCTTATGATGGATGCAGGTCTTCACCGGCCCCTCCTTTTCTCGAGTCTCTGCTTGCCGTCCTTCATACAGAACTGGAGGGTGATGGGGCCGGCGGCTCTTTTCCCCCCGGGCAGCCTCTGCCCTTCCCCGAAGTGAATCCCCTGGCGTAGTGACCCCAGCTCTTGCTTGCAGTCGGGGCATTTCATAACTTCTTCTTTCAACCTTTGCCTCCCTAAAGTTCTCTTGTTGTTTTTTTCTTGAGGCAGTGCTAAAATAAAGCAAGTGTGGCTTGGCGTTGATCTCGCTTCTGCCTCCTTAGTTTACGGCCGTGGGTTACTCCACGGCCGTGCTGTTTTCTTTGACTATCCTTTCCACCTCGCTTCTCGGTACCATTCTAAAACCGCCGACAAGGATAATCTGAATCTTCTTGGATTTGATCCACCGCCAGACGGTCCTGCGGCTAACGTCGAGCAACTGTGCAGCGTCCGATTGGTTGAGGTAGTCTTTAAGCTCTATGGGCATGTCTCAGAGTGTAACACCCGATTTTAGGTTTGTCAAGGGGTGATTGAAAATTTATTTTCCCAAAGCTGAAAAACACCCCGGGGAAGCGCGTTGAGATGCCCTTGAGGACGCACAGGATCGATTTGGGGGCGTTATTCTGGAACTTGGATACCCTGCTACCTGTGAATAAGAAGGGGGGTACCGGGGACAACTGCCCCCGGTGCTCCTTGCTCAGTTAAAGCGAGGCATCACCTCCTTTCATGGTATCGTTGTACTGTTAATCTTCCGGATCCTCGTCTTCCTCGTCCTCATCATCCTCGGCCCCGGGCGGCACCGGCTGCTTCTTGTCCTCGGCCTCGACCTTGATGCCGAGCCACCCGAGCGGTACCCGGCACTTTATCTCGTACCGCTCCAAATCTTCCTGGTCGGCTAGGTAGTAGAGCATGAACTCGACCACCAGCTTCGAGAGCTCCTCGAGGGTGCGCTTGTCCATCTCCTTGAACAGCTTCTCATAGTGGTGCTGGTGGCGGTCGTCGGTGCGCAGGTCTTTCGTAATTCCGGGCGATAGCTTGTCCCAGAGCCAGTCGATAACGGACTTCTTGCCCTTGTAGCCGTAGCCGTAGTGGTCGGAATGGATGCCCTCGAGCTGGCCTAGGAAGATGAGTTTTATCCGGGCATGGTCCAGGGTCTTGGTCTGTTCGACCGCTTCCTTGACGGCGCTGACCTCGGCGGCCTTCCGGGCCTTGCCCTCGGCGTTCTTGGCCCTGGTGAAGGCCGCTTTCTTCTGAGCCAGGCACTTGGTATCGGAGCAGATGGCGTAGGTCCTGGTCTCCTGCCGGCTGGAGTCGAAGGCGAAGTGGAAGCCCTTGGTGCATCTTTTCAGACATTCATCCGGGTCGAGTATGATTTTGAGTACATCCTGGTAACCGCCGCCGTCCAGCTGCACGTAGCCCTGCTTGAGGTCGCCGTAGTAGGAGCCCTTGAGGTCGCGGAGGTCCAGAACCTCGGCCCGGGTACCCGACTTCTCCTTGGCGGCCGCCAGTATCTCTGCCGGCACCTTCCCTTTCCTCTTGCCCTGCTCCTTCGCCGTTTCCTCGACCAGGGTCTGCTCGGTCGCCGCGGCCTCGGGCTCGGTGGCCGTCTCCTGGAACTCGGTGCTGGTTATCATCGCCCGGGCGGCTTCCGCCTTGCTTTTCTCCTCCTCGGCCACGCGGGCGGCGATCTCCGCCTGCATCCTTTTCCTGGCCTCGGCAGCCTGTTTATCCTTGTGGTCCTTCTGCTTCTTATCCCAACAGGAGGGGTCGGTGCAGAAGTGGCGGGCCTGGGTCTTGGTCTGGAAGGTCCTGATCATTTTCTCGCACTTGAGGCAGCCGGCCAGCCGGGTGTCAAAGAGGGGTTCCACGTCATTGTAGTAGCCGTAGCCTTTCTCCAGGTGCCGGAAACAGTCCGAGGCGGTGGAGTCGATGGCGCGTTTAATACCCTCGACTGTGGCCGGCTGCGAGCCGTAGGACTCGTGTCCGCTTTCTGTCCGGATGAGACGGATGGCCTTGGTCATCAGGCCCTCCTCATCGAGTTCGCCGTAGTGGCTTTTATTGGACTTGAGGCCCTGGAAGATGAGGAGCTCCCTGGCCATGGTGAAGTTGATCCGCCCCTCGAGGATTCTGTCAAGCACCTTCTGCGGGCACCGCAGGACCCGGCGCATGTTTGAAATATTGCCCTGGGTCATGTTCATCTTCGTGGCCAGAGCGGTCTCGGTAACCGAGGTGAACGAGGTCAGGTACTTGTCTATCGCCCGGGCGATATCGAGGGGGGTGAGGTCGGTGCGGCGCATGTTCTCCTCGAGGGCGATTATCCCCATCTGGTCGTCGGGGATCTCCTCGACTTCGAGGGGCATCGTCTCCCATTTCTTCGGGTTTTTCTTCTGGAGCTTGAGGAAGGCGCGCTTGCGGATGTGGCCCTCGGCCAGCTGGTACCGGCCGTTGCTGCGCCTCGCCTTGGGGACGTGCAGGAGGCCGATCTGCTCGATTGAGTAGGCGACCTCGCTCACCCTCTGAGGCGGGTAGTAGCTCCTCGGCTGGTAGGGGTTGTCATCGATCAGTTTTAGATTTACTACTTCTTGAGTCAACTATTTTTTCCTCCTTCGATTTAGATTTTTTGTAGCACTCTTCGCACATTCCGTGGGAGACGCCCTCGACCCCGTCTCCCTCTTTCTCGCCCATATCTTTGCCGCACCAGGCGCAGACGACCTTGAGCTTGCTCACTTCGGCACTCCGTATGTTCTGAGTGTTCCGGCCTTCGCCTCAATCTTCCCCTGCTCCTTACACTTCCGGCAGAGAATGATAAAGACGTAGTCGAAAGGCGTAAGGGCGCGGACGAAGACGAGCTCATCATTACCGCACTCACAGACGATGTTCCCTGGTTCAACGATGTGCATTAGTCACCTCCTTTCAACCTTCAATTTCTCCCGGGCCAGGTCAACGAAGTCCTTGAAGGGATTCGGCTGCTTCTTGGGGCCCTGCATGTTCAGGTAAACCCAGATGGCGGCCCAGTACCCGAACATCACGAACTTGTACCTGGAGAGCGACATAAGGGCTCGCCTCACGGCTTCGTCCTGGGCTATGACCTTAGTCGCCATTACCGTTCCCGCGCCAGATGACGTGCCACCAGATCTCAAGTGACCGCTTCAGGTGAATCCAGCACTCCCACCGCATCAAATGCCAGAAACTCTCATCCTCAGTGTGCTTGAGTAGCTCAAGCATTCTCTTGCTGGACCGGTGCAACCAATCTATTCTCTTTTCCAGCATGTTCCTCCTTTCTTAATCCTCTCTCCAGGCAGGGGATTAGCTATTGCTTTCCAGTGCGGCTGCGTCATAGATCTTCCGGGCTTGTAGGACAGTTGACTGGTAAGATTGCCTGGCCTGTTTCTCTGCCGTATGGTAGATCTCTGCGGCCTGGCTCTCTGCGGCCGTGTAGGTTGCTAGTGCTTGATCCTTGTTCATTGTTATTCCCTCCATTCTCTATGAGATTAAACCAGCCAGGATATCGACCATGGTGATCAGGTCAATATTCCTGCCATTGAGCTCTTGAGGATATCTCCGGATAAACTCCACCAGGTCCTCTTCCTCGATGTGCCAGGCGCCGGCGCCGTTCTGTTTGGGCCGGTGGCCGTGATGGTAGGTAGCTTTAAGTGCCCCACAGTCAATGCGCCTCTGTACCCACTTATGGTCCATGCCGACTATCTCGCAGACCTCTTTCTTGGTAAACCAGCCGTCTCTGTAGCGCCTGGAGAGTCCGAGCCTCTTTGACTTGAGCACAACGGAATTTATCGAGCGGTGCATGATCTTGGCCACGCGGCTTGGGCAGTACCTCGGTATCAATTCCCTCAGCCGCAGGTCCTCTCCCGGTAACCAGGGTCTTCGGTCGGACCGCTTGCCGAGGCCCATTTTAGAGATCTGGCCCACGACGGCAAATCCTGATACACCAAGCCTGGCGCCGATCTCCCTTGCCGAAGCGTGGGTGTGGGTATAATCGCGGCGCACTATTTCGAGTTCCCCTTCCTGCCAGACGTGATTTTTCACGCCTCTTTTATGACCACCCTTTCTAACAGAGGTTACCATAGCTCTCCTTTCTATTTGGCGCCAGCCCCGCTGCCGGTTCAAAGGGGCGAAAATCCCGGCAGCAGGGCCAGCATATTATCTGCCGGCCGCGGCCAGCCTCCTGTATTCTACCAGGTACCGGTCGTTACAGAAGAGGCCGCAGCGGCACCGCCCCAGGGCCCGGATATCGGTGAGGGCCTCGGGGCAGGGGCAAATCTTTCTTCCGGGGACGCAGGGGCAACCCCCCTTCTTGATAACGAGGTCGGCCCACCGCTCCGTACTTTGCCCCGGGTGGATGTGGAGCCTGTGCTTGAGGGCAAAAGCTCCAATCGCCTTGATGATTTTACTTTTTTGCATCCTATCACCCCCTATTTCTTGAGAAATACTAGAGCTGCGTCAGGAAGTCCCAGGCCCTCTTCTTCATGGCCATGCCGGAGCCGAACCAGGCGCCGTTGAGTCTGGCATCCTTCTCCTGGCTCATGTAGGGCCGGTAGTAGTCGCTGTACTTGGCCACGGCGTTGTACGCTTCCCAGGCACTGCCGTGTAGCTCCTTCGGGAACTCCTTGCGGTCTACCTCTACCAGCTCCTCGACCTTTTTCATCTTAATGAGGGTCGGGTTATAGACATCTTCCATCTTGATTGAGTCCGGCTGGTCAAAGGCAGCTTTCAGGAGCATTGGCATCTGTGGAGCCGGTAACTGCAGAACCGCCAGGCGCCGGGCCTCTTTCAGGAAGTCGGTGTAGAACTGCGTGGCCAGCCCCAGGATTTCACGGGCGGCCTCGATCCGGTCGAGGGCTCCCCGGGTGTGCCGGCAGTAGAAGGAGTTGGATGCCCTGGCCAGGGACATTCGCAGGGTGTTCATGCAGACTACCCGGACCGGGCTGAAGAACATCTGGAGCGCCAGCGTCCCGTCGTGGCTGTTGGTTAGCGTCAGATAGCGCTTGACCTCGTCTCCCTTGACCCCGACATTGCCCTTGAGGTTGGCCAGCATCCATATTCTCTGGCCGCCACGCAGGGAGCCGGCAGTCTCGTAGACCGCTTTCTTGCCGCCTACCACCTCATCGAAGAAGCTGAAGGCATCCTTGTTCTGGATCGGCTGGTACTTCGGGCTAACAACGCCGTAGACCTTGTTGTCTTTCACCCGGCGGACCGCCCTGAAGTCCACGGCCTTCTTGAAAACGGCGCCGCTTTTGGTGAAGATTTCAGCCAGCTCGACGTCCCAATCCAGGCCGGCAGCCGCTATCGCTTCTTCAGCCGTTTGTAACCCGGCAACCTTCTTGCCGAGTTTGTGCCAGGGTGTTTCCCCGGCATACATGAGACTCTCGATTTCATGTGCCATTTTTAATTTTCCTCCTTCTTTCTCTTTGGCGTTCTATTTTGCACGCCTTACACTGTCTACCTTTTTTGTCGTAATAAGTATTAGCTTCATCGTAGAGGTGCCCTTTGGGACAACGGGTTTTACTTTTCTGAAATAGACCAATTTTGAATATATCCCCACGCTTGAGATTCACCACATGAGGCACTAACTCCATGTGGCTTGGGTTAACACAATGACAAACCTTACAGAGATGGTCTATCTCCATCCCACCTGGAATAGGGCCATGTGTTATCTCGAAGCTGAAGCGATGAGCAAGAATTGGCCGGCTATTAAAATAGAAGCGGCCATAACCTCGCCAACAGTAGCCAGTCCATAACCAGCATGTTTCAGTTTTATCAACCTTTTGCCAAAAACGGGCTAGAGTCTTAGGGGCAATCATACAACACCTCCTGCCCGTATTCTACTTCATAAAGATAAGTTGGTAAATACCCCGTACTATAGCTAATCGATTGAGAGGCCTGAATTTCTGAATCAGTTTTTGGGCCTCTTAAACCCCATCCTGGCCAGGACGCGGTCGAGGTAGCCGTTGCCGTGGGCGAGCTTCTCAGCCCGGCGCTCTATCTCACGGTATTTCCACTCCCGGGCCTCGTTCTCGACCTGATTCTGGATTTCCTGGTACTGCTGCCGGTAGCGGGAGTGCAGATCGGTGGCTTTCTTGACCCTCTTGCGGAGGTTCTTGAGGTTGTCGCCGGCCATGACTTTCCGGAGCTGCCACAGCGGCCGGGGATTCTCCTGGAAATTGCCGACCTTTTCCCCGAACTTTTCCTTAAATTCCCAGCCGCGCTCCGCTACATGCTTGGTGTGAACGACTCCCATGGCAACCACGGTGACTACGGCTTCAGTAATAGATATCCCGTAGTCATAGGTGTGCCGGCCGTAGATGACCTTGTCACCCCTTTTGAAATCGGTAGCTTTCAACTTTCACCCCCTTTTAATTTTTAGTCCATTGCCTCAAGGCTATAATCCAGCAGTTGTTCAATTCCTCTGCCGTAAGTCCTTTCGGCGCTTCCCCGATAGCCCTATCCAGCTTCCTGAGTAGGTTGCTAAGGGCTTCCCTTCTGGATTTTACGTCTAGCTTTCCCACGAATCACCCCCTTTTCCTCGCCGCTTCCAGGCTGTAGGTACAGCATCGAGCCAGGTCGGTAAAATCCCACTTCTGGCATTTCACTGACCAGCCCTGCTTGCGGAGTTCCCTGGCCCGGGCATTTCGGAGCCGTTCAGCATCCGGGTACTTGTCGTCAGCCCAGAACTCTTCCAGCACCTCGGTTTTTGCCAGATATTCGGTTGTAAATACTGTCAAGATTCACCCCCTTTTTTTATTTGAGCTAACCCGCTCATTCCTGCCCACCAGCGGCGAACTGGTGGGCAGAGTGAAGTGGTTAACTTACCATTGCACGTTCATTGGCATAAGGACGTGAACTGTACCGTTGTTTTTGACGACTCCCGGAGTCTCTGGTTTTTCCATCCGCAGCATGAAATCCTTGCCTACCACGCCGAGCAGGTCTTTCAGGTACTTGCCATTGAAGCCGGCCTTGACCTTACCGGTTGCCGGAACTTTGACCGCGGCAACCCTATCGGCTCCATCTCGGGCGCTTACCACCAGGCTCTTGCCCCTGCCCTGCAGTTTCACCGCGTCATTCTCTGGCTTGATGGCCATGACAGTTTCCAGGGCTTGCTTGAGCTGGTCGGTGGCCACCTTGAGCAGGCTACCCTTCTTCGGGATGAGCTGAGCGTAGTTTGGATAGTTGCCCGCTATGGTCTTGGCCACCACCGTCACGCCGTTGTTCTGGTGAAAGGCGATTGCTTTATCCCGGTCGTCCTTTCCCCATACCAGAGCCGTGACATTCCCTGGCAGGAACCTTTTCAAGAGGCTCAGAGCCTTGGCCGGGACAATGAGCTGCTCCTTGAGCGTGCCCTTGACCCTGGCTGAAGTGATGGCCAGCCTGAAGCCATCGGCTGCCGCCAGCTCGACCCTGCCGTTCTTTGGGGTTAAGGACACCCCGCAGAGAACTGGCCGGTGTTCTTCCCTGGCTACAGCGTAGAGCACCTCACCCACGGCCTTGTCGAGGCCGTAGATTACCACGGGCTTGCCCTGGAGTTTGGGCAGCTTCGGGAAGTCTTCAGGAGCGAAGCCCTTCATCGTGGTAGAGGCGGCACCGGCCTCAACGGTGAGGGTTGCGGTTTTGGCGCTGAGGGTTACTGTAGTGCCGCTTACCCGCTTGAGAAAATCCTCAAGCATTACCGGTGAGACTGCTATGCTGCCGGCCTTCGAGATGTTGGCCTTGCAACTTGCCAGGACGCACACCTCGAGGTCATTGGCTGCCAGGGTCAAGAGACCCCCCTTGGCCGTGACCAGGATGCTGGCCAGGATAGGCAGGCTCGGATTTCTGGGCGCTGCGGATTTTACTTTGCCCAGAGTCTCCAGGAGCACGTCTCGCTTGAGTGTTACTCTCACTTTAACGTACCCCCTTCGATATTTGATTTTCTGCCCCGTTAGCGCCATCCGGGAGCCACCACGTGGAGGTGGGGCTTTAGCTCCCTGGGGGGATTCGCCCCCCTTTGATTAGTCTATAGCGTCAATTACGGTTTCATTGCCGTCCTTATCCGTTACCGTGAATACAGCGGCGATTGAATTTAAGTCCCGCTGGACATTCAACGCCTCAAGCGCAGCTTCTTTCGGACTAGCGGCATTGAGGTCAATTTCCCATTTTACGTGGTACTCTGGCACGTCTCACCCCCTTTCGAGGCTAACCGCCTCGCTCCTGAGGTCAAGAGTGCTTAACCTCAGTCGGCCAACCGGTTAGGCTCTGATGTATGGAATGAAGTTGAGCAGTTCGTGGAGGCTTGTTATCTGCCTACAAACCTCGGCTTGAGTCCATCGGTAGTCGCCGCCTATTTCCATCCAGCCATCGTCATTAAGGAAATCGGTGTAAGGCTTGTCATTATCATCATTGTCGAGGATATAATTGCGCTTGACATATTCCCATGCCTTGCGCTCGGCCTCTTCTTCGGTGCCAGCCTTGACTAAGAACTCACACCCATATTCGGCCTCGCCGTCCCTGACAATCTCCCTGCAAGCCCAAAGGTCGTTGAAGACTTCTGTGCCCAGCAGTTCTGCCTGTGTTTCCAAAGTCACCCCCTTATTCTTTTATCGAGGTCTAACCGCCTCGCTGGTGGAGCTGAAGCTAACCTCAGCTCCACGGAGCCAGCCGGTTAGTTGAGCTTGACAGCACCGACAATCTGGTACCGGTTGCCCTGGCTGTCAACGGCCTTGCCGAAGAAGCCGGTCTTGCCGCTCTGGAAGGTCTTGCCCCACGCATCGGTCACGATGAGCTGGCCGATGTCCATTCGTGGCGCTTTGGCCTTGCCATTGCCACCGTTATTCGGTTGTTCCTTTTTCACCTGTTACCCCCTTATTCTTTTTCGAGGCTAACCGCCTCGCTCCTGAGGTCGAGACCCCTCGGCCTCAGAGTGCCAACCGGTTAGACTTTTGCCATTGATAAGACGACACGTTTCAAGTTTTTAACTTGCTCCCGGGTAAAGCCGTGAATGTAAGTATTCAAGTCTAAGGTGATTTTCTTCGGTAGACATTCCGGTTTACGATTGACCAGGCGAGGAATGAGCGAACCGCCGCCGTTCTTGAAGAAAGCTACCACGTTGCCCTTATAGGTAACATACCTGAAGGGCTTGATGACTTTGCGCTTCGTTTCGGCCTCGATATGGCCGTGACAGTTTACGCAATAGCCGTCTTCAGTTTGGGCGGGACGCTTCTCGCAGATGATACACTTAGTCATAGCGCCCCCTTTATTCTTCTATCCGACTTCTGAGTCGGTGGCTAGCCTCAAGCCGAAACTTGAGGCTAGCATACCGTGCCAGAAGTAAAGAAAGACACGATACCCCCTGCCGAGACAGGGGGCTTGTGCCTCAACCGTGCTCCATTGCTTACAGTCGCAAAACTGTATACCACGACAACCCACTCGGGACTTTTGCGAGCGGAGAACTCCCGTAGCGGTTCAGGCCGAAGGGGGCTTGCTACCGCCCCGGCCGACACCCGACACCATGCCCCCTTTATCCCCACGGAGCCTCTAGCTAAGGGCGTGGGAAGAGCAAAGCACGGGCTTATTCGGCTGCGCCTGTATTCTCTTGGTGGCGGGGGAATCCCACCACAGCCATACCACGGGCTTAGTTGCCGAGCTGATAGGACGTTTTACAGGCGTCCACAGCCATTAAACTGTCCGCTCTTTTACGTCCAGCGCAGACGGCCACAGATTCGCCTATGACACGCTAGGCAGATTTTGGCCTGCCAGTCCCCGTAGTTAAGCGTCATACGGTTAGCCTTGGGGCTGAGCCTTATCCCGCCGGTCACGTTGCCACGTAGCACCGATATCCCAAGGTACGGCCGTGGTTCCAGCGGTGTAGTCCTGGTCTACTGGAGCGAGGTTAGCATGAAGCCCCACAGCCCCCGCCTTGACAGCATGGCCATCCCTGACGGGAGTGGGGTCGTTTTCCCTCGATTCAATTGACTAGGTATTGACTTTCAATATCCAGTAGCTTTGTTTTGTTGCTACACTAATGCTAATCGAATGAGCGGCCTTAAATTCTGAATTGTGATAAAAAAACTCGATGACTTTCAGCCATCGAGTCTATTGAAGCTAATCGAATGAGTGCTTGATAATTCTAGGCAATTAGTAAACTTGTGGCGCGTGTTTTAACGAAATAATTCAGCTTGTTATGTTCAGCTTTCAATAGCGGTTGACTGGCTAAACGTTTCAAGATAATCGGTTTAATATCATCCGGTAACTTGTTGTAGATTCTTTCGGCCTCGATTTTACCGTCCATCTTAAACTCAAATTCACATTCACCAATTAGCAATTCTTTTACCGTCGTTTCGTTTCCGTCGCTATCGTGGACGATATCGTCTAAACTGCCAGAGTAGAAGTGTTGTCTAACCTTGAAACGTTTCCAGAAGTCTAGCCAGTCACATCTAGCTATCGAATAGGCTAGCTTCTCATCCTTTGCATTGGCCTTGAGCAGTGCCAAGGTCAATTCTTGAAAGAAGTCTTCTCTTTCTTCTCTTGGCACTTTCCGGCTGAAAATATAGGCTGCCTTGAGTGCTGTTCTGGCCTCAGGTTTCAGCTTCTGTATTGCCTCGATATTGGCCTCGACTTTGTCGCTAAACTCTTGGCCTTCAATTGGTAATGCCTTTGTTAGCATGATGGCAATTTGTCTATAAGTGACTTTTATTTTAGCGTTCATTTAACACCCCTTTGATTTTAGTCACTCATTCGACTAGCTTTGATATTCAGTTTTTAAGGTGCTGGCATAGCTTTAACAGTACTATAATACTGTTAAATCTAGCTATGATTATAGCTATATCATAGAATTTGAAAATTGTCAAGATTCTGTGAATATTGATAACAAAATTTTGATATCTGGATATAAACTTTATAAAATGATAGAATTGTATAAATGAATAGAGGCGTGCCCCGCCTAAAAGAGAGATACCGGCGAGAATTTCCGCCGGTATCTTTTTGGCTTTCTGAACCCAGGTATTATCGGTCTCAGCTCAGCTTTGAGGGGCCTTATTTTGGCTCTCAGAGGGCCGTTTTTGAAGCTAAATCGAGCTAATGGCAGCCTCTTCGGTTTGGGGCTCCCTGGATAGTATTTCCAGCCATAACGGGAGGAAGGGGTTTATTTTGTGGATGAGCCGCTCCATCCCGTAAACATCACCCGGGAGGATCTCCGGATGGTAGTAGTGTCCGAGCATCGAGGAGCCGCTGGCCTGTTGCGACCGGGCGGTCCTGGACCACCCCATGTAATCAGCCAGTGCCGGCTGCGGAATCTTCTCCTGGCCATAGTTCCACTGCAGGACGGTATCCACCGTCCTCCGGATGGAGTGCCAGCCATAGTGCTTTAGAGTCTTGAGGCCCGCCTTCTTGACAATCCTCGTGAACATTATCGAGAGGCTGGTGGGAGTCCTGCGCTGAGCCTTGAAATTCCCGAGTACCGGGCGGATCTCCTCGGGTACCAGGTGCTTTATTTTCTTGCGGCGCTTGGCAATCATTATCCCGATCTCGGTCTCGTTATAGTCCTTGTGCGATATCTCGGCCATGTCCTCGCGCCGGCAGCCCCACGTCGTCGAGAGGGCCAGGTAAAACCTCTCTGCCCTGGTGAGGACGTCGTATGACCTGATCATCTGCTCGATCTGGTCCGGTAACAGGGCCGGAGCGTAGGGCTCTTCCTCCGATACCGGTTTATCGTTATCCGTGAATGGCCAGGGCCAGTTGTTGGCCAGGGCCAGTTTCTGAAGGTGGGAAAACTCCTTCATCAGGGTTCGCTCCGATATCTTCTTCTCCCGGCGCCATAAGAAGTATCTCCGGAAGACAACATTGACTTTCTCCATGGCGCCATCATAATTCGCGGGCGGTATCACATCACCATCCAGCCAGGCGAGGAAAGTCTTCGCCGTTTGAACGTATGAGGTTATCGTGCCGGGCCTTCTCTGCCGGGGAGAGCTGAGGACGAGCTTCAGATTCTCGACGTAGTCATTCAGCTTTACAACATTCTTCATCTATAATCCGGCTCCGACGAAGAATTCGGCATGTGTACGGCAGCGGTAGTAGGCGCCGCCCGTGGTCTTCTCCTGTCTTTTCGATTTGGCGCGGCATTTCTCGCAGGGCTGGAACTTCGGCATATTCAGAAAGACATGTGTGTCAAAGAAACGAGCGCGGCGGGGAGGGTTCTGAGGAGCCGGCTTTACCTCGGCCGCCTCCGCAACTTTCTTGATCAGGTCGGATCCCTGAGATGGCCCCTCTGCGATGACGGCCACTTTCTTTTCGGGCTTCCGCTCCTTGCGCCTCATCGATAGAAGCCATTTGAGGAGCTGACGCCACCAACCCCTTATCGATTCCAGGTACCTATTGCTCACCGGCGGGCTCCTCTTTCTTTACCAAATACCGGCAGCCGCGGCCGTTAAAGACGCACTGGAAGTCGGGCGAGTCGGTCCAGCGGATCCGGCAGAGGCCCTCGGCCTTGATGCAGGGGTGGACCGGGTTTACCAGGGCACCCCTCCTGTCAACCTCGGTCTTGGCCATTCGCTGTTACCTCCGTTATAACTCTATCTGTCGGGGAGGTTGCATGAGGTGGGTAAAATCAAAAGCTTTAGGCTTGTCCAAACACGAAGGATCTTGTTATTCGCTTACCTCCCCGGCTTTACGGTAGTAGCATACTGTTAAAAATGAACGCTGTCAAGGGTGTGCTATAATGAAGCCGTGGAAAAAACCAGGGAACAAATAGCCGCCGGCATCCTCGAGGTCAAGGAAAAGAACGGCCTCCACATCCACCCGGGCCAGGACCCCCTGAGCTGGGCCGACCTCGTTATCAAGAAGGGGGGCTGCCCCTGCGTTCCCGGAAGAAAGATTTGCCCCTGTCCCGAGGCCCTCACCGATATCCGGGCCCTGGGGCGGTGCCGCTGCGGCCTCTTCTGCAATGACCGGTATCTCTCGGAATACAACGGACTGAGGGACAAGAGGAAAAATGGACGCAAGAGCCAGAAGTGAGCTGCTGAAGAAAATCAGCTGCCAGGGGTTTTCGATAGAGGACTACGGTTCCAGGTTGATTCTCCGTCCCAGGGGGGCTGAGAACAGCGCGGCCATAACCGTCGAGGAGAACGATGAGGAGGGGTGGAAGGTTATCCGCGCGGAAGGGAAATATACGGGCTTCGCCCGGGGATACAAGCAGACTTACTTCGAGAACAACCTTAATCTGTGGGCTGTTCAGGCCCGTCTTCAACTTCCCTGATGGCGATAATTTCATCTCCGCATTTGGATAGCGTTACATCCTTCGAGTGGTAGATCTGACAGAGCCTCGTCCCCTTCTCATCCTTGACCAGGGCGGAAGGGAATTCTACCTTGTCGCCGGCGCCGGCCTCCTCCAGGAGCTTCAAGGCTTCGTCTGAGGTTATCTGCAGGACCTCAACCTTGCCGTCTTTGATCTCTTGCTCGATTGCCTTCTTGATTTCCTCGCAGGGAGCGCAGCCTTCATCATCGAGAAGATATATTTGTCTCATAGTCCTCCTTCCAAGATGGGTGCTTTTCTAAAATTTTCTCCGTGGTGAGCCCCTTCAGGGCCTCCCTGGCGGCGAGGGCCGATGCGGGTATCGGATTACCGGTATCCGGGTTTACGGTAACGCCATCCTGCCCCTTGATGTTGGACATGGCTTCCTGGACGGACCGCCGGTAGAGGTACTGCTTCAGTGTCGGCGGCTTTATCTGGCGCCAGTACTCGATTTTCTGAACCTGAATTTCGTCTGCCATCTATCTGCTACCTTTAGTGGCACTCACAGGTCACTGCTTTGTTTAACATCAGATTAAAGAGGTCATGGTCTAGTTCCTCTATGAGGGCGAAAGCCACAATCGTTTGGCTGTTGTCGATTGCCTCTGATAGCTGTTCAAGTTTAGAGTTTATGTGTTTAACTTCTCCGTCCGCCGCATAGCCCGTATCTACGATTGATTGTTTCACGGCATCCTTAGCAATTCTAACGTTTGTCAGCAAGGAAGTCTTGCTAGTTACCTCCTGGGGACTCCCTCTTTTATATCTGGCTAAACTAGCTGAGTAATCGTATACTCGTTTGTGGAGAGGCTGTATAGCATCTTCGCGGACATCATCAATAGTAATTGCAATATTCAAACAGGCATCGGATATTCCCATTGTCTTCACCTCCTCGGCCATTACCTCATGGTATTATAATGAGGAGAGGCAACCCTGTCAAGGGTGCCTCTCCTGCACATCGTAAGCGCTAACTGCGCCAGATGTTCTACTTGCCGTGCTTTTCAGCTACACAAGCTGCGGTTGCCGGTATCAGTTTGCCCTTATGAACCAGGGTACCCATTCTACCAGCGCACTCGCCTTTCTTGATCAGGAAGCCTGTGAGGTGCTTAGGAACCACTCCCTTGGGGAAGCTGGGCCTCTTCAAGACTACGATATCGGGGTTGAAGGGTGTGCGGCTGATGGAGACTGTGTCGCTGGCCATGAGAGATCCGAGGTTAGCATAAATTCCTGCCATTGGGGTTTCCTCCTTTCCTTCTTCGGATGGTGTCCCCGCCCGGGCCATAGTGTAAAGGGGTTAGGCCGTTTTACGCCATCACTCTGGTTAAAACACTATCACATGGGGGAATCTTTGTCAAGAGGGGGCCTGGAACTATTTAGGCGGTTGTGGCAGGGGGCAAGTTCTACAATGAGGGCAGCAGCCAGCTTTATCTAATTTTGAGCCACATTTAGGGCAGTTAACCATCATTATCCCGCCGAAGGCGTGATCATCGCTTTCAGGGAAGCGGTACCCATCAGCTCCTTCCTCAATGCCGAGGCTTCCCCGGATAGCTTCTTATAGTCCCATTGGCCGCTCTCGACGGCTTCTACCGCGACCATCGGGTCGAGTCCCTCACACCAGCCGGCGATCTTCTCATAGACGGCGGAAGGTTGGCCGCTCCGCTCAGATATGGGGATTGCTTCTTGAGCAAGGCCGGCTATGAAGCTGCCCTTCTCGCAGCAGTCACACGGCACCTGCACTCCATCCTTGTTTGGGATCCGGCAGCCCTGGCTCAGGTGTTTCTCCAGTGCCCAGAGCTCCTTGGCGATCTCGCGGTTCTGGTAAGCCAGAGTCTCCTCAGACGTGAGAGAACTGCGGTGGCTGGCGAAGGTACTGTCAGAGGCATCGCCGGGTGTCTCCTGGGGAGCCCCGGTCATGCCTCTCATCTCATCCGCAAGCCCCCTGATATTATCCCCGGCATGGGTGATTTTGTCGCGGCCGTCACGGATAGCGCGCTTTACGCCTTGAAAAGGGTTTAACATCTATCAGCTCCCACAGGTTATTTTACGCAGAGATGGAGAGCTATGTCAAGATTAGTCGAGGAAGAGCTTGCGGCCGGCTTCTTCAATGTCCTTGTCTTTCTGAATGGACTCGCGGTATTGTTCCTTGCGTGCCTCTCTCTCCTCGGCTGACTTGGGCTGCGGGCTTCTTACCGTCCCCAGGCCATCTTTGATGTCTTTTCTGACGGAGGGCAATTCCTCTTTGAGAAAGCGGACACCTTCGGTTAAAGCATCATGGATAATATCCATCTCGGTCCTGCCGACCTGGCCGCGTTTGAGGTCGTCCATCGTAGTGAGAACGCTTCCAAGTTTATCGGCGAGGGTTTTTATCTGAGTTTGCTGGGCCTCTATAGTGCCGCGGAGCTGATCATCCTTGAGTTGTGCGAGTGCTGTGCGGGTTTCGGTCAGCTCAGCCCTGAGCGTTTCGACTGCACCGGTGTCAGAGGTAAGAGCTTTCATCCTGGTCATAAATTCGAGGGGATCATTCATCCAGCCGCCACCGCCACCGCCCCCTCCCAGAACATCCCGATAGAGCTTTATCTTCTCGCTGACCTGGGCTATTGCCTCAAGCGGGTCAAGGGGCTCCCCGTGCTCCTGGCTCTTCTTTATCGCTTCCCAGGCTAGAAGCTCCACGCCGGTAATCCGGGCCTTGGGGTTCAGGTGAACCACGCCGTCCTCTCCAGGGATAAAGGGCGATTCCTTTCCGCCACCCTCGGCCATCTCTTTTAAGTGCTCCGCCTCATGGAGGGTGCCACCGGGCTCGCCTGTTTTTGCCATCCTCACCGCAGCGTGCTCGGCATCGTAGACATACCTGACGCCGCCTGCTTTGTCTTTATCCTCCTCGATAGACTTGCGCTCCTTGTCGCTCAATCCGGACTGGTGCAAGACCTCTCCGGGAATGGGTATATTCTTTTCAGCAAACCACTGCTGCAGAATGAGCTTTCTTTGAGCCGGCGCTACCTCACCGCTCCAGGCGATCAGTCTTTCGTACAGGAGCTCCGGCTGTTCAAAGACCCTCTCCCCGCCGGTCTTTGAGATGTTTTCGGCCATGTTTTCAGCCAGGGGGGATTTGATCTTGAACTTCTTTAAGAGTTGGGCGAAGTCATCCTCCACTATCGGGACCTGCCTGCTCTCATTCTTCGCTTTCTCTTTCTCGTCATTGCCGTTGGTCATAGCGTTCTACCCTCCTGTGCCCGAGTTCGGTCAGGCAAAAAACGCCTGGCTGTATCCCGAGCTTGGTTATCAATTTACCGTCTTCAAGGCGCCTCAATTTACTCCTGGCCCCCTCGAAGACGTACCCGAATTCGCTCATCAGGTCTTGGACGCTTACAGACTCCCTTTTCTTAAAGAAAAAGAGGACTTCACGTTTTGTAGCCTTTGAGTCATGTTCCACTTAACTGAACCGCCTTCTCCGGTAACCCCATATTTATATGGCCTTAGCCGCCTAGCGGTAGCCGGCTCGCTCTTTCCACTGTTTCTTTAAGATAGCGAACCCCCAGCCGATCCAGAGGTTCATCAGGTCAATCAGGTCGGGTTTGGCGATGAGGTCCATCTTGTATGCCAGGTCAGTCGCGTCCTTTAGCTTTTGCCTCAACTCCTCCGGAACCTTGATGTGGAGGTCGTAGATGCCCTTTTGCTCCGGCTCTACAGGGGTTACGTCGGGGGCCTCCTCTTTTTCTTCAGAGATATTTCGGGCTTCTTGTTTCATGTGGCACATTATAGCAGAAAAAGCGACAATACGCAAGATGCTATCCTTAGACGGAGATGACAACCTCTTCGTAGACCCCTTGATAAAGCGAAGACATCTATGCTAGAATAGGCAAAATTATGAAGACGATAGCCGTTACCGCTCTCAAAGGAGGCGTCGGCAAAAGCTCGGTGGTAGCCGGTCTGGGAATCGCCCTGGTTAATCTCGGCTACAAGGTGGGCTTCATAGACCTTGATGTGACCGGCTCTAATCTCTACGCTGCGCTGGGCCTGGAATCCTCCCCAAAGTGGCAGCTCGATACCGTCAATGAGAAGGTCGTGGTTCCGGGAGTTAACGGGTACTGGCTCCTGTCGGTAGCGAGCTCCGTCGGCGAAGATAACGCTGTTCTCTGGGAGCGCTCTCATCATACCGAGCTCACACATGCCAGGGATGCGCTTGCACAGTTGAAGAACAACATCCAGTGGTTAGGCCGCGAGGTCACCATGGAGGACCTGGAGAAAGTCAGGAGGAAGATCGATGGCGTTCTGGCTTCAAGCAAATGGCGGTACGTCACCGAGACCCTCTCCGATGATGTGGTGACCTGGCCGGAGCCGCTGGACTTTTGCCTGATTGATTTGCCGCCCTCGACCTCAAGTGAGATGCTATCTTTCTTCGAGCATGTCAAAGACCTCTTCGGTGTCTTCATCGTAGCGCAGCCAACGCGCCTCGCCAATACCGGCCTGCGGCGCACTATCGACCTTCTCAGAGTTCGGCAAATACCGATATTGGGCATGGTCGCCAACCAGGACTATTATCTCACCAGCGCCGGGCAACTGGAATACCAGTTCGCTTCACCCCGCGTAGACCCCCAGGCCATCTCCCGGAAGGCAGGCATACCTTTCCTGGTATCGATCCCGCAATGTGCTGACCAGGAGAGGCTTGGCCCTTATTTCTCAGAGCTCGCTACCAAGATAGTCTCTGCTCAGCCGACGGTACTAAAGGACGTTACAATGGTAAAAAAGCTCAAGAGGAAAGTATTCAAGGGAATTGCCAGGAGGCTATAGATGGCCGGTATGATTAAAGATATGTTCCAGAGATTCATGGTGAGGCAGAATGGTTTCTTTGAAGGTCTGTCTGAGGAAGCGAAACAAAAGCTCGAGAAGGTCGGTAACAAGTACGCCGAGCTCAGCATTACCGGCCCCGAAGGGGGCACTTTCTATTTTCAGTTCATGGGCCAACACCTCATAATGCTCGATGGCCCTCCCGATATACCTTACGAACAGGTGGATAAACTCCTGCTCGACGGTGACTATATCAACTACCCGGGCGGCGATGAGGTCTTATTTGACGTGATAGATAAAAGCCTCTCTCCGAAGGCAGCCGTGGCCAGGGATTACTTCCAGGTCCTCACCGACAAAATCATCTACGATAGAGAGGAATTTGCCCAGGCGTTTGAGAGATTCCTTGATGAAATGCGGATAGTTCTCGGGAAGGGCAAGAAGGTAGACGATGAAGACGATGCTAGCTGAGGCCCCTTTCGCCCTGATGATCGGTGGAGCTGTGCTTCTGGGGTTGTACCTCGCTAACCTCTTTTACGATGCCAAGATTCCGCAGTATATCTCGAGGAAATTGGGGCACCTCGGGGGATGCGTAGGCTTCCTGCTCTGCCCCCTGCTCTTTACGAGCTTCTGGTGGCCTCTGATTTTGACAGCCTCCTTTACCTTCTTACTTCTCTATGCCCGGGCCTTCCGTCCCAAGACTTTCCGGGGGGTAGGAGGCTCAGGCAGGCCCCAGGCCCTGGCCGAGATCCATTACCCAGCAACCGGGATTGTTCTTATAGGTGTGGTTTGGGGGATACTGGGGCAACCTTGGCTTGCTATCGTGCCTTTAACTTTCATGGGCGCCGGCGATGCTATAACGGGCCTTATCAGGAGCGCGGTCTACGGCAGGGAGGTCAAGGGTGCCTGCGGAAGCCTCGGCATGTTGGTCACTTGCCTGGTTCTTGCCTACTTCATTGTGCCATACTGGATCGGGGCCGCGGGAGCTGTGACTGCGGTTCTCGCAGAGAAGTTCACCATCACCAGGCACTACATCGATGACAACCTGACCATACCGCTGTTTAGCGCCCTGGTAATGGTACCTCTTTATATCATTTACGCATAGCGAGGTTTAAGATGAAGGCAAAACTCAAAGCTCACCTGTGGACACTCCCCCGGTGGTTTGCAGCCCCTTTTTTCGGATCGGTGACGCTGCTCGGAGCAGCGCTGGCAGGTTCTATCAACGGTAACGCCTGGCTGGGGCTTGGTGCCGGTCTCCTGGTGATGGCCGGCGGCCATTCCTTTAATAGCTATCTCGATTATTCATGGACCGGGCTCGATAAAGGGGAAATCGAGGACCGATCCGCGGAGAAAGACTATTGCGGTGGCCAGAACATCATCGAGGCGGGTATCGTCTCTCCTGGAGAGGTGGCCTTAAATGCCGGCGCCTGGTACTTGCTATCGGCGATACCGGTCGCTTACCTAGCGATTAACGTTGGGTGGCAGATAGTCATTGTCTGGCTGCTCGGTATGCTGGTAACCTTCTGGTACTCAAAGGCAAAATTCAACTGGACCCATGAGCTCGCCCTGGCCACCGGAGCCGGGCCGATAGCAGTGCTCCTGGGCATGTATGCGGTGACCGCCTCCCCCGAGTGGTGGATTGGAGTACTGGCCAGCCTGCCTATAGCCGTTATCTTCTCATTCGCAGGTCTGGCCCTTGACGAGTGGCCTGATGCTGAAGCTAACCTCAAAAAGGGGGTCAAGAGCCTCGCCTACAAGGTGTGGGAATATGACGTAGACCTGCTCTGGTATATCAGCGCCTGGGTGGTCTTTGCTTACCTTTTCCAGCTATTCCTGATAGTCGTAGGGGTGTTAGCGCCGTTGACATGGCTGACATTTGCCATCCTGCCCGTGGTGATGGGCTGCCTGGTATTTCTCAAGAAATACTTCAGGAAGGCTGCCGGCATCTTTGTCATGGTCGCCGCTTTATATCCGATCCTGATACTCATTGGCCAGGTATTTGGAGGCTGAAATGAAGCCGAAGATCATCTCTTTAGGCTATGCGGTGCCTGAAAACTCGTACAGCCAGGCCGAGGTCTTCGAGGAGCTCGCTTATCCCCGGCACTTCTGGCGGCTATTTCGCAATTCTGGAATTGAGAGGCGCCACTTCTGGGTTCCGCTATCCCGGATCAAGCATCTGAGCTGGCAGGAGCAGCAAGAGGAGTATAAAGAGGGAGCGGTCTACCTCTCCCACCAGGCGGTCAAGAACTGTTTGGAGAAGAGGCTGCCATCTGATATCGGCTGCCTTGTTTTTTCGAGCTGCACCGGGTTCAGCCCCGGCCCGACCATTGCTCACTACCTGAGCCATGAACTCGATCTGGCTGCCGATACCTACCTCCTGAACATCGGCTCTATGGGGTGTGAGAGCGGCTTTCCTGGCCTCAAACGCGCTTTCGACTTCGCCTCGGTTTCAGGCAAACCGGCCATGGCCGTGGCCTGTGAGCTGGCCAGCTGCTCATACTTCCCCGAGCCCGATGGCAGGCCCGACCCTGAAAATGACTATGAGCTGGCACGGAGCAATGCTCTTTTCGCCGACGCGGCCGCCGCGGTCTTAGTCGGCTTCGATGAAGACCCCCGGCATCCTGAAATCGTTGACACCGAAACATATACCGATACCGCCTATCTCGGCGACCTCGGATATGTCTGGAGGGACGGCAGGCTCAGGATTTTATTGTCGCGAAAGGTCGTGGATATCGCTCCTGACCTGGTCTACATAGCGGTTTGCAACTTGCTTGAGAGGCGCGGACAGGATTTAGGGGATATCCGGCACTGGATCATTCATGCAGCCGGTAACCAGGTCCTCGATAACATCAGAGACAAGCTCGGCCTGGACGAAGATAAACTCAGTCTCTCGAGAGCGGCGTTAAGATGTTACGGCAACTGCTCGTCAACCACTATCGGAATCACGGGCAAGCTCCTTATGCAACGAGGCGATCTTGGAGAGGGCGATTACGGCGTGGTAGTCTCCCTGGGGCCGGGTATGACTGCAGGGGTAACCCTGCTGAGGTTCGGGCAGTAAAAATGAGCGCGTTATTTCTGGACCTCTACCATTTCTTTTTGGGGCTTGGCGACGTGCTGGTCTTTTGCCTAATTTACCTTTAAGGAGGCTTCCATGGCCATTTTAGTTACCGGAGCCAGCGGCTTTGTCGGCCGGGCGCTGATAGAGAAGCTCCTCCTTTATCGGGAATACAGAATCTATGCCCTCTCGAGACACCCGCCAGAGGCACAGGATCGGGTCGTTCCTATTAAGGGGGATATCACTGATGAGAATTTAGGTCTAAAAGAGGTACCGGAGGATATCGCCGCTGTCTACCATGTCGCCGGCATCCACAGCCTCGGTAAGGACCGCGACGGGTCAATATGGCGGACTAACGTGCAAGGGACGGAGAATGTCCTGGCCTTTTGTTTGAGACATAAAATCCGCCAGCTTCTCTTTACCTCCACCGCCTATAGCTGGCCGTGCAATACCTACGGGCTCTCTAAGCTCCGCTGCGAGAGTCTAATCGGGGAAGCAGTGCATTACGGTTACCTAAAAGCCAGGATATTCAAGCCCTCAATCATCATGGGGACCGCCAAGCATCCGTATCCGGGTCACTTCTCCCAGTTTGTCCGCATCCTGGTTAAAGTACACCTCGGCGCTGAAACGGTGCGTCGCACCGTTGAAGAGGCTCTGGCCCTGCCGCGGATTGAGCCGGTCTTCAGGGTCCAGGGCAACCCCCAAGGCCATCTAAACCTCGTGAGCATCGATGACGTTGTAGACGCCATGCTTTATATCCAGCGGAGCGGAACCTACTACCTGACCAATCCATCACCGCCCACTCTTGAGCAGCTCTTCGAGTGGATCGGGGAATATATCAAGACAAACCTTCGATTCCTGCCATCTTTTAAGCCCACACCCCTCGAGTACCAGTTTCAGAAAATGGCCAAGCCCTTTGCTCCCTACCTCGATGGGGACTCTTTCCCCAGCCACCTCTCTCATCATACCCCGATTGACCAGTTCTTCATTGAGCGAACCCTAAAGAGAAACTTGACCCCTTGACTAAGGAGGTTGCCTCTGCTAGAGTGATTAAAAGGAGGGGACCGTCATGGTGATGGAAAAGTTAGAGAAAACCCTCGGCCTACCCAGACTTTCAGAGATAGGCAAAACCCTCGAGAAATTCCCCGACGACAAACAGCTTCGCCAGATCAAGGAAGTGCTCGTTATCGCGGAGAGGGTATCTCATATCAGCCCGGACCTCGATAAAGTTATTGAGTTGATACGAGAGGCCAATTCTTTATCCCCGGAGAGATTAAAGGAACTTCTCAAGGTTTTGCGCTCGATAGAGCGGATTATGAAAAACGCCCCTGCGGAACTGATAGGATTTCTAGCGAGTCTCAAGGAGGAGTAAGATGATCACTTTCCTTCCGGCTATGATGGCAAAGTCAATCAGCCTGGCAGCCGCTAATGCCACTATCAGCCCCGGGACTTTGCAGCCCTGGGTCGATGAGATAGAAGCCTATGTCCAGGAGCACGGGAAATTCCAGAAGTCACAGGTTATGTATGTCCCTTTCTCCCCACCGCCTTTCTTCTGGGACTATAAGTGTAGGAAGTGCCTCTTCTGGGTCGATCCGGATGTTTGTAAAGTAGTAGAGGGAACCATATCGCCGAAGGCGTGGTGCGCTCTATGGCTGCCTCCGGAAGGCAAAGCGGCGTTTTCCTGGCCTAATGAACTCCTCAAAGGGGACTGGTGATGAAAGAGGAGAGCCGGGGTGAACGCATGGACAGGGAGGTTTGGGATCTCCAGAAGAAGATCCGCACAAAGTACCCGGGCTATATCCCGCAACCATGGCCGGAAGAGCTACGACAATGGCAGGACCGGCTCAAGCAGCTCGAGATTGAATTGTCCAGGGAGAAGCTGTTACACCCCTCAAACCCCGGTGATGTGTCCAGCGATTTACTTCCTATGCCTCCGGACAGCGGACCACCCCTGCCCCGTGCACTGGGGATAAAATGGCCGTGGAGGGTGAACGATGACTGAGACTATCAAAGACGACCTCTATAAAAGTGTCCAGGAGGAGGGTGAGGCAGCCTATGACTATCGCCAGAGAAAGCGGATTGCGGAAAGCGTCGGCGATAGTGAAACAGCCAGATTATACGAACATATAGCCCAGGAAGAAGACCGTCATCAGATGGAATTTATCAAGCGCAAGGACGCGCTTGAGACGGAAATGGAAATCATCAGAAAGGCCCCGACTGAGTTGGAGGAGACAACCGATAACCTGCTCCCGATGCCTCCGAAGAAGGGCCCGCCGCTGCCCAAAGCGTTGGGCCTGACATGGCCCTGGGGCACAAATGGCAAAGGATGAGCAGGTTACAGTTTTAGGGACGGACCATGATACTCGAGTTGGTGGAGGTTGACAGACCCAAGACGCTTGGCCAAAAGATAGCCGAATATCTCGCCAAGCCACCGCAACCGGTTCTCAGATTCTACGGCGATTTCAGCACGGAGACATCCGATGGCAAAAGGCACCTGCTCTTTGCGGTTAGGAACGGCCTACCCTTGCCATTGCTTTACGGGATATATGTCAGGGGTTAGCTATGACTCCTTCGTTGACTATATCGAGAAGACGGACCATATCGACCCGTTCAGCGTTGACGACTGGAGGTTGGCCCTTGACAGCACCAGCCCCGCCCAAATAGAATTGGCAGTGGGACTGGTTCCCTTTGAAATCACGACCGATAAAGTTCTGGTGCGATTAGATGGCTAGGGAAATTAGCAAGCTGGAAGAAGTCCTGGAGAAGTTACCCACTGTGGAGAACATTGGCCTGACAAAAGCCAGGGAGGGCCCGCCGCTGCCGGCAGCACTAAACATTAAGTGGCCGAAGGCGGTAAGGGAATATGCTATCAAACACTGGCCAGGGGTGCCGATACCACGCGAATGGGGGGAAACGGTGGTAAAGAAACTGCCGCTCGGGCTCGGTCATGGAGTGCAGAAAGTCGTCGATACCTTCGGGCTCTAGGACTTGCCAAGGGTGGTAAACTATTAGAAGGAGGGTGTCATGCAACCGACTGGTCTTTTGGAAACGGGCGACCTGTTCTTTGCCTTAAAAGAGGTTTCCTATACACCGAAAAAGCCCAAGATGAAGGAACCCTTCTCCGTGAAGGGGAAGGTTGATTTGCTGAAAATCCCCTTCCTGGCGCCATGCTGGATAATCGCCACCGTAACCTACCCGGAGAAGTGGTGGGAGGAGATCATCCCCATCATCGGCGCCCCCGAGGTCAGGGAAACTGATATCGCCCTCGGCGGCGATTTTGAAGTTTTATTTCCAAAAGGGTTTGATAGAGAAGGGGAGTTCAAATTATCCGTCCGGGTCTATGCAGGCCCGACCTTTCCCCTCGACTCTATCGTGTTGCCGCCAGCTCCGGCGGTGGCCACCGCTGAGACCACCTTTGTAGTCGCTGGCGAGCAGCCACCGGAGGAGGAGATGCTCAGGAACTTCCGCATCGCCTCCTACAGCAAAGACGGTGGCACACCGGTAACCGCACCAGGCACCCTGGAACTTGAGGTTGGCGACCGCTGCCGGGTTAACCTCTCCTATGAGCACCAGGGACCGTCGGTTGTTGGGAAATTACACGCTGCTATCTGGCAGCGTACAGCTCTTGACCCTCACGACGAGATCCTCCACGCCGAGCAGAGCTTCTCCGTTGCACAAAGCGACGACTGGCAATCCTTCCAGGATTCCATTGACATCATTATCACCTCTAAAATCAGCCCGGGCAGTCAATACGGCCTCTACTGTAAACTCATGGGCATCACCGGGGGCGATGTTTTTACTCCGTATCTAGCCGATGTGATTACCATAGTGGGCGCTCCACCATCCGAGGCCGATATCAGGAACTTCGATATCCAGGTGCAGGGAGGTACCTATGACCTGGGTGATACGGTATCGTTCACCGCCCCATACGAGTACAAAGGCAAAGCTCAAGGCGGGCGGCTCACAATTTCACTGGGCACCGGCGTCTATCCGTCTTTCACAACCAAGTACACCTTCTCAAGTATCTCGGTGAACTTCGAGGAGTCCGCAGATTGGGTATCGAAGACGCTCTCGGGAAACTTTAAGCTGCCGACTAACCTGGAGCCTGGCCAGACCTACAGCGTGAGAGCCAAGCTGGAAACCAACGACGGTAAACAGGAAACCGACACGGACTGGGGAGTTATTAAGATTACCGGCATTCCCGTTCCCCCTACCTCTGACATCAGGAACTTCGATATCCAGGCACAGGGCGGTACCTATGACCTGGGTGCTAGCGTGCCCTTCACCGCACCATACGAGTACAAAGGCAAAGCCCAAGGAGGTTCGCTGATAATTTCCTTGGGTACGGGTGTCTACCCAACATTCACAACCAAATATACCTTCCCTAGCAAGTCTGTTATTTTCCAAGAATCGATGGACTGGGCATCGGGTCAGCTTCAAGGAAGTTTCACCCTGCCCGCAGGGCTGGAGCCTGGCCAGACCTACAGCGTGAGAGCCAAATTGGAGACGGCTGACGGCAAGCAGGAAACCGATACCGACTGGGGCGTTATTAAGATTACCAGCATCCCCGTTCCCCCTACCTCTGACATCAGGAACTTCGATATCCAGGTGCAGGGAGGCACCTATGACCTGGGTGCTAGCGTGCCCTTCACCGCACCATACGAGTACAAAGGCAAAGCCCAAGGAGGTTCGCTGATAATTTCCTTGGGTACGGGTGTCTACCCAACATTCACAACCAAGTATACCTTCCCTAGTAAGTCTGTTACTTTCCAAGAATCGATGGACTGGGCATCGGGTCAACTTCAAGGAAGTTTCACCCTGCCCGCTACTTTAGAGGTAGGCCAGACCTACAGCGTGAGGGCCAAGCTGGAAACCAACGACGGTAAACAGGAAACCGACACGGACTGGGGAGTTATTAAGGTCAAAGAATATGTGCCCCCGCCGCCCCCGCCTGAAGATGTTGGAATCCTTTTCTTCACCCCGCATGACGAGCCGATTGATTATGTGGAGTGGTGTGTTGAATGGGCGCCGGATACCGGGGCTCATTACATAAGTGAGTGGCGGGGTAAAGGTTTCATGGTGATTGTTAAAAACCCGGTTACCGGTGGCGGCGTACCGCTTACCGGTCGGGGCTATGCCTGGCTCTGGCCGGGCGCAGGCGCTGCCATAAAATACGGGCCGACACCGCGCTACAAGCTTGAGGACGGCACCCTCTACGAGTTCAGCGTCGCCTATGCGGAGATTTACGAGAAATGAGCGAAGAGTTTGAGAGACTTAAAGAGGCGCTTCGTAAAGCACCAACGCCCGAGACCAGGAAAGAGGCGGCTGAGGCCCTCCGAAAATACCTGGCGCGCCAAGGAGCACAACAGTCCAGGCCAACCCTGGTAACCCTGAAACGCGGCGGCGGTAAAACGAATGCCATCCCCCTTGACCAGCTCCCCGATGAAATGGTTAAAAAACCCGAGGTATATGAGAGGGTGAGAAAAATTATAACGAGGGAAGGCTAAAAAGGAATGCCCGGTACTGTTTTCATGGCTGACTTTGACCTCCCCACCCGCTCGGCATCGGGCTTCCTTTTAAGATATATAGTGCCGAGACTGGAACCCGTCCATCTATTTTCTATTATGGCCCGGAGGATACCCTTCCGGTTGTCTGCGCCGCAATCGGATATAATCATCGGAATGGGGCACGGCGATGTGGATGTTTTCACCGGGCAGAACGAGGCTGTAATCCTTGAGGTCGGCAAATACTCCCCAAGAGAGGTTGAGGGCAAGGTGATAAAGCTGCTTTCCTGCCTAACTGGGGTATTACTTGGGCCTGACCTCATCAAAAACGGGGCCCAGAGCTTCATGGGCTATCTGGATGATTATGTTTGGATATGCGATTCTGACCTGGCTTCTACGCCCTGGAGCGATGAGCTGGCTGCCACCAGCCTGATGCCGGTGGTTGATGGATTGAATGCCCTGCTTGACGGCAAGACCGCAAAGGAGGCCTTTGAGGTGGAGCTCGAGGGCTACTTGCGGAATGCCAGCGTTGAAGAGAACGAGCTTTTGCGCTCCTGCCTTGAGTTTAATCATGACAATGCTGTGCTGCTGGGTGATGAGAATGCCAGAATCAGAACAAGACCGCCTATGCCTTTGCCATTCAGATTGATTCCCCCACCACCACTTATTTTGCCTATCAGGACTTGACAATTCAAAATCATTGTTTTAGTATAAACTTGTAGTTTGGTGAAAACGGGGCAAGCAACCTTCACTGAGGAGGTTTACGGCTTGCCCCGTTCCTTTTCAGGAAGGTTGCTCCCGGGGTAAAAGAGAGGCGGGAAGTAATCTTGGGGTAAAACTCGAGGCTTCCCGCCTCTTTTTATTCCCCAGGGTTGCTTCCCCCAGCAGTACGTTTAGAGGAGGTCGAAATGGGAGCAAATCTACCAGACCCCAAAACCCTGGTTGACAGTGTCGCAGATGGTGCTGTTGAAGTGGCCGAAGGACCAGCCAGGGTGGCGAAAAATGTGGCTGGCGTAGCTGAAACCTTCGCCAGTGACATGAAGGCCACCATGGATAATTTTAAAAACCAGATGCCCGACAACCTGGAGGTAATACCCGATACGGTGATAAAGGCAGTTGGGCAGACCGCCAGGGCCGGACTAGGCATGCTTGAGGCCGTCGGCATTGGTGTCATGGACACCTTCAGCGCTGTCAAGGCGCAGATTCAAAGAGTACTTTAAAGGAGGGGGTATATGCCTTACAAGAATATAAAGGCTGTTTTAACCGATGCTACCAAATTCCCCGCGGCCATAGAGGCCATGCTCCCTGAGGGAGCGCCAAAGGTCTCAACC
>Ga0307380_10000714_pt1 | contig 49730 bp, 53 predicted proteins | sample UN3MG_FD_202239 | JGI IMG/M metagenome (GOLD analysis project Ga0307380, IMG submission 202239) | Soil microbial communities from Risofladan, Vaasa, Finland - UN-3 | ecosystem: Environmental > Terrestrial > Soil > Coastal area > Acid sulfate soil | place: Finland: Risofladan, Vaasa | collected... | reverse complement strand
TGAGCTGCCCCATGCCGCCTTCGTCTCCCCGCACGCGCCGGACCCGTGCGGTATGGCCCCCATGGGCCGGCAATGGTTCGACCTCTCCCTCGGCGACATGGCGATCATCGCAGGAGGCGTGAAGCAGGCCGCACCGGCGGTGGAAGCCTTTCTCGATGCGGAGCTTGCCAAACATGATCTGCCGGCGGAGGCCCTTGCCCTGGTCGGCTTCAGCCAAGGCACCATGATGGCGCTCGCCGTGGGGCTCACGCGGACCCCCTCGCCCGCGGCCATTGTCGGCTATTCCGGCGCGCTTACCACCGTCGAGGCCCTGCCCGGGCCCGGCGCCGGGCCCGCCATCCTGCTGGTGCACGGCGACATGGACGAGGTGATCCCCGTGGACGCGATGTACATGGCCCGCGAGGCGCTGAGCCAGGCCGGTCTGCCGGTGGAATGGCACGTGTCCCCGGGCGTCGGCCACGGCATTGACGGCGAGGGTTTGCGGCTCGGCGGCGCCTTTCTCAAGCAGGCCTTCTCCAAAAACCCGGCCTAGTCCGCGCTTCTCGAATATTCTGGGTCTATGGTGCGTTTTGGGAAGCTCACCCGCACGTGACAGCCCGGGTCGGTATTACTGCGCTCCAGGCGTCCCTCCAACTGCGTCACCAATGCCTCTATGAGCCGCGACCCCACTCCATGGACGGGCCGATCGGGACAGCCTTGGCCGTCATCTGCGACGATCAGCTCAAATTCGTCGCCACGCTGGAAGCGGACCATTACAGAGCCGGTCGAACCTTGCTCGAATGCATGACGAAAGGCGTTGGTGACGAGCTCATTGGTGATTAAGCCAACGGGAATGGCGCGACTGAGGGGCAACTCGATCTCCGAGCACGTGAGTTCCAACGAGACGGCGTTGCCGGGCTTGTTCGACTCGCTCAAGGCGTGACACAAAGCCTCGAGATAGTCGTGCATCTGCGCGTTTGGTCCAGCCTCACCGGCCTCCAATCTCTCATGGGCCTTGCTCAGAGCCGTAAGCCGGCCGGCAGCCGACAAGAGCGCTTCCTTGATCTCAGGGCTCTCTTGCGAGCGCGCTTGAAGCGCCAGGACCGAGGACGCCATGGCAAAATCGTTCTTCGTCCGGTGCCGGAGTTCCCGGTAGAGGACATCCTTGGAGCCTTCTGCCTTGACCGCGCGTTCCCATCCCTTCCTCAAGGCTTCGCTCAGCGCAGCGATCCCAAGCCCCAACAGGAAGAAGAGCAGGACAGGTATCCAGAAGCGCCGGGGGAGGAGGGAAATCCCCTCTGGCAAGAGCGTGTAGGCGACAAGGGCGGTCGCCATTCCCGATGCCAGGAAGCCGGATCCCCGATCAAACAGGACGGCGCCGAGAAATACCGGCACGTACAAGACGAAGAAGCCATCCGTACCGCTCACTTGCTCCAGCGCCTTCATCATCAGGAAGCACAAGATGACGAGCAGCGTCGTGATTCCGTACCGAACAAAGATCGGCTGCGGCCCGGGGAGCCAATGCAGGTTCCTCTCGATCAGGGAAACGAAGTGTTCGGTTGGGAGGGCGGGCGTCATGAGGCGAGATGACAACAGCTTCTCTCGATTGTCGAGAGGGTGGGGTCGCCGGCCTTCCCATGTGGGGCACCTCCCTTAGGACCACATCATGTGGGGCCCTTCACATTCGTGACACGTCCTTATAGTATCCGGCCCATCGAGAAGGAGGCCCGAGTGCGACGGGCAAGTTGAAGGACCAGTTGGCCTTGAACGTCGCAACCGCATCGGCCGCTCCAGGCACTTTTCCGGCGCTTGTGCTGAATGCCGATTATCGGCCGCTGTCCTACTATCCGCTCTCGCTGTGGGGCTGGCAGGACGCGGTGAAGGCCGTGTTCCTCGACCGCGTCAACATTGTCTCCGAATACGACCACGCGGTGCATTCGCCCTCGTTCGAGATGAAGCTGCCGAGCGTCGTGTCGCTCAAGAGCTACGTGCGGCCGGCGCTCTACCCAGCCTTCACCCGATTTAACGTGTTTCTGCGCGACCGCTTCTCCTGCCAGTATTGCGGCGATCCCCAGGATCTCACCTTCGATCATCTGATCCCGCGCTCGCGCGGCGGCCTCACCCGCTGGGAGAACGTGGTTACGGCCTGCGCCCCCTGCAATCTCGCGAAGGGCGGCGAAATGCCGGCGCATGCGAAGATGTGGCCCGCGCAGAAGCCGTATCGGCCGACGGTGTTCGAGCTGCACCGCAACGGGCGGCTGTTCCCGCCAAACTACCTGCATGAGAGCTGGCTCGATTATCTCTACTGGGATACCGAGCTGGAGCCGTAGATCGGCCTCCTTCAATACCGCGTCGTCAGGTTCGTCAGCCAGTCCGGCGAGGCGTTCACCAGGAACGTCTCGAGCCGCTTGTCCGCGCCCGTGGCAACCAAGAGTCCGACCGCGACGAGCAGCGCCCCGAGCAGCATCTTGCCGCCTTTGCCCGCTTCCATGAGGCGGCCGCGCCAGCGCAGCATCGCCTCGCGCGACACAAAGCCGAGCACCATCAGTGGCAGCGCCGCGCCGATACCGAAGGCCAGCATGGTCAGCGCCACTTGACCCAGGTTTTCGCTCTTCGCGGCAAGCAGCGAAGCGGCGCCCAAAGTCGGTCCCACGCAAGGCGCCCAGACCGCGCCGAGCAACAGTCCGAGGCCGAACTGGCCCCACAGGCTTGTTGCGCTAAAGCCGCCGAAACGCTCGTCGACCCAAGACCCGACCGGCCCCGCCGCCACCGCGAATTGCTCTTGCAGGCGCGGCACCAAAAGCACGGCGCCGACACCGATCAGCAGCACCGCCGAGATCGCGCGGAACACATTGGTGTCGAGGCCGATGGCGAAGCCGATGGTGGCGACGAACAGACCGATGACGGTGAAGGAGAGTGCAAGGCCGGACGCCAAGGCCACCGGCCCGAGCCGATGCTCGCTCTGCGCCGTGCCGAGCACGATCGGCAGCAGCGGCAACACGCAAGGTGACAGGATCGACAACACGCCCGCCAGAAATGCCAGTCCGATTGTGCCGATCATTGCCTTTGCGCCTTTGCGGCTTTGCGCGGCTTCGCGTCTAGAGCGTCTTGTCGAGCATGCCCTCGATGGAGATCTCGCTCGTATCGCCCGCCGACCGGTCGAGTTCCTTATCGCCCTTGAAGACGATCAACGTGCTCTGCGACCGCACGTTCAGCGGCTTCAGTTGGTCCTTCTGGGTGTCGAAGTCGGCCTTGAGCACCAAGAGATCCTTGTATTTCGGCTCCCGGGTGAGCTTGGTCAGGATCGGGTTCTGCGCGCGGCACACCGAGCACCACGCCGCGAACACGTCGACCAGGATGGGCTTGCCGTCGGCTTGCGCGGCGGCCAGCGCCTCAGGGGTGAATTCCTTCCATTCTGCCGCCGAAGCAGGCGCGGAGCCGAGCAAGATGACGGCCACGAGGCCGGCAAACAGGGTGCGGAAAAGGCTCATTTGGACCTCCAGGTGGGATTTCTTCCCTGCCGTGATAGCAGGGCCCCCTTGGGAAGCGCCAATCACCACCCTTGAATTCTGCGTGAGCGGAGAGGCCTGGTTCAGGCGCGCCGCGTGGCGCCGTAGGCGGCGATCGCGGCAAGCCCCAAAGACACCACCGCGTTCCAGCCGGCAAAGGACAGCCAGAGGAAGCGCCACGAAGCCTCGTCGCAGCGGATCACCGGCGTATCGACGATGCCGTCCTTGCCCCAGTTAAGATCGAACCCGCCGGCGCAGGTCTCAGGGCCTGGCCAAAACTTCCACTCGGCGCCTGCGTGATAGATGCCAAGCCCAGCATTGAGGACAAAGCCGATGGCGATGAGGACCAGCACCAGGCGCGCAAAGCCGAAGCCGTTGCCGCGCGCGGCGAAGAAGGCGATGACCGCCGCAGGCACCGCGAAATAATAGGCGTAGCGCTCCTGAAGACAGAGCGGACACGGCGCATAGCCGCCCAACTGCTCGAAGGCATGCGCCGTCAAGATCGTGACAAGCGCGAGCCCGAAGACGATGGCGCTCGCCATCATCATCTGTCCCGCCAGTTTGTCGGTGTCAGTCGCCATGGTCACAACACGTATTTGATGAGCACGAAGCCGCCGATCAATAGCACCACGAATACGATCGACAGGATGCCGAAATATTTGTCGATGAAATCCTTGATCGGCGGGCCGAACCAATAGAGCAGCCCGGCGACGATAAAGAAGCGCAAGCCCCGCGCGGCAACGCTCGCCAGCATGAACACGAAGAAATTGAGCTGGGTAACGCCGCTGGCAATGGTGATGACCTTGTAGGGAAAGGGCGTGACGCCGGCGATGAACACGATCCAGGCGCCATAATCGTTGTAGCGCTTGGCGAAATCCTCGAATGCGTGGCCGTAGCCATAGAAGCTGAGGATCGGCTGGCCGATCGTCTCGAACAGAAAGTAGCCGATGAGGTAGCCGAAAATGCCGCCGATGAGCGAGGCGAGCGTCGCGATCCCGGCGAACAGCCAAGCCTTCCGCCGCTCAGCCAGCACCATGGGGATCAGCATCACATCGGGAGGGATCGGAAAGACCGAGCTTTCGATGAATGCCACGCCCGCTAAGGCCCACGGAGCGTTGCGATGAGCGGCGAGCTCCATGACCCGGTCGTAGGCGCGCCTCAACATGGCGCTTTGCTTAGCCGGGGTCTCGGCCCTTGTCCATCGGCTCTGAGCGGCCGGAGTTGACCCCGCAGGCCGCTTCCCCCATGTTCCCGGCCCGAAAGCCCCAGTGGCGGAATGGTAGACGCGACAGATTCAAAATCTGTTATCCGCAAGGGTGTGCTGGTTCGAGTCCGGCCTGGGGCACCATTATCCTGAACACGACGCAGGGTGGCAGGACATACCATGCAGCCGTTTCCAAGCCGCCTGACGGTTCTGATCCTCCTCGCTCTGGCCATGCTCTTGCCTTGGCCCGCGGCGGCGCAAGACGCGCCCGCCTTGATGCAACAGTCAGCTTCCCCGCCGCGGGAGGTCATGGAGGCGATTGCCGCATCGCCCGCGCCGAAGCCGGAGCAGGTGCTCGTCGGCGCCTATATCAACGATATCCAGCAACTCGACTTTAAGACCAACAATTACGTCATCGATCTCTATGTGTGGTTCCGCTGGGCGTCGCCGGACATCGATCCGTCCAAGTCCATGGAGTTCATGAACCGCTATGCCTCGGACGATAACCGCCGCGATGAACTGACCGACGCGCCCGAGGCGATGCCGGACGGCAGCCGCTACGCGATCCTCCGCTATCAGGGACGCTTCTCCACCAAGTTCCCGCTCGAGGCTTATCCCTTCGACACCCAGACCTTGAAAGTGATCATGGAGGACACGCTCGCGGGCGCTGCCGAGCAGGCCTATGTGGCGGACGGCAAGACGCCGGTGATCATCGACCCTATCATCACGCTGCCGGGATTCACGGTGGGCAAGCCCACCATGCGGATTACCACCAATACCTATCCGACGAATTTTGGCGATCTCTCGAAGCCGAAAGCCGAGCCCTATTCGCGCATCGTCATATCGGTCCCCGTGACGCGACCGGTGATCGCCATGTCGCTCAAGACCTTCGTGCCGATCATCCTGATCGTGATCTGCGCCTCGCTCGTGTTCTTCGTGCGGCCGCGCTATGTCGAGGGCCGTATCGGGCTCGGCATCACCGCGCTTCTGACGCTCGTCGCGCTACAGCTCACCGCCACCGCCGGGCTGCCCGACGTCGACTATTTGATGATGCTCGACAAGGTCTTCCTGCTCGCCTACTTGCTCATCATCATGGCGCTGGCTTGCGTCGTGATGTCCTCCTGGCAGGCGGCGGATCCCGACGTGGAGGCCAAGATCAAGCGCACCGACCGCATCTGGGCCGCGGGGCTCATCGCCGCCTATGTCATCGCCAATGCTGCGATCCTGTGGACGACGCTCGCCTGATTTTATCATGAGCGTCCATTGCCCCACCGCGCCTGTCTCCCTAAGCTAACCTCCATCATGGACGGAAGCCTTTGACATCGGGCCCTCGTCGACATTTTTCGCGCCTGTCAGAAGTGAGAAAGCGCCCAATGCCGAGATCCTCCCTCCTGCCGATCGCTTTACTTGCCGCCGTGTTGTCCTTCCAGGCCGGTTCCGCCGTGGCCGATGACGATATGCAGTGGCAGTTCCATGAGAGCAACGATCCCGACAACAAGGGCGCCATGACCGCCCGCCTCGTCTACGGCGTGCCGGAGACGGACAACGTCCAGGTCATGGGCGTGTGTGACGCGCGCCCCAGCACCAGCGCCCGGTTCTCGAACCTGAACTTCAGCGCCGACATCGGCGATCTCGCCAACGGGGCCGACGCGAAGTTGCGCTTCTCCGGGGGCGGCTTCGAGCAGACTCTGCTAGGCAATATTGAGCGGTCCGAGGGCGAAGGCATCAGCGGCGTCCATATCGAAATCAAGAACGACGATCCCTTGTGGACGGCCTTCGCCGAGAAGGAGACCCTCGACTACCTGGTTCCCGGTTATCGCGCCGCCACGCTCGAGCTCGCGGACGGGCGCGACAACCTGAAGAAGTTCGTGCAAGCCTGCCGCACCTACGAGACGGCGGTACTTGGCGACACGGACGCGGACGATGCGGCCGACAGCGCGAGCGATGGCGCCGAAAAGGACGCCTTTGGCAGCGCCAAGGAGCTTGGCACGGTCGCGGCCTTCGAGGCCTTCCTGTCGAGCCATCCGAGCGGGTTCTACGCCGATCTCGCCCGGGCCTATGTCGACAAGCTCAACAAGGCCGAGGCCGCGCCGTCTCCGCCGCCGCCCACGCCGGCCCAGCAGACCCCTCCCCCGCCGGCACCGTCTCCAAAACCCAAGGCCGCCGCAGGCCTGGGGCCCGATCCCTCGTGCCAGGACCTTTTCAAGGTCAAGTCGCAAGGGAGCAATGCAAAGGCCAAGATCACCTTCATCAACAAGTCCGGCGCCTATCGCAGCATCATGTGGCTCGATTTCAGCGGCCAGCCGAAGGACTACGCCAACCTGCAGGCCGGCGAGAAACTCACCCTCGATACGTTCATGACCCATCCCTGGATGGTCACAGACGGCCCCGGCAACTGCATCGAGATCTTCATACCGCATGCGGGTACACGCGTCGTCACGCTGAAGGCCCCGGACGGTTCGGTGAAAGCCGCGCCGCCGCCTCCTAAGAAAGTGGAGCCCGCGCCGAAACCCGCTCCGAAGAAGAAGGCCGCACCCAAGTGCCGCTCACGCTCGGTGCTGATCGACGGCAAGTGCATCCTCAAGCGCAACGCCCAGACCCATTGCGGGCCGGGCTATCGGCTCCAAGGCAACAAATGCGTGCAGGGTTACGCCAAGCCCAAGCCGCAGATCCAGCTGCCCACCTGGCAGCTCGAAGGCTTGAAGCATGGCTGCCCGCGGGGGCTGGCTTGGAACGCGCAAGAAGGCTGCCACGAAAATGATTGAGGCTTAGGCGGCCTTTCGCACGCGGCCTGCATTGAGCCGCACCGGCAGCTCCGTCACGCCGCGTAGACCGAAACGCCTGATCCATTGAATGTCGTCCGGTGATGCGAGCGCGAGATCCGGATAGCGCGCATAAAGCCGCGCCAAGGCGGATTGCACCTCCACGCGGGCGAGCTGCATGCCGAGGCAGAAATGGATGCCCGAGCTGAACACGAGATGCGGATACGGGAACCGGTCGAGCTTGAGACGGTCGGGCTCGTCGAACACCGCGGGATCGTAGTTGGCGCCGGCGAGCAGCCCCATGATGATGTCGCCGCGCTTGAGCGGCTGGCCGAAGAATTCGCAATCGCGCGACGCGTAGCGCGGCTTGGTGCTCTGCACCGGCGTCGTGTACCGCGCCAGCTCCTCGACCGCGCGCTCCATGCGGCCTGCCGGGTCGGCAAGGAGATACGCCTTCTGAGCCGGATTCTGCTCAAGCGCGATGACGCTGTCGCTGATCAGGTGCGTGGTGGTCTCGAAACCGGCGAACAGCAGCAGAAAGACCATGGAGATCAACTCGTCTTCACTCAGCTTGTCGCCGTCTTCTTCCGCGCGCACCAGCTCGCTGATCACCCCTTCGCGCGGATGAAGCCGGCATTCCTCGATCTGTCCGCGCACATAGTCGATCACCCCGCGCATGGAAAGAAAGGCACGAAAGATTCCAAAGCTGCTCCGCATGGACGTGGCGGTCTTCGCCCAGACCGAGAACACGTCGCTGTTTTGACGCGGCAGGCCGAGAAGCACGCAGATCACCTCGAGCGGCAAGCGACGCGAGAACGCGTTCACAAGGTCTATGTCTTCGCCAGCCTCGAAGCCATCGAGGAGGCGGTCGGCGATCTGCTCGACCTCGCCGCGCATGTCGCGCACGCGCCGCCGCTGAAACGCTTGATCCACCAGCTTGCGCAAGCGCCGGTGATCGGGCTCGTCCTTGAGCAGCATGTTGTTGGTGAGAAGCTTGAGCGACGCCGGCATCCACCAAGCCATGCCGGCCACGCCAGACTTGCCGGCGTGCCGCGCCTCCTGCACGAACAGCGCGTTGTCCTTGACCATCGCCGATGTGGCCTCGTGGGTCGTGGTCACCCAGACCTTGCCGACGAAGGGCAGCTTCACGGGAATGACGGGCCCCGCCTCCCGCAAGCTTGCAAAGAACGGGAACGGGTCGGCCTTGCTTGCCGTGCTATCGAAATCGAAGCGCAGCGGCGCGCTCAAACGATAGGGGTGTTCGCAATTCATCTTGCAGAGTCTGCTCCCTCTCCGCCGGCTTTTCCAGCCAAACCGGGGCTGCTGTAGCGCGCTCAAGCGGCCCAAGGATGACGATCCCAGGGCCGCTCAAAGTGTGTTCGAAAGGCGTGTCTGTCGTCTAGTGGCCGAGGTCGCGCCAGCTTCCCTCATGCACGTCGATGCCGTAATACGCCGCGGCCTTCTTGATGTTGGCGAAGGCCAGGTCGCGGTCGGCATCGGTCACACCCTCGACCTGGTCAAACCGGGCAAGCGCATCGCGCACATGGTTGGCATCGGTCAGGGGCTCTTTCCGCTGCATGGGGAAGGCAAAGACGGATTCGGGCAATTCCGCGCGATTGTGGATCGAGCCGTGCTCCGTGTTCGGCGTCCAAGTGGTCTGCATCGTCTGGTTCCTCCTCTGATGGTAGGCCCGTCGCGACAGGGCGACCGGACCCTAGGCGCCAAAGGTTTCACCCCGCTTAGCCAAAGATGGGGAGCTTCAGGTGCATTTTCAAAAAGTTTGAGCGATCCCATGGCCTGCCGCTTGCCTTCCCCGGCCGCATCCCCGATCCTCATTCTGCGATTCCAAGGGACTGAATCCAACGGACTTGGTGGGGCCAATGCAGACTCTCATCTCCGCGTTTCCCGCGCTGTGCTATTGCGCGGCGCTCGTTCTCGGCTTCTTGGATGTGGATCAGCCTTTCGGCAGCGCGGCGCTCACGCCATATCTCCAGTGGATGCTGTCGCTTGGGCTTGGCCTGCCGAGTCTGTGGGCCGCGCTCTCCCACGCGGCGTTCAGCGATCGCGTCGCCCAATCGATCGGCTGGGCGCCGAGCCCGTTTCAGAAGGAGATCGCCGGCGCCAATCTCGGCATTGGCCTCGGCGCCATCGCCGCATCGGCCCTCGGCCCGGAGGCCGCCTGGGCGATGACAGTCATGGCGGTCGGCTTCTTGTGGAGTGCCGCCACCGTTCACGTCTTCGACATGGTGAAACGCAAGAACTTCGCCATCAACAACGCGGGCCCCATCTTCTGGTGGGACATCCTCACGCCGCTCACCCTTCTGATCGCCCTTCTGCTTCGCGGCGGCTGAGCTGCTCCTCGTAGTGAATGGCAAGCCAAACGGTCGGCGGATCGCTTTGCGTCCAGGTCACCCGATGGCGGCAATGAGCCGGCAGCAGCATCCAATCTCCCGCTTCGAGCGCGCGGTCGTGCCTCTCGCCTTCGAGCTCAAGCCGCGCGGCACCGGCCACGAGGACGACAACCTCGTCCCAGGCCTGGTCGTACCATTCGCCCTCATTGGTCGTCTGGCCCGTGGAGACGATGCGCTCCAGGCGCAGTCTGGAACTCTCCAGCAAGATGTCGACAAGCTCCTCGGCTTGCGGCACCGACGGCAGGCCGTCACGCAAGCTCCCAGCCTTCACGGGGCCGTCGGATCTAAGGCGCAAGGCGCGTCACCTGGTAGAACCGTTCAAGCCACGTCCCGCCCTGCCGCACCACGATCGCCGTGATGAACACCTTGTGGGCAAACGGGGTCCCCTTATAGGTGCCGTCCAACTTCGCGGTCAGCGTGCGCATGGCGACGTCCCGCCCTAACAGAGCCACTTTGGGCTCACTCAAGTTCGTTTGCTCGTATTTCAGATCGGGCAGCGAGGCGATCAACTCGTCCACCGTCTGCGGGGTGCCGTAATAGGGCGTCACCGCCAAATGGTCGGCTGTCATCAAAGCCTTGATCGCCGCGGCATTTTGCGCCTCGAAGGCCTCGTCCAGTCTGGCCACGACATTGTCCACGGCTTCGATGGTCGCGACATCGTCCTGCGTGCATGCCGCAACGCCGGTGAGGATCAAGAAAGAAAACGCAGCAAGAAGCGTCCGCATGTTAAGGTCCTATCGCGCTATTGACAGTTTCTTGGGTGTTGCATTTCACTCCGTCCAGCTTGTCGGCACAACAGCCCCACGATGCCATGGCTGCTTCGTCACCAGACATGACCCGGGACCGCCCCATCACCAAGGGACGCGCGGCCCTGTTGATCATCGACGCCCAGAATGGAACCTGCGGGCCGAAAGAGGCAGACTCGCGGCCTGAGTTTTATAAGGCGACGGCGCTGCGCGTGATCCCCAACATCGCCGCGCTCATAGCGTCGTTTCGCGCGGCCAAGCTCGAAGTTATTTACACGGTCATAGAGAATTTGACCGCGGACGGCCGCGACCGCAGTCTCGACTACAAGCTTTCCAACATGGGTTATCCCAAAGGCTCCGACGAGGCCCAAGTGGTCACCGAGCTAGCACCGGGGCCGGACGAGATCGTCCTGGCCAAGAGCTCGTCCTCTGTATTTAGTTCGACCAATCTCGACTACCTCCTGCGCAACATGGGCATCGAGGACGTGTTCGTGACCGGCTATCTCACCGATCAATGCATCGACCATGCGGTGAAAGACGGCGCCGACCGCGGCTACTACATGACGTGCGTGCATGATGCCTGCGCCGCCGAGACCGAGGCCCGTCACGCGGCGGCCCTTCAGTGCTTCCAAGGCTATTGCCGTATGTTGGCGACGGAGGACGTCCTCGACCTCGTCCCGGTCAGGTAGCGCCGTCACTTCGGCGCATTCAGAACCTTGATGTCGAACGGTTTGAGCTCGCTCGTGGTCTTCAGAAAGTCGGTGATCTGGTTCACGCCTTGCACGGTCGCCGACGACCACAGATCAGTGGTGCAGGTTGTGTCGGTATAAGCGTCGGTCACCACCAAATAGGGACCTTGGTCCTTGGTCACCGTGCACGCGCAGGCTGCCTTGGTGGGATCGTTCTTGTCGACAATGCAGGGTTTGTCGAGGCACCACGCCCAGGGCCGGTCGTTGTCGCAAGCCGCGTAGCTTTTGATCGGATAGTAGCGCGAGCTGACTTCGGTGCCTTTGCTGGTCTCGACCTTTCCAGAGCAGGGTTTCTCGCCTACGGAGTAGCCGGTCTTCACGTCGCATGCGCACGACACCGTATCCGTCTCGCCGGGAATGGACGTGCAGGCCGCCGTGGTGCACAGCGCGTATGTGCTCTCGCACGCAATGAAGTTGCTCTTCGACTCTTCGTCGCTACAGCCAGCTACCGCCACGGCGCCAAGCCAGACAATCGAGACTGCAAGGATCGTCTTCCACATGGTCCGGCACCTCCAGCGTCAGCTTAGCAAGATCATTCTTGGCCGATGGACCCTATGGGCGACACCGTTAGCGAGCAGTTATCGTCGGCTTCACCTCAATAGACTTCGGCGTAGTGCCTACAAAGGTCCTCGGGCGACAGATCGGCGACATAGGCCAATTCCGACCGTTTGTGGCGCAGATAGGCGTCGAAGAAGGTCGGTCCGAACCATGTCTTGACGGTATCGCTAAACTCCATGGCGTCCAGCGCCTCGCCGAGCGCGTGCGGCAGGGCCGGCGGCGTCACCTCGGCGCCCGGAAGCGCCAGTCTGCGCGCCACGCCGTCGGCACCGGCGAAGATCATCGCGCCGAGCGCCATGTAGGGGCTGGCCGCGGCGTCGCACACGCGGAACTCCAGGTTGAACTGGGCCGCCTTCTCCTTGTCGTCGTGGACCGCAAACACCGGACAGACCCGCAGCCCCGCACCGCGGTCTTGGGCTTGGATGTCGGCGACGGTCGGCGCCCAGCGGTTCGGCGTCAGCCGCAGATAGGACACCGGCGACGGCGCGGTGATGGCTGAGAGCGCGGGCATGTGGTGCAGCAGCCCGGCGGCGAAATGCGCCGCCACCGGGCTCAGGCCAAGCGGCCCTTCCGGATCGTAGGTGGCGGGCGCGCCCGCCTCCTCATGAAGGCTGAAATGGATATGCACGCCGTTCCCGGTGCCTTCGGCCACGGGCATCGGCGAGAAAATGGCCCGGTTTTCCAGACGGAACGCCACCCCGCGCGCCATCTCACGGGCGATCACGGCTTGGTCGGCAGCGGCGAGCGCCTTCTCCGGTTCGACCGTCACCTCGTATTGGCGCGGCCCGTATTCGGCGAGGAAAGAGTCCGGCTTGGCGCTCGCGGCACGGATCGCCGCCATCAGCATCTCGGCGAACACGCCCTGTCGGCGGAAGGCACTCAGACTATAGGCATGACCCGGCAGGTCCTCGACGCCCGTATAGAGGAACTCGTGCTCGAAGGCGGCCAGCAGATGGAGTCCGCTCGCGTCCTTGAGAGCTGTGATCGCACGGCGCAGGAATTCGCGCACGCAGCATTCCCAGGGACGGCCGTCAGTGGTGCGGATGTCGCCGAGAAAGAAATGCTCCGCCGCCGAGCCGTCACGGAAGTCCACATGCACCTCGGCGCTCGGGTCCGGCACGATCATAAGATCGCCACCCGTGCCGAACGGCGTATCGAGGATCGGCCCGAAACAGGTCTGCATCAAATTGGAGTGGGTCCAGCCAATGCCGGTCTTGCGGCGCGCGCGCAGCTCGGCGGCGGGAAAGCCTTTGCCGCGTACGAGCCCGGCGATGTCACACGTTCCAACGAAAATCAGCTCTTCGCGCAGCATGGCGCCCCCGGGATCGAATGGGTCAGAGCGCCAGTCTAAGCGAACCGGAGAAAAAAGACGTCACCCGCGGCGCGGGAAAACTGTTTAGGCGCGGCGGATATGCGCCCGGATCGGCTCGTTCGCGGTCGTCATCAACGCGGCGGACAGCGTGCGCAGCTCCTGCGCCTGGGTTTGGAAGACGCCCATATGCTCCTGCCAAAAGGTCATGCCGAGTTGCATCATCTCCACGGGCGACTTGGCGCTGGCGAGGTCGCGCGCAAGCGCGAGCCCGGAGTTCATGTTGGTTTGCGCGATATCGACGAGCTTGCGATTGACCGCGACGGCCGCAGGCATCGCCGCCTTGAGCGACTGCTCGATCGAATCCACCGCACTTCCCATCAGCGCCGACTCGGGGAGCATCTCGTCGGGTTTCACCGCATTGACCAGGACGGGCGGCTCGGGCGAGACCGGCTTCGGCGCCTCAGGCGAGACTGGCTTCGCCGCGGCCGTCTTGCGCGCCGCCGTCTGGCTCGCCTTGGCGGTGGCGGTCCTTCTCCTGGCAGGCTTCTTCGCCGCAGGTGTCTTGACGTCTGGCTTCTTGGTTTGTGACTTGATCGCTTGAGGCATATTCGGGTCGGTGGCCATGATCTTCCCCGCTACTCGTGAGAACGCGCCTAATCCTTCATCACCAATGCCGCCGAATTGGGCGGATTGGGGCGATTAGACATGGCCCCCGCGGCCATTTTGCGGCGGCGCGTCAATTGGTTCGGTGGCGCCGCAGGGCCATTCTTGCATGGACCATGCCGCATGGCATGCAGCACGCCGCACCAGGCTCAGCCGGCCTCCTCCCGGCCCGCCTCGTCGAGCGCCGCGAATTCCTCGGCCGAAAGCTTGAGATTGGCAGCGGCGACGTTCTCTTCCAGATGCGCCACTTTGGACGTCCCCGGAATCGGGAGCATCACGGGACTGCGCGCCAACAGCCAGGCGAGCGCGACCTGGCCGGGCGTGGACCCATGCTTCCGCGCCATCTCATCGAGGATCGAGCCCTCGTTGGCGAGCTTTCCGTTGGCCAGCGGATACCAGGGAATGAACCCGATCCCGTTCGCCGTACAAAAGTCGAGCACGTCCTCGCTCTTGCGGGTCACGAGATTGTAGAGGTTCTGCACCGTGGCCACCGGGAACACCTCTTGCGCCGCCTCGATGTCCTCCACCGACACTTCGCTCAAACCCACATGCCGCACGATGCCGTCGTCGATCAGCCCCCGCACCGCGGCGAACTGCAACGCGCGCGGCACGCCCGGATCGATGCGATGGAGCTGCCATAGCGCGATCTGGTCCACGCCGAGCTTCTCGCAACTCTTGAGCGCCTCGGCGCGTAGATGCTCCGGGTTTCCGTTGGTTTTCCAGACGCCGGCGCGCGGTCGCTCGAACCCAGCCTTGGTGGCGATCAGCAGGCCGTCATACGGGTGCAGCGCCTCGCGGATCAGCATCTCGGACACGTCAGGCCCGTAGGAGTTGGCCGTGTCGATGAAATCGACGCCAAGCGCCGGCAGCCGCTTCAGCACGCGCAAGGCTTCCGCGCGGTCCTCGGGCTCGCCCCAAATGCCGGGCCCCGTGACCCGCATGGCGCCGAAGCCGAGGCGGTGGATGGTGATTTCGCCACCGACCGCCAAACGTCCCGACGCGCTTGCATCGAGCGGCTGCGTCTCTTCCGTCATGATCTCTTCTCTCTCCGGACCCCCCTGAGCCCTCGCGTCCGCAACAGCTCCCGGCACTTGAGAAAAGCATTCCAAGCCAGGAAGACCGTCACCGCGGTAAGCATGAGACCAAAGCCGACAATCAGCATCGCTGAAAACCTCTATGCGACCCGTTATGGTGACAGGCCCCACCATGCCATTTGGTTCCGCCTTAATGAACCGCGCCCAGAATCCGCAGTTTTTTGACCTTCTCGTTGGCAGCTACCGGCGTTTGACCGGCGCTGAGCCGCCCTTTCTGCCGCCTGGCATACCCGGGGACGCCGGCTGGCTCTACGCCCAGGCGCCGTCCTGCGTGCTGGCCCACAATACGGCCCCAGACCCGCGTTTTATTTACGCCAACAAGGCCGCGCAATCACTGTTCGAATATAGCTGGCATGAATTCATGACGCTGCCCTCGCGACTGTCGGCCGAGGCCCCAATACGCGAGGAGCGCCAGCGCCTCTTAAACACCGTCGCTCGGGACGGCTTCACCTCCGGCTATACGGGCGTCCGCATCGCCAAATCCGGGCGCCGCTTCCGCATCGAGGACGGCGTGCTGTGGCAGTTGCGCGAACCGGATGGCACCCTGCGGGGCGTGGCCGCAACCTTCGCCCGCTGGCAAGAAATCTAACAAACCTCAGTGCTTGCGGCGGTTTACCTCGGCCTGGCTGACCTGGCCGTCGCGCACCAGCGCCTGCACACAGCTCTTCGACAGGCTGTTGCCGTTGCGGTCCATGCACGAACGCAGGCCTGAGGTTTCCAGACCGTATTCGCCGCAATATTTCTTATAATCTTCCCGGCAGAACTGCTGGACGGCCTTCGAGTAGGACTGCGTCTCCGCCGCCGCGGCGAAGGAAACCGCCGCAGCAGAGACGGCGAGCAGCCCGGCAAGAATCATTCTCATAAATCTACCCCTCGTTCCCCGGCACGGAACCCTATCAAACAACGCCGTCCGTTCAAGACCGGTTCCCCCGCTCGTGACGCGGATTTCACAAAAAGAACCTTGGTGTTGACGTGGCGCAACAGCGCATCGGGAAGCTCTTGCAACCGGCAATGCACCGCGTCCGCACTGCCGACACCTTCTCGGCGCAGCCAAGCTAGCAGTGCCGCTCCGCCCTATTGGGTGCGATGATCATCAAGAAATCAAAGATCGGAACTTCTGCGCAAGCCGGGATATCATTTGACCGATAGCGTAGCTGCGCAAGGACACGATCGAGTCCAATCTTTCACGAAGCCTCTGCTCTGAAATTAGCGTTTGCTCCAATTTCAACCCCTGAGACTTCAGCTGGTCTCTCGCGTCCCTGATCTCCCGCGCCGATTGAGCGCATCCCGCCAGGATCGCCGCGACGACATGCTTTGGGATAGAGACCCGCCGCTTGCCATCCTTTCCGCTGGCTAGGTCTCGTAGAACGCGAAGTATCTGATCGCCATTGCAGCCGAACTTGGCGGCGGCGTGTTGCTTTGCGGCTGCTCCGATCTGAGCCGCACGCGCCGGATCATCGGCGAGTTCCTCGATGCGCTGAACCAATTCCTCCACATTGCCCGGCGTGTAAGACAGCCCCGTAACTCCGTCGACCATGAATTCTGGGACCCCTCCGCTTCTCGCGTAGGTCACCGGAAGCCCCAGCTTCATGCCGTCAACCGCGACGCGGCCGAACGCCTCCTTCCGGGAACAGACGAGAAGCGCATCCGCGGCGAGCATCGTGGGATAGGGGTCGTGGATAAATTCAACTAGGCGCACCCGCTCTTGGAGCCCGTGCTCCGCACTGAAATCTTCGATCCTCTTTTTATATTCGGGCGCGTCATATCCGGCCAGGATGAGTTCCGCGTCTCGGCCGCGTTGCCTGAGGCGTGATACGGCCTTCACCGCATCAAGCTGGCATTTCCCTTCGCTTATTCTTCCGAAGAGCGCCAGCCGCAGAGCATTTGGTCGATGAAACGCTTCTTCTGCAGGCGCCTCCACCGATGGCGTAGCGGAATGACGATAGATTGTCCGTGCGCGATCTGGACCCAAGTCTGGAAAAAGCGTCGCGCGCACAGCCTCGGAGATGGTCAGGATAAAAGATGCGCCATCTCGAACCTCCGGGAGAATCTCGCCAAGGCCGTCTGGAAAAGTGAAGCCATGATCCAACTCGCCATATTCACAGATCGACCACATATGAGGCTTGTCCAACAGAGCTGCAGCGCTGGCACCCCAAGGAATGACGATTGTTTCGGTATAGATGACGTCGGGATCAATATCTCTCAGGCTTGGCATCAGCTCCAGGAATGCCTGCGCTCCAGAGATCAGTGACTCCTGAATTGAACTCTCGGAAATGCCTTTGCCTGCCCACCAACTTAACCCAGCGCAAACGACGATGCGGACACCAAGCGCCTGCAACGCGCGGACGAGTGGCCCATCTTCCGGGCAGACAGCCGTGCACACGACGTCTGAATCCGAACTCAGGTAGGTTAGGAATTCGAGGAAGCACCGCTCGGCCCCTCCGAGCGCAGTGCTGTGAAGGAAGAAGAGCACATTGAGAGCCGGCTGCTTACTTTCTAACGCATCGTCCTCGTGCTCGGGCATGGCTCCCTGCTCTCAACCACGCTGGCGGCCACTCATTGGCCAGCACCGGCCCACAGGCCAGCCACCAACGCGCGATGTTCCTCTTTCCAGATTTCAAGACGGATTCCAAAGCTAATCAAGAACTTGCTTGTGTCCATGACTGTATACAATGGGCGCAAGGCAACGTGCGGCTACTCAAGGAGGCCGCCGCATCTCGTCGGATTGGGTCATCCAACGACTTTACTGGCAATAGCGGAGATCGACGCAGGTCCCGGCAAAAAGTCTCAGCCGCGTGGCGGACGCCGGCGCTCGCTGAACCAGGGACGGTACTCCGACGCCATCTTCTGACGCTGTGCCGAAGGCGCTTTCCGCTTGCAGGTCGACATTTCCTCGCTGCCTTCCAGCGCCCCCCACCGCAGCTCGGCGCAATCGTTGATGTTGTAGGCCATCTCCAGATCGCCGATCCGGACCAGCACGTCATCGAGCGTCAAGGACCACGGCGAGCCGTCTGAGCGCGTATAAGAGAACTTGCGCGCCGCGAGCTCCGAATTGAGCGTCCTTTCCAGCAGGGCCTTGACCTGCGCGGAGGTCATGCCCGCGGGCATCTTGTAGCGCTCCGGGCGCCGTGCCACGCGGTCGGGGAAGTTGCGCACCACGTCGATGGCGATCAACAAGCGCAGATCACGCGAAGGCGTGGCGAAATTTTCCCAAGGACCGCTGGTCTCGAAGATCGACGCCCCGTCGGGCATGTCCACCGTCGGGGGACCGCCGGCAAGGAATTCCCGACCATTCTCGACCGAGTTCACACGCGCATTGACCTGCTCCTCCAGCGAGGTGATGACCTCCTTCATCGCCTGCACGGGATCAAGCGGCGCCGGCGACATCGCGTCGTCCATGCGGTCGTAAAACTCTTCGACGCTGATCTTCGATTGTTCGAGCGAAAAGTCGCCGTAGTCGGGATCCTTGCCGATCTCCGCATTGGTCAACCGCCGCAAATTGCCGTTGCTCTCCCGCACGATGGGGCGGAAGCGCTTGAACCCTGGACCGCCGAGCGCGGGGTCTTGCGCAAACAGGAAGTTGCCACGCCAAAACCGCTTGCGCGCCACCGTCCCGTCCGGCTGTCCGTCGACTGCGAGAAAGACGCCCGCGCCTTCGTCGGTCTGCGGCACGCGCTTCACCAGGACGAGGATGTGTCCGTAAGGATCGGCGTAGATCGTGCCGGGGCGCAACGTGCCCTGCTTCAGTGGCACGGGATAGAAATCGGTCTTGCCGTCATCGGCCGCCGTGCGCCCGTTACCGGAATGCACGCCGTCCGCAAGGGTCGAAGCCAGATAATAGTGGAACCCGGGCACGAGCCCATCCGGCCTTTTGGAAACGACAACGCGACGCCGTACCACCGGTTCCCGCACGGACACAACCTGACCGAAGAAGCCAGTCCTCTTGACGGCCCTGCGGCTACCGCGGGTCTCGACAACCGTGGTCTCTGCCGGCTCTTCCTCCGCAATGTTCCACCATTTTGGGCATCGCGGCGCCACGCCGCCGTCGCCGCGTGTGCATTTCGAATACCCGAACGGCAGTCCCATCTTGAAGGCGAAATAGGCCCGCAAGAAATACGGAACGTCGGCGCAGTCCGGCTGAATGAACGCCTTCTTCTGATCCTCGCGCAGACCGAGATGGTTGAACAAGACATTGCGCGATTGGTCGTGCAGCACTTCGCCCATCGCCTTCCACGATAATTCTTCGTCGAGCGGCGCGTCGAACAGTCTCTCGATCCATGCCGAATAGAGGTTTTCCGTCGCGCGGTTCCACTCGCCCCGCACGGGCCAGACATCCTTGCCGCCGCTTGGGCCGCGCGGCTGCTTGCCCGCGACCACGATCTCACGCGTGATCTCCCGGCAGTCGGACGCGGCGCCTTCCCGGGTGAGCTTCGCTTTCCACGTGCCGGCCTCCGGGGAGGCGATTTCGGCGAACCAGAAATAGGGCGGCCCGCCCTGCATGCCGGACGATTGCGCCGCGACCTTGCCCGACGGCGCGATCAGCGCAAGCCCGCCGGGATGAGGCTTCTCGGTGGCGAAGATGACGCGCAAGGGTGCCCCCTGCCAGGGCGCAATCGGCGTCGACAGGAGCGCGAGGCCGAACTCGTCGCAAACAGGGACAGGGGCGGCGTCCTCGGCCCTCGCCTGCGCTTTCGGAAGCAGGAGAGAAACCAAGGCGGAAGCGATCAGCAACACCGCGATCGCTAGAGCCTTGGACTGGCGTATTGGCAGCATGGAACCCCGTTCCGCTCCCTCGGCCGCGGGGCCAAAGCTACTCCGAAAACGCCCGGGAAAAAACCCTCAAACAAGGCCTTCGGAGCCCTGTGGAAGGCCGGCGCCAAGCACTCTCGGCCAAGGACTCTGCGGCCAAGCACTCTGCGGCCGTCTGCACTATCGCGCCAAAGGGCCGTTCCGTAGACTGAGCAACAGCTTTCAATTGCGCCCCTCGCCTGCGAGATCCGACCGCTCGCGCGCCGACCCGATCAGGCGTCTGGCTCACCATCGTCCACGGGCTTCCCGTCGAGGATTTTTCGCCCCGTGAACATGGCAGTGATAATGCCGCCACCTTCGCGCAACTCGGTCACGACCACGCCGATGATGTGGATCACGATCAGCACAAGAAGCGTGTAGAAAATCCAGTAGTGCACCGTGACGAAGGGTGAGCGGAAGGCGCGCATCGCCTCCCAGGATGTGGGATCGATGCCGGCCTTTTCGTAGGGGACGATCGTCGCCGGGTCGACGCCGGGGCTTGCGACCCAGCCGGCGATCCAACCCCCGAATGGCGGATAGTAGATGTCCGTCCCGGCGAGAACGAGCCCCGTCACGGCCTGCACCACAAGCAGGAGGAGAAGCAGCGACACCATCAGGCGCGCCAGCGGGTTGTGGCCCAGATAAGGGCGCACGTGGCCCTCGAACAGCGCACGCATATAATTCGCGAGCGCGGCGCCATAGCCCTTGCGGAACGGCAGGAGCGCGGACCAGCCTGCGTGCCCCTTGCCGATGAAGGCCCAGACGATGCGCCAAGCCAGATTGACAGCGAAGACATAGCCGAACCAGACATGGGTGGTCTTCAGCAGAATCTTGCCTTCGTCGGTGACCCCCAGCTCTTTAGCGAAGAGGATCGCGGTGCCGAGCGCGGCCAAAGCGACGACACAGACGAAGTTGATCCAATGGAACCAGCGCGTCGGCCTATCCCACACCGCATAGGATCGAAGGCTCTGTGTCGATGTCCCGGTCATTTCGCACCCTCGCATGCTCGCCGGCAGCCGTTCGCATTGGCTCAAAGCGCCGTTTTGGACCGTAGTCGCTCTGACCCTAAGTGCCTAGGGGCTCTCGCGCATGGTCTCGTCCCCGCGCGGTTATCTCAAGCAGGTCGAAGGCCGGTAGGGCCAGTAAGGAATGGCCGGTAGCGCACCGAGAGAGCGGCGGGGGCAATCCCCGAACCTATCGTGCGGCAATCGGCTCTGCTAAGGCTGCGCCCGCAATGCTCGACCACCCCTTCTGGTTTTTCACGAATTTCGGCGAAGTCGAACGCGGCCTGTCGGCGACGATGGTCACTCTGTCGATGCTCGGCATGGGCGCCACGCTGACGGTTCGCGATTTCGCCACCACGCTGTTTGCCTGGAAGGGGCTGGCGGTGGGCATGGCCGCCCAGCTGCTCTTGGTCCCGGCCTGGGCGGGGCTGCTGATGTTCGTCCTCAGCCTGCTCCCGAACGGCTTCGGCGGCTTGTCGACGGCCGGCGCCGTCGGCATCGCCACCGGTCTCGCTTTGGTCGCCGCCATGCCCGGCGGTTCGGTGTCGAATCTTCTGACCTTTATCGGCAACGGCAATGTCGCCCTGTCCGTCTCGTTGACGGCCATCACCACCTTTGCCTGCCTCTTCGCCACCCCGGTCGTGCTGGCCGCGCTGGTGAGCGTGCAGGTGCCCGGCGACTTCGATATCGACACGTCCCGGATCATGCTGGACATCGGCTTGTTTCTTATCGCGCCGCTCATCGCCGGAATGGTTGTTCGCGCCCACACGACCCTCCCGCAGCAAATCTTCTTCATCAAGGTCATGGTGCGCGCGAGCCTCGTCCTGCTCGCCCTGATCATCATCGGCTCGCTCGGCGCAGGCCGGCTGCAATTCGCAAGCTACGGATGGTTGGGACCGGCCATCGTCATTGCGTTTTGTCTCGGGGCCGTCTTGCTTGCGCGCCTCCTCGCTTATGCCTGCGGCACGGTGGAGCGAGACTCGCTCGCGATCGTCATCGAGGTCGCGGTCAAGAACGGGCTGCTGGCGCTGTTGATCGTAACCTCGATGTTTCCCGCCCACAGGCTGGCGGAAGCCGGACCCGACGCGCAGATGATCGCCGCGGCGCGCGATGGCTGCATCTTCGTCGTGCTGTTCTTCAGCGGCGTGGCGCTCGCCACCGGCATGCTGACCGCGCTGCGCTCGCGCAACATTTTGGCGCCGCGGTAACTAGTCCTCGCTCTACCAATACCGTCGAACGTAAGGCCGGTAGTAAGGCCGGGGGTAGACGCGCGGAGGATATACATAGGCCGGTGGCGGAACATATTCGGGGGCCACGTACTCGGCCTCCGGCGGCGGCGCGTATTCGGGAGGCGGCGCGTAAACCGTTGGGGGATAGGCCCCATAAGCAGGCGGGCAGTCGCCAAAGACGTAGCACCGCCGGGCGCGTCGGCGCCAGTAGCCGACCTTCTCCACGGCCGCCCGCTCAAAATTCTGATTTTGAACGACGACCGCGGAAACTGGACTTGCCCCGGCCGAAGCGATGCCAGCCAGGCCAATGGCTGCGAAGACTGTGGCTGCGAGAACTGTTGCAGTGAAGACTGCGGCAATGAAGCAAAGAGCGTGACGCATTGGACTTGCTCCTGAACGAACTCGATCCCTAACCTAACAAGACCATCCTACGTCCCACATCGGGGCTTTGTCCAAGGCGGGATTGCTCGGTCTCGTCGTGCATCCGACCCGCGCGCATCCTATCGCTAGCGCGAAGCGCGGTAGCACCAATAAAAAGACCGGTAGCGCCAAGATGAAATCCGCCGCATTCCCCCACGCCGTGGTGGCCCCGGGCGCCGCGTCCCTCACCCGAGGGAGGATAAAGTCGCGCTGAGGCCCACTAAGCGCCATTTTCGGGGCATTCCGCACTTTGTGGATATGGGCACGCATTCTCAGCTCTTCCGGGCCAGCTGGTGGACGCCAGAGGTCGTCGCAACTTGGAGCAGTCTGTATTTGCTGGTTCGGCGTTGCGAAGTAAGCTCTGAGTCTCTGGGGGTTGCCACATACAAGCGGAGAATACTCACCTCCGAAATCCTGCGCTTTCCTCCCTAGTCCGATCGAGGAGCAATCGTTTGGAGTCCAAGGTTATGGATCAGGGTGACGGGTTGCTATTCGCCTATGTCTTGGACGGACAAGGTGGTGGCACCGAGCTGGACTGGCAGGGGATCAGGTCCTGGTCCCCACAGCAAGGCGTCTTGTGGGTCCATCTCGACCGTACGGGAGAGGGAGCCCAGTCCTGGGTCTCCAACGAAACCGGCATAGACAAGGCAACCACGGAAACGCTGTTGCTGCCTACGGCAACACGACCGCGCGTGCAGCGCATTGGTGACGGTCTTCTAGTCGTGCTGCGCGGCATCAACTTCAACCCCGGCGATGCCATTGACGACATGGTCGGACTTCACATGTGGATCGATGCAAGTCGGATTATCACCTTGCGTCGCCGGCGGCTGATGGCGGGCGCCACCATTCGCGACCTCCTCCAGGACGGCAATGGCCCCCGCAACGCGAGCGACTTCCTGTCGGAGATTGCGGAGCAACTCTTGCAGCCCATAGCACCGGTCATCGGCGAATTGGACGATGCCGTGGACGAAGTTCAGACAGAACTTCTTGCTCCAACCGACAAGCCCTTGCGTCAGCGGTTGCACAAGATCCGTCAGGAAGCGATTGCCTTGCGCCGTTACCTCGCGCCGCAGAGGGACGCTATGTCCAGGCTGCAAGTCGAAACGGTGGATTGGCTGCTCGATCTCGATCGCGCCTACTTGCGCGAAAGCGCGGATCGCACTCTACGCTTTGTTGAGGATCTCGATTCCATCCGCGAACGCGCGTCGATCGCGCAGGACGAACTCAATAGCCGCGTCAACGATCAGATGAACCGCACCATGTACTTGCTGACGGTGGTGGCGACGCTTCTTCTTCCGGCAGGTCTCTTGACCGGACTCTTCGGCATCAATGTCGGCGGCATGCCGGGTATTCAATCCGAGTGGGCATTTGTTGGTGTGGCGCTTCTAATACCTGCACTTGCCATCCTGGAGTATGTAATCTTGCGCTGGCTGAAATGGATTTAGCGACGGCATAGACCGTCAAATAACGGAGAGTGCGGGTGGACCAGTATATGACCGACGAAAATTTCGACAAGGCCAAGGAGCTTGTCGAGTCGTGGGTTGCGAGCGACGTGTTTGTCTGGTCGAACCTCACCCAGCTTCTGACGGTGGCGCTTCTGTTCTTCATCGCGCGGCCGATCGCAGCGCGGGTCAAGGCCAAGCTGGACACGCTCTTTGCGCGTGAGACCCGCAGGCGCGTCTCGTCCATTGTTCTGAGGAACGCCGCGAAGCTGACCGCGCTGACGCTGCCCGCGGTCTGGCTGCTTTTGCTTTGGGTTGCGGATGTCGCCTTCGATTACGCGCAGCATCCGACAGACGTGCTGCGCATCTCCGCCACCTTGCTGGCCGTGTGGCTGGCGATCCGGCTGACGTCCAATCTCGTGCGCGACCCAGGCTGGGCGAAGGCCATCACGGTCATTGCCTGGGGGCTCGCCGCGCTCAGCATTTTGGGCCTATTGGACGACGCCACCGCCGTCCTTGACGGAATGGCGATTTCGATCGCGGGCGTGCGGATTTCCGCGTTGCTCGTCCTCAACGCCATCTTGTCGCTCGCCATCCTTCTCTGGGTGGCCATCTTGGCGTCACGCATTCTGGAACGGCGTATTACCCAGAGCGTGCAGATCACGCCAACATTCCAGGTGCTGCTGATCAAGCTGCTCAAGGTCGTGCTGGTTGGCATCGCCATCGCGGTGGCGCTGTCGACCGTAGGAATCGACCTTACGGCGTTTGCGGTCTTCGGCGGCGCGATCGGCCTCGGTATCGGTTTTGGCCTGCAAAAGATCGTGTCGAACCTTATCAGCGGCGTGATCATTCTTCTGGACAAGTCGATCAAGCCCGGAGACGTCATCAAGGTTGGCGACACGTTCGGATGGATCAACTCACTTGGGGCCCGCTATGCGTCTGTCGTCACCCGGGACGGGACCGAGTATCTGATTCCAAACGAAGACCTCATCACACAACAGGTCGTAAACTGGTCGTACAGTCATGACGCGGTGCGCCTCAAGATTCCGATCGGGATTTCCTACAAATCAGACCCGCGCAAGGCGATCGACCTCTGTTTCGAGGCGGCACGCGAGGAAAAGCGAATTCTACAGACGCCCCCGCCGAATGTGCTGGTGAAGGGATTCGGCGACAGTTCGGTCGACATCGAGATGCGCATCTGGATTCGCGATCCCAAAAATGGCGTCTCGAACATCAAGAGTGCGGTTCTTCTAAGGGTCTGGGACAAGTTCCATGAGCATGGAATTGAAATTCCCTACCCGCAGAGAGATGTCCATTTGATCCCCCCGATCGAACTCGACCAGCCCGAGGAACAGAGCGCCTAAAGGCCAAACTAGAAGGAGCACCACATCCCCTCGCCTTCCCCCACACCCCTGTTATAGTCCGCCCCCGAATCTGGCGGGTGGGACCGCGGGGAAGCGGGGCCTAACGTCTTGAGGGAGCAGGGACATGGCGGACGGCAAAGCCGGCACATCGAGCGGCGGTAAGACCGAGGCGGGGGTGTCCTACACCGCCGCCGGCCTGGGCTATTTCGAGGACCGGGAGCTTAGGCGCCACGCCGGCGTCTTCTATCTCTGGGCCTTGGGCGTGGCCGCCGTGATCTCCGGCGATTTCTCCGGCTGGAACTTGGGCATCGCGGTGGGCGGCTGGGGCGGCATGTTCTGTGGCGCCATCATCATCACCATCATGTATCTCGGCCTGACCTATTCCATCGCCGAGATGAGCCCGGCTTTGCCGCATACCGGCGGGGCCTATTCCTTCGCCCGCACGGCGTTCGGCCCCTGGGGCGGTTTCATCACCGGCATGGCCGAGAACGTGGAATATGTGCTCACCCCCGCGGTGATCGTCTATTTCATCGGCGCCTATCTCACCGCGATCTTCGGCACGCCGCCGGAGCTGCAGCCGCTCTATTGGATCGCGGGCTATATTGTCTTCGTCACCGCCAACGCGCGCGGCGTCGAGCTGTCCTTTATGGTCACGGCCATGGTGACGGTGATGGCCATCGCCGTGCTGGTCACCTTCTTCCTGAGCGCCCTGCCCCAGATCGACTTTTCGCGCTACGCGCTGAATATCGGCGTCAACGAGGCGGGCGAGGCGGTGCAGCTTGAGAACGGCGGCGGGCCCTTCCTGCCGTTCGGCGTCTATGGCGTGCTCGCGGCCATGCCGTTCGCTGTGTGGCTGTTCCTCGCCATCGAGCAGCTTCCTCTGGCGGCGGAAGAGTCCGTCGACCCGAAGCGCGACATGCCCAAGGGGATTATGCTCGGCATGTTCACGCTGATCGCGCTCGGCTTCCTCGTGCTGTTTATCAATCCGTCGATCCCGGTGGAGCGCATCGTGGACGGCGAGACCCTGACGGGCGCCTTTGCGCTCGGCTCATCGCCAGAGCCGATCCTCGACGGCTTCGCCGCCATCTTCGATCTGCATGCCGCCGGCGCGCTGGCCTTGGCTGCCGTCGTCGGGCTTGTGGCGAGCTTCCACGCCATCATCTTCGCCGGCGGCAGACAAATTTACTCGCTGTCGCGCGCGGGCTACTTCCCGCATTTCCTCTCGGTGACCCACTCCAAGCACAAGACGCCGAACACCGCGCTCGTGTCGCTGGCGCTCACCGGGCTCGCGGTGATGCTCGCCGTCTGGTTCACCATGGGCGGCGAGAACGCGGGCGCCTTTATCGGCGGCGTGCTGCTGAACATGGCGGTGTTCGGCGCCATGTTCTCCTACCTGCTGCAAGGGCTGACCTTCATCGAGCTTCGCCGCAGATTCCCCAATATCGAGCGGCCCTTTCGGAGCCCCTTTGGCATTACTGGTGCTGCGCTCACCGTGCTGATCGCGCTCGTGACCATCGGCTTCCAGCTCGCCGACCCGGTCTATCGCACCGGCGTGATTGGCGTGGCGCTGTGGTACGCGGTGGCCATCGCCTATTTCGCGGTGCATAGCCGCAAAACGCTCGTGCTCTCGCCGGAGGAAGAATTCGCCATGCGGCACCGGGAAGACGCGAGCGGCTAGGCTTCAGTCCTTGGGCGGCCGCTTCAAGCCTTGGGCGGACCCGGCAGCTTCGGCTGGGTCTCTTCTTGCGGGATGTTTGGGTCGATCGGCGCCCAAGACGGCGCGCTCTTGGTCCAAATGGTGATTTGCGGCTTGGCAAGCTCGCGATCGTCGAGCGTGCCGCCGCGGATACCGATGAGATGCGGTCGCGCCGACGACCCCGTGGTCACCGGCGTCCCACATGTGGGGCAAAAGCCGCGATGCATGGTGTTGCCGCTGGCCGCCAGGCTCGCATAGTCGGCGAGCTCCCCCTTGATGTTCACCGCCTCGGCCGGGAACACCACATTCACCGTGGCGCTGCCGGCGGCGAATTTCTGGCAATCGGTGCACCAGCAGGTGCGCGTGACGAGCGGCTCGGCCTCAATTGAATAGCGCACCGCCCCGCATAAGCATCCTCCGCTGATCGTCATGCCGTCCTCCGTAAAGCCGCCATGGCGGCCCATACCCCAGCCCACCGCAAATGTCGGAAAAAAGCCGAGATTCAGTCCCGGCCCCGCCCAGTTCCGTTGGCACAATACGGTCAAGCGGGAGGGTCTTGAGATGTATTCGCTATTGTCACTTCTGACCGGGGCCGTGCTAATCGGTCTGGTTTACGGCCTGAGCTTCTTGCCCACGGCGACCTTGGCGCGGGCGGACGACGAATTGGGGGTCGGCGTGGTCGACGAGGGCTCAGCCCCCGACGACACCGATACCGGCGACACGCGCGGCACGCCGGAGGCTTAGTCGGAGGCTTAGAGGCCCGACGCGCTATTGCCGCGGCACGCGCGGCACGTTCGGATCGAACGGCGCCCAAGACGGCGCCCTTGATGTCCAAAGGATTTTCTGCGGCTTGCCGGCCTCAGGGTTATCCAGGGTGCCGGCCCGCACGCCCTTCACTTGAGTGCGCGTCACCGACTGGGTGAACACCGGGGTGCCGCAAACCGGGCAGAATTCGTGGACTACCGCGCCGCCGCTGTCGGCATCGCTCCGATAGGCCTTCAGCGCGCCCGTCACCTCGATGTCCTCGCTCGGGAAGAACACATTGACCGTGGCACTGCCCGCGCCGAGATATTGGCAGGTGCGGCACCAGCAGGCCCGCGTCGCAGCCGGCTCCGCCTCTATTTGATAACGCACCGCACCGCAAAGACATCCGCCCGTCATCGCCATATGCCAAATCCTCCCGTCCAGAGGTGCAGACTGCGCAACAAGAATGGCCAGGGCAAGCCCTGGCCTGCCTAGTTATCATCACCCTCCCGTCATGAAATCGGTGCACCCGCCTGCTAGCCATGACCTGCGGTAAGGAGGAGGTTCTGATGGACGAGAATCGCGAAAATCGATTGTCTTTGCGGGCGGCGCTCGCGCAAGACCGGCTCGAGGAGTTCGTGCGCCAAGCCCAGGCGCGCGGCGTGACTCTGGATCGCGGATCGGAATTCGAGCGCGGCCTGGCCCTGCTCATGGTGCGCCGGCTGAAGAGCGAAGACGCACCATCTGAGTCGCGTTCACACGGCTAGAAAAGCGACTGCCAATAAGAAATGGCCGGGGCGAACCCCGGCCATTGGTGCAGTCTCTCGTCGATGACTCCCTCCCCCTGAAAGGTGGAGGGACAAAAAACCTACATGCGAAAGCCTACATGCCCATGGCGGCGGCTTTGTCGAGCAGCGCCTGCGCCTGGCGGATCGAGGCGATGTCGATCAGACGGCCGTCGAGCGACACAGCGCCCTTGCCCTCTTTGGCTGCCTGCTTCATGGCCTCGACGATGCGCTTGGCCTTGGTCACTTCGGCTTCCGACGGGGTGAAAATCTGGTTGGCGAGATCGACTTGGCTGGGATGGATGGCCCACTTGCCTTCAAAGCCGAGCACCGCGGCGCGCTTGCCGGCGGCCAGATAACCATCGGGATCGGAGAAGTCACCAAACGGACCGTCGATGGGACGCAGGCCATAGGCGCGGCACGCGACCATCATGCGCGACAGCGCGTAATGCCAGGGGTCGTTCCAGTAATACGGGCGATCGCTGACGCCCTCTTCCTTGTCGGCGAGGATGCCGTAATCCGGATGCGGGGCACCGATGCCCATGGTGCGGGCGCGGGTCGAGGCCGCATAGTCGGCGACGCCGAAGCTCATGGCCTCGACGCGCGGGGAGGACTGGGCGATGGCCTCCACATTGGCCATGCCGAGCGCCGTCTCGATGAGCAGCTCGAGGCCGATCTTCTTCTCGTATTTCTTGAACTGCTCGATCTGCGTGACCAGCATGTCGATGGCGTAGACGTCCTGCGGCACGCCGACCTTGGGGATCAGGATCATGTCGAGGCGCGGGCAGTTCTCCAGCACGTCGACCACGTCCCGGTACGCATAGTGGGTGTCGAGACCGTTGATGCGGATCATCATGGTCTTTTTGCCCCAGTCGAGGTCGTTGAGCCCCTGGATGATGTTCTTGCGGGCCTGCTCCTTGTCGTCCGGCGCCACGGCGTCCTCAAGATCCAAAAAGATGACGTCGGCGTCGCCCTTGGCCGCCTTCTCGAACAGCGACGGGTTAGAGCCCGGCACCGCCAGCTCTGAACGGTGAAGGCGCGGAGTCGCCTGCTGGATCAGGGTAAAGCTCATTTGATAGTCCCTCCTTGATTAACCTGTAGCGCCGAGACCGGCGGCAACGGTGTTGATGGAAAGCAGCAATGCCGATTTGAACGCTTCGCGATCCTGGTCGTTGTCGCTCGCTCTGAATCGGCGGAGCAGCTCGACCTGCTCCCGGTTGACCTCGTTGATGGTGGGAAGCCTCTCGGCCAAAGAGGCACGGAATTGGGGAAAACGCTCCGCTGGGAAGGCGCTTCCGGACACTTTCAGCACCATCTGCGCGGTGAGCGCAAGCTCCTTCTCGATCATGGCGAAGATGGTTTCCCGGGCCGCCTCGTCTTGGACTAACCCCGCGTAATCTCTAGCAATTTCCAGGTCGACTACGGCGAGCGACTTCTCCACCTCGTCGATGATCAGGCGGAATATCCGGGAGCTCTCGAACATGCGGCCCAGAAGCTTTTGGCCCTGGTCGCCGCGCACCTGGAGGAAGTTCTCAAGGGCGCTGCCGACCCCATACCAGTTGGTGATGAGGTGCCGGTTCTGAGCCCAGGCGAACACCCAGGGGATGGCCCGCAGGTCCTTGAGCGAGTTCGCGCCGAAGCGCCGCGCCGGCCGCGAGCCGATATTGAGCATCGAGATCTCTTCCAGCGGGCTCGCCGCTTGGAAATAGGTGACGAGGTCGGGATGGGTGATGAGGCCGGTATAGGCGGCGCGCGATGCGCCTGCCAAAGCCTCCAGCGCATCGTCGAACTCCCGTGACGGCTTGAGCACCGCCTCGCGCTCCGACTTCAAGGCGTGCTCGAGCACGCTCGAGGCCAAGAGCTCCATCTGATAGAGCGACGTGCCCTTGTTGGCGTATTTGTAGGAGACCACCTCTCCCTGCTCGGTTACGCGAAAGCGGCCGCGGATCGAACCGGCGGGCTGGGCGGCGATGGCCCGGCCGGTGGGCGCGCCGCCGCGCGAAACCGAACCGCCGCGGCCGTGGAAGAAGGCGATCGCCGTGCCCGCCTCCTCGCCGACGCGGGTGAGATTGGTCTGCGCCTTCGCCAGCTCCCAGTTTGAGGCGACGAAGCCGCCATCCTTGTTCGAATCCGAGTAGCCGATCATCACTTCCTGCAGCCCGCCCTGCCAATGGGTGGAGCGGCGGATCAGCGGGATCGCCAACGTCTCGCGCATGATGGCGGGCGCGGCGCGCAAATCGTCGATCGTCTCGAACAACGGCACGATGGGCAGGGCGCAAACTTCCGTGCCGGTGGCATCGAGGAACAGCCCACCCTCCTTGGCGAGCAGATAGGCGCCGAGAATGTCGTCGACCGAGCGCGTCATCGACAGAATGAACGAGCCGAAGGAATCGCGGTCGAGCCCGCGCCTGATCTCGGCGGCCTGGGCGAACATCGCGATGATCTCGACGGTCTCGTTCGGCAATTGCTCAATAACGCGCTCCGAGGTCAGCGGCCGCGCCAGCTCGTGCAGCAGCCAGGTACGCCATTCGCGCGTGCCGAGCTCCGGCGGATTGCCCTCGCCATGACCGGCGCTTGCCCACCACAGTGCCTGCAAGGCTTGCGTGGTGCGCGTGGTGTTCTCGCGCAGATCGAGCCTGACGGTCGAGAATCGGAACAGCTCCACGGCCCGGCGCACGGGGCGCACCAAGTCGGCGGCGATGGAGGGGCTATTGGCTTCGCTCAGCGCCCGGTCCACCAGACGCAGCTCATGGATCAGCTCATCGGCGCTCGCGTAATGCGGCGTGCCAAGCTCCAGGTCCGAACCTTGGGCGCGCAGCATGGTGGCGTCGAGCTTGCGCAGTACGCAGGTGAGAAATTGCCGATAGGGTTCGCCGGGATTGCGTTGCGCGATGTTGTGCGCATCGCCGCTCATCCTCAGCGCATGGGCAAGCTCATTGCGAAAACCTTGCGGCACGGGGAGCGAGCGCTCGGTGATGGACAGCGCGCGCGCGAGGTTCACGATGCGCTCCCGGTAATGGCGCAACACCGCAAGCGCGTTCTGACGCAGGGCCCACCCCGTCACCTTCGTGGTGACGTGAGGATTACCGTCGCGATCGCCGCCAATCCACGACCCGAATTGGAAGAACGGCGGCAGCTCGAAATGTTCATCCGGGTAATTGCGCTTGAGTGCCCCATCGAGCAGCGCCATCATCTCGGGCGCCTTCTCGAACAGCGTCTCGTCGAAGAAGTGAAGCCCGCGCAACACTTCGTGCTCCACCGTGGGCTTCTCCAGATGAAGCTCGCCGGTCATCCACACGAGCTCGATCTGATCGCGAATGTCGGCAAGGATCGCTTGCCGCTCCCGCTCCGTCCACCGGTTTGCCTCGAGCTCGCGCAGCAGGAGATAGATCTTGCGGTACTTCTCCAGCACCGTGACGCGCTTGGACTCCGTCGGGTGCGCGGTGATGACGGGGCGGATGCGCAAAGTGCGCAGAAGCTCCTCGATCTCCTTCGGGCCGACGCCGGCCTGGGCCGCTTCGGCCAGCACGTGATCGAATGTGCCGCGCAAGGCATCGCGCCCGCGCACGCGTTCGATATGGCGGCGGCGGCGCATGGCCGCGTTCTGATCGGCGATGGAAAGAAGCTGGAACCAGATGCCCTGAGCTTGCAGCGCCCGGGCCATCAGTTCGGGAGAGAAGTCGGAGACGTTCGCGCCGCCCTCGAACACGCCCTCGATCTCGGGCTGGTGGCGGCGCACCACCTCCATGAGAAGCTCGAACAGAATATTCGCCGCATCGTCGACCGAGATTCCGCTGATAAGCGCATCGGCGCTCACCTCGCTCTCAAGGTCCGGCTGTGTAGGCTCCTCGTTCATGGGCAAACGCTGGCACCCCGATCTGGTCGATCGGCTTTGAGTGGTAGGACCGCGCGGCCCTTACGACCGCCACGGCATCCATGTCCCTAAGCGCCGGCTCCGCCGCAGACAAGGCTTGAGGTGGGGCCATTAGGCCCCACCTGCAACCTTTAGAAACCTAGGAAAAGACCGGACATTTCATAGGCAATTCCGATCGCCCGCGAGGTCCGGCATTTCCTTAAGCCCCAAGCACGCCCGCCACGGTCGAGCCGAACTCGCTCGGATTGGGCGCAACCGTCAGCCCGCACGCGCGCATGATCTCGGCCTTTTCGGCGGCGCTGTCGCCGGCCGCCGAAATGATGGCGCCGGCATGGCCCATGCGCCGCCCCTTCGGAGCGGTCAGGCCAGCAACGAAGCCGATCACCGGCTTCGACATATTGTCTTTGATCCAGGCCGAAGCCTCGGCCTCTTGCGGGCCGCCGATCTCGCCGATCATCAGCACGGCCTCGGTCTCCGGGTCCTCCTCGAACAGCGCGAGGTGATCGAGGAACGAGGAGCCGTTGATCGGGTCGCCGCCGATACCCACCGACGTGGTAATGCCAATTCCCATTTCCTTCATCTGGGCAGCCGCCTCGTAGCCGAGCGTGCCCGAGCGCGAGATCACGCCGACCTTGCCCTGAAGGTAGATATGCCCCGGCATAATGCCGAGCATGGCCTTGCCCGGGCTGATGATGCCGGCGCAGTTCGGGCCGACCATCATGGTCCGCCGGTCCTTGGGATAGCGCATCAGATAGCGCTTCACCCGCATCATGTCCTGAGCGGGGATGCCGTCGGTGATGGAGCAGACGAGCTTGATGCCGGCATCGGCCGACTCCATGATGGCGTCGGAACAGAACGCGGGCGCCACGAAGGTGATGGACGCTTCCGCGCCTGTCTCCTTGACGGCTTCCTTCACGGTGTTGAACAGCGGACGGTCGAGATGCCGGCCGCCGCCTTTGCCGGGCGTCACGCCGCCGACGACATTGGTGCCGTACTCGATCATCTCCTTCGCGTGGAAGGTACCCTTGTCACCGGTCATGCCCTGCACGATCACCGGCGTGTTTTCGTCGATCAGAATGCTCATTACGTTTTCTCTCCGGTGACCGGCTTTAAGCCGCCTGCAGCTTGCCCTGGCATGCCGCCACGGCCTTCTCGGCCGCCTCGGCCAGCGTTTCCGCGGTGATCAGCTTCAGCCCGCTCTCGGCCAGGATCTTCCGGCCCTCCTCCACATTGGTGCCAGCAAGGCGCACGACGAGCGGCACCTTGACGTCCACGGTCTCACACGCCTGAACCACACCCTTCGCCACCCAGTCGCAGCGATTGATGCCGGCGAAGATGTTGACCAGGACGGCCTTCACGTTGTCGTCCGACAGGACGAGCTTCAGCGCCGTGGCGATACGATCCGGTGAAGCGCCGCCGCCCACGTCGAGGAAGTTCGCCGGCGTGCCGCCCGCGTGCTTGATCATGTCCATGGTCGCCATGGCCAGCCCCGCACCGTTGACGATGCAGCCGATCTCGCCGTCGAGACCGATATAGTTGAGGTTGTGCTCGGCCGCTTGCGCCTCGCGCGGATCCTGCTGCGAAGGATCGTGCATGTCGGCCACGTTGTGACGGCGGAACAGCGCGTTGTCGTCGAACGACATCTTGGCGTCGAGCGCCATCACGCGATCGTCCTTGGTCACGACCAGCGGGTTGATCTCGAGCATCTGCGCATCGCAATCGCGGAACGCGCGATAGGCGTTCATGATCGTCGACACGCAAGACTGCGCCTGCTTGATGCTTAGGCCAAGCTGGAACGCAAGTTCGCGCGCCTGGAACGACTGCAGGCCGACCGCCGGCTCCACCACGACTTGAAGGATGGCGTCGGGATCGGTCCTGGCGATCTCTTCGATCTCCATGCCGCCCTGCTGCGAAGCAATCACGCGGATGCGCTCGGCCTTACGGTCGAGCACATAGCCGAGATAAAGCTCGCGCTCGAAGGGCTCGGCCACTTCGATGTAGACGCGCTGCACGGGCTTGCCCTCGGGTCCGGTCTGGTGCGTGACCAGACGCTTGCCGAGCAGCTCCTGCGCCGCCTCGCGCACTTCGTGATAGGTCTTGCAGATTTTGATGCCGCCGGCCTTGCCGCGCGCACCGGCGTGGATCTGCGCCTTGACCGCCCAGCTCCAACCGCCAAGTTCGGTCGCCGCATACACGGCCTGATCGGGGCTGAAGGCCACGGCGCCCTTTGGCACCGGTACGCCGAAGCTACCCAGAAGCTCTTTCGCTTGATACTCGTGAACGTCCACGTCGTTCCTCCCTTCGTAAGTCGCTTCGGCGGGCTTTCGTTTTTTGAGAGCCCACGCCGATCGGCATCAGCTCACCTTGCCCTTGACGATGTCGTAAGCCTTCTCGGTCGTGGCCTCAGCTCCGGCCAGAAGGCTCTCCAGTTCACTTAGCTTAGCGTCCACGAAGCTCTTGTCCGAGATCATTTTCGCATTGATGTAGACATTTAGCGCCGCGCTTCGCAGTGCAGCATAAGCGGCTAGCACCCCAACGCCGGCGTCGGAAATCACGTTCAGGTTGCCTTTCTCCGAGGCCACCAACGCCAGGTCGATAACCTCCCGCGCCAGATGGCAGCAGCGGATCGGCACTTCGGTGGCTTGCTTGAGGGCGGCCTGGATGGTCTCGCCGCGCGCCTCTTTCTCGGAATCGGTCTCCTTGGGCATGCCGTAGGCGGCCATCACCGTGTCGAAGGCCCGCACGTCGTCCTGGATCATGCCGGTCATGCGATGGCGCAAATCCTCGGCCTTGGCCAGCACCTCCTTCATGTCGGCTTCGACCTCGACATATTTCTTTTTGCCGATGGTCAGATTGCACACCATGCTGACCAGCGCCGCGCCCATGCCGCCCATGATCGCCGCGGCGCTGCCGCCGCCCGGTGTCGCCGCGCTCGACGCGAGCGCATCAAGGAACGCCTCGACAGTAGTGTCTTTGATCTCTGTCATCTAAGCCATCTCTTTCGCGAGCGCGTAGATCTCCTCCGCATCGAACGTACCCTCGGAGCTCTCGAACATCTTGCCGATGCATTCGCGGTGAAGTTTCAGCTTGAGGCCGCCAATGCCGAGCGCGCCGAACGCCAGCTTGCCGTCATACTCCTTGCCCTTGTCGGTGGCCTCGATGCCTTCGATACCGAGCGGGGGTTGAGCATTCACGTCGGCGACCATCTCGACATTGGGATTGTCGAGCCAAGCGGCCTTGGGCAGTAGCTGAACGCCGATCGCGCCGGCGGCGTAGATGATATTCGCGTCCTTGCAGGCCTCGGCGCGCTCCTCGTCATTGCTGCCGGCCGCGCCCGCGACCTTGATGCCGAAGCGGTTCTCGATGACCTTGGCGGCGGCTTCCGCGCGATCCTTGGTGCGCGAGGTGATGGTGACGTCGGCGCCTTCCATGCCGAGGAAGCCCGCGGCCCGCATGCCGACCGGGCCGGTGCCCGCGAGCACCACGGCTTTCTTCCCTTTGAGCGACTTCGCTTTGGCAAGCAGCGCCACGCCGGCTGCGGCTGTCGTGTTCGAGCCGTTGGAGTCGAGCATCACGGACACGCGGAACGGACCGAAGAACGACTTCTTCACCTTCTCGAACAACTCCTCGCCCTTGGCCATGTTGCCGCCACCGACGAAGATCGCCGTGTTCTGCTTGTCCTTGCCGCCGCGGGTAAAAATGCAGCCATCGACCAGCGCGCCGACATTGTCGGGCGTCACGCCCGCATAGCCCGTGACGTGATCTGCGCCGCCGTCATAACCGACCACCGTGTCGAACACGCTCGGCATCTCGTCGGTGTCGAACAAGAACAGCAATTTCTTCATGGCGTTCGTCCCTAGGATTTATTCGACGACGTTCTGCGGCTTGCCCGCGGCGAACGCCTCGATGTTGTCGATGAGTTGATCGGCCAGGATCTGCATGGCCTGGCGGCTCGCCCACGCCACGTGCGGCGTGACGATCAAGTTCGGCATTTTGAGATCGAGCAGGATGTTGCCTTCCTTCGGCGGCTCCTTGATGAGCACGTCGAAGCCGGCGCCGGCGATGGTGCCGGCTTTCAGCGCCTCGGCCAGAGCCGCCTCGTCGACGAGACCGCCGCGCGCCGTGTTGATGAGGATCGAGGTCGGCTTCATCATCTTCAGCTCTTTGGCGCCGATCATGTTCTTGGTCTCGGGCGTGAGCGGACAATGCAGCGTGATGACGTCGCTCTCTTTCAGCAGCGTCTCCAGATCGACCAGCCCGTCCTGCGGGAACACGTCATAGGGCAGGATCTTCATGCCGAGGCACTCGGCGCGCTTGGCCACGGCCTTGCCGATGGCGCCGTAGCCGACGACGCCCATGGTCGAGCCGGCGATGTCGCGGATCGGATGGTCGAAGAAACAGAACTGATCGACCTTGCCCCAACGGCCGGCCCTGACATCCTCGACATAGGCCATCAAATTGCGGCGCAGCGCGAACATCAGCGCAATGACGTGCTCCGGCACGGTGTTGAAGGCGTAGTTGCGGATATTGACGACGGTAATGCCGTTGGCCTTGCAGTAAGCCTTGTCCACCACGTCGGTACCGGTGGCCGCCACGGCGATCAGCTTCAACTTGGGCAACTGCTTGAGAACGTCCTCGCGCATCGGCACCTTGTTGATGAGGGCGATGGTCGCGTCCTTGAGGCGGTCGACGATGTCCTCAGGCGTCCAGGTCGACTGATATTCGGTATAGCTGTGCGGAAAGTCCGGCTCGCGCACCTGGGCGCCAACCGACTCTCGATCGAGGAAGACGATCGCGTGTTCCACTGAACCTCCCCCATTTGACTTTGGGCGCGGGGCTCTCCCACGCCGCATGGAACCTGTCCGGAGCAAGGCCGCTCGCGCCGGATGGCGTTAGATCATGGCCTTGCCGCTAAGCGTCGGGCCTCTTACTCCGCGGCGAGGCGCTGTTCTCCAGCACCCTGCGCTCCACGGAAATACTCCTGTGCCGCCGCGACGCCCGAGCCGGGCTGCACTTCGATGCCCACATCGCGCATCGACATCTCCGCGCCAGCGATGGCGCCGAGCAGCATCAGCTCATTGAGATCGCCGAGATGGCCGATACGGAACAGCTTGCCCGCCATCTGCGACAGACCGGCGCCGAGCGCGAGGTCATAACGACGATAGGCCCGGTCGATGACGTCCGCGCCATTGAAGCCTTCCGGCACCATGATGGCGCTCACCGTATCGGAGTACCATTTTGGATCCTTGGCGCAGAGCTCCAGGCCCCAGGCCTCGACCGCCGCGCGCGTGCCGCTGGCGAGATGGCGATGCCGCGCGAACACGTTCTCCAGGCCTTCCTCGAACAATATGTTCAGCGACTCGCGCAGACCGTAAAGCAGCGGCAGCGCCGGTGTGTAGGGGAAGTAACCGCCCGGATTGGTGCGGATATGATCGGCGAAATCGAAATAGGCGCGCGTGCACTTGGCGTCTTCCATCTGCGCCAACGCCTTTTGGCTCACGCAGGCCATGCCGAGCCCCGCAGGCAGCATCATGCCCTTCTGCGAGCCGGTGATGGCAAGATCCACGCCCCACTCATCGAAACGGAAATCGATGCTGGCGATCGAACTCACCCCGTCCACATAGAGAAGTGCGGGGTGCTTGGCGGCGTCGATGGCGCGGCGGACGGCGGCGATATCGGAGGTGACGCCGGTGGCGGTCTCGTTATGGACCACCATGACGCCCTTGATCTCGTGGTTTTTGTCGGCGCGCAGCGCCTCCTCGATACGCTCCGGGCTGGCGCCCGTGCCCCACTCTTCCTCCTGCACGATGACCTCGAGCCCGTGACGGCGGGCGAGATCGATCCACAGATGGGAAAACTGGCCGAAACGCGAGGCGAGCAGCTTGTCGCCCGGCGAGCGCGTATTGGTGAGCGTGGCTTCCCACGCGCCCGTGCCGCTCGACGGATAGATGAAGACCTGACCGTCCTTGGTCTGGAACACCTTCTTCATGCCCTCATAGAGGGGCAGCGTCAGCTTCGGGAAATCGGGGGAGCGGTGATCTTCCATCGGAACGTGCATTGCCCGAAGGATTCGCTCAGGGACGTTGGTTGGTCCCGGCACAAATAGAAAATTACGGCCCGGCCGCCTGGCTCCAGCCATGGTTTCTCTCCTAGGGATATTCTGAACTGCCTAGGTCCTAGGCGGACCTATGCCTCGCGCTTGGGCAAGTTGGTAGCGTCAGGTTGCGTGCCTGGCAACCCCTTTGCTTGACTAGAACAAACCGCTAATGCGGCCATCCGACGCAAGCTCGATATTGTTGGCGGCGGGCACCCGCGGCAGCCCGGGCATGGTCATGATGTCCCCGCAGATGACCACCACGAATTCGGCTCCCGCCGACAGCCTGACCTCGCGGATCGGGATGGTGTGACCGAGCGGCACGCCCTTGGCGTTCGGGTCCGTGGTGAAGCTGTATTGGGTCTTGGCCACGCAGATCGGGAAGTTGCCGAAGCCCTGCTTTTCGAGCTCGGCGAACTTGTCCTTGACGGCCTTGTCGGCGGTGATCTCGTCGGCGCCGTAGATTTCCTCGGCGATGGTGCGCGTCTTGTCCCACAACGACATGTTGTCAGGGTAGAGCGGCTGGAAGTCGCTCGGCCGCGTCTCGATGGTCTTGACCACGGACTCGGCGAGATCGACGGCGCCCGCGCCGCCAAGTGCCCAATGATCAGCCATCACGCATTCGGTGCTGGCCGTTGAGCATAGGCGCTTCAGCAGCGCGATCTCGTCGTCGGTGTCGGACGAGAATCGGTTCGCCGCCACGACCACAGGCACGTGGTACTTCCGCACGTTCTCGATGTGCTTCTCGAGATTGGCGAAGCCCTTCTCCAGCGCCTCGAGATTCTCTTTCTTGAGATCGTCCTTGGCCACGCCGCCATGCATCTTGAGCGCGCGGATGGTGGCGACGATCACCACGCAATCGGGCTTGAGCCCCGCCTTGCGGCACTTGATGTCGAAGAACTTTTCCGCGCCGAGATCGGCGCCGAAGCCGGCCTCGGTCACCACGTAGTCGGCCAGCTTGAGCGCCGCCTTGGTGGCGATCACCGTATTGCAGCCATGGGCGATATTGGCGAACGGCCCGCCGTGGATAAAGGCCGGGTTGTTCTCGAGCGTCTGCACCAGGTTCGGTGCCAGCGCGTCCTTCAACAGCGCCGCCATGGCGCCCGCCGCTGACAGCTCCTTCGCGGTCACGGCCTTCTTCTCGCGCGTCTGGCCGATCTGGATCTGGCCCAAACGACGCTGAAGGTCCGCCAGATCCTTGGCCAGGCAGAAGATCGCCATGACCTCGGAGGCCACGGTGATGTCGAAGCCCGCCTCGCGCGGGAAACCGTTGGTGACCCCGCCGAGCGAGGTGACGATGGAGCGCAGCGCGCGATCGTTCATGTCGACCGCACGGCGCCAACTGACGCGCCGGCTATCGATGTCGAGCTTGTTGCCCCAATAAATATGGTTGTCGATCATCGCCGCGAGCAGATTGTTGGCCGCGCCGATGGCATGGAAATCACCGGTGAAGTGGAGATTGATGTCCTCCATAGGCACCACTTGCGCATAGCCGCCGCCGGCCGCGCCGCCCTTCATGCCGAAGCAGGGCCCAAGGCTCGGTTCACGAACGCAGATCATGGCCCTCTTGCCGATCTGGTTCAGCGCATCGCCGAGGCCGACCGTGGTCGTGGTCTTGCCCTCGCCCGCGGGCGTCGGCGTGATCGCCGTGACCAGGATCAGCTTGCCATCGGGCCTGTTTTTGAGGCTCTCGATATAGTCGAGGGAGACTTTCGCCTTGTAATGGCCGTAGGGGATCAGGTCCTCGGCCTCGACGCCGAGCTTTTCCTTCGCCACCTCGAGGATCGGCCGCATGACCGCAGCTTGGCTGATCTCGATATCGGATTTCGGCTTCTTGTGTTGTTCGTTCGAGCCTTCCGGCATTGGTCGTTTGCCCCCAGCTTGTTGGCACTTCGGTACGATTTCCTGCAAAAGGAAGGCGCACCGTATTCATTCACTTGCCTTCTGGCAATCGTCTGTGCAGGTTCGTCGGCCTGTTAGCAAGGGGGGAGGTTCCAGTCAAAGAATGACGCCCGAAACGCTTCTCAAAGCCATGTTTCAGGCCGGCGTGGAAGCCGCCCTGCCGCAACTCTGTGTCCCGGCGCACCTACCGCCAAAGCCCAAGGGCCGCACGGTCATTATCGGCGCCGGTAAGGCTTCCGGCGCCATGGCCAAGGCGCTCGAGGATGCCTGGGACGGCCCTCTCGATGGGCTCGTGGTCACCCGCTACGGCTACCGCTTGCCGACGGAACGCCTCGAAGTGGTCGAGGCCGCACACCCGGTGCCGGACGCCGCCGGACGCGAAGCGGCGCAGCGCATCTATGACATGGTGCAAGGACTGACCGAGGACGACCTCGTGCTCTGCCTCATCTCCGGCGGCGGCTCATCCCTGCTGGCGCTCCCGGCCGAAGGCGTCACGCTCGAGGACAAGCAGGCGATGAATAAGGCGCTGCTCGCCAGCGGCGCCACCATCAGCGAAATGAACACGGTCAGGAAGCATCTCTCGGCCATCAAGGGCGGCAGGCTGGCGCAGGCCGCCTATCCGGCACGCGTCGTGGCGCTAATGATCTCCGACGTGCCGGGCGACGATCCCTCGATCATCGCCTCGGGGCCCACCGTGCCCGACCCGTCCACCAACGCGGACGCGCTCGCCATCATCGAGAAATACGGCCTCGACGTGCCGGAGAATATGCGCCGCGTGCTGGAGCGGAACGAGGAGACGCCGAAGCCCGGCGATCCCTGTTTCGGGCGCGTCGAGAATATCATGATCGCCACGCCGCAAGCCTCGCTGGAAGCCGCCGCCGAAGTCGCACGACAAGCGGGCGTCACGCCGGTCATTCTCGGCGATAGCATCGAAGGCGAGTCCCGCGACGTGGCGCTGGTCCATGCGGGCATCGCGCGACAATGCGCCATGCGCGGACAGCCCGAAGCACCGCCTTGCGTTCTGATCTCCGGCGGCGAGACCACCATCACGCTGAAGGGCAAAGGCAAAGGCGGGCGCAACACCGAGTTCCTGCTCGCGCTCGCCATCGCGCTCGCCGGCATGGAGAACATCTATGCGCTGGCCGGCGACACCGACGGCGTCGACGGCTCCGAGGACAATGCCGGCGCGTTGATCTATCCCGATACGCTGGCGCGCGCGGAAGCAGCCGGCCTCAACCCGAAAGCCATGCTCGCCGACAACGACCCCTACACCTTCTTCAAGGGCATCGGCGATCTGCTGGAGACCGGGCCAACGATGACCAACGTCAACGATCTCCGCGCCATTTTGATCGAGAAGGGCTAGTCCGCGCTAGCCACTCGCGCCGCTCGCGCAAGCGATGCAGGTCGCGGCGGTGGGATCGACCGCCAGACGCTTGGCCGCGATCTCCTCGCCGCAGGCGATGCAAGAGCCGTATTCGCCCTCGTCGATGCGCTTGATGGCGGCCTCGACGCGGCGTGCCTCGTCATGGCGCCGCCGGTCCGTCGCCACCGCCATGGCTTGGACTTGCATGGCGTCCATACGCGAAACGCGCCCCACCGACGTCTGGTCCAGCTCCACGGGGCGGCGATTCTCCGCCGTGGTCTCGCTCGCCGCGCGAAGCGCTTCCAGCCGCTCCACCAAAGAGGCGCGAAGCGCAACCAGATCGGGCGATGCATCCGTCATCGCGTTTGCCCGGCCGTCTCCGGCTTGCGCATCAGGACGACATCCTTGCAAGGCACCTCACACTGCCAGCCGCGCTGCGCCGCGATCACCTGAAAGGTCGCCTCGCGATAGAACACGACATGGGTCTCGTCCTTGCGATAGTGCCAGCCGGCGAAGCGCGCATCCTCGGTCTGGAAACAGGTCATCACCGCCAGCCAGCCCCCTGGCCGCAGCATGGCGCCGAGCCGGTCGAACTCCTCCGCCGGATGATAGAAGTGCTCAACCACCTCGGTGCAGGTGATCGCGTCATAGCGGCACGCCAGCGCACGCAGGTCGGGGCAAAAGAACGGGTCGTAGACCCGCAGTTCGTGCCCCGCCTCACGGAGCATCGGGGCCAGCGCCGGTCCCGGGCCGCAGCCATAATCGAGCACAAGCGACGGCCCTTGCAGCTTTGCCAGAAGCGGGTCCGCGAGCTTCGACAGGAAGCCACGATAGCCCGCATCCGCCGGATCGTTGTCGTGCAGGAGATAGACGGCATGTTCGGCTTCGCGGCCGAGCCGCTGCGCGGGGTCGACGAAACTGGCCTCGCACACCCCGCAGCGCCAGTAGTCTCGGCCGTCGAGCGTGTCGAGGGGCCAAGTTTCCGTGGCGCGGCAGACCGGGCAATCCATCGGCGATCGCGTCCCCACGCAAGACTCCGCTGGCGCATCGCAAGTCCCGCCATGCTGCGCCGCGTGCGTCATGTGGGATGGCTTTTCGTGTGCGCGAGATAGACGGTCTGCGTGAACGGCTTGTCCTGGAGCGGATTGTGAAATGTCACGGGTTCGGCGCGCGCGCTTTCAAAGACGCCGCGCAAGCGCGCCGTAAACGCCTCGTCGGGACGATCGTTCGACCACAGGCCGAACACGCCGCCGGGACGAAGATGCCTAGCGAGGCGGCGGAGCCCGTCGGGCTGATAGAAGGAGGAACTGCCCGCATCGAGCAGAGCCTCCGGCGAATGGTCGATGTCGACCAGGATGGCGTCGAAAGTGCGGCCCGGCGCCTCCGGATCGAACCCGGCCTTGGACGCCGCGAGCGCGAAAAAATCGCCATGCAACAGGCGGCAGCGCGGATCCTCGGCGAGCGCGCGGCCGAGCGGCAGCAGCCCTTTCTCGTGCCACTCGATGACGGGTGCAAGCGCATCCACCACGATGAGCGAACGCACGGCCGCGCTCTCCAAGACCGCTTGGGCGGTGTAGCCAAGACCGAGACCGCCGACCACGACATCGAACGGGCCATCGCCCGCCAGCGCCGCAAGCCCCAGCCGCGCCAGCGCAATCTCCGATGCGGTAAACAGGCTCGACATCAGCGACTCGTCGCCGAGCTTGATCTCGAACACATCCACGTCGAGCTTGAGATCGCGGCGGCGCCGCAGGGTGAGTGCCCCGATCGGCGTCGGGCAATAGTCGAGCTCTTCGAACAGGGCGCTCATCGGGAAATCCATTTTTTACGGGTGCGCGACCGGGCGCCCCCTTGATCCCGGGCCACCAGCGCGCAAGGCTATCACATGATCCGCGGCGTGCTCCTCGATCTGGCGGGCGTGGTCTATGAGGGCGACCATGTGCTGCCCGGCGCCATCGAAGCCGTGGCACGCTTGCACGCGGCGGGCGTGGCCTTGCGCTTCGTCACCAACACCACGACCAAGACAAAGCAGGCACTGCTCGCGCGCCTGACCAGGCTCGGCCTCGAGATCACCGGCGAGGAGTTGTTCACGCCGGGCCAGGCCGCCCGCGATTGGCTTGCCGCGCACGACGCATCGCCTGAGCTGTTGGTGCATCCAGATCTGGAACAGGAGTTCGCCGGCATTCCGGCCCGCGAGAGGCGCGCGGTCGTGGTCGGCGATGCGGGCGAGGCCTTCACCTACGCCAATCTCAACCGCGCCTTCCGGGCGCTGATCGGCGGCGCGGACCTGCTGGCGCTGGCCAAGAACCGCACCTTCAAGGCCGACGACGGAGAGCTCAGTCTGGATGCCGGCGCCTTCGTCGCGGCCCTGGAATATGCGAGCCGCAAAGAGGCGATCGTCCTGGGCAAGCCGTCACCGGCCTTCTTTCGGAGCGCGCTCGCCGGCATGGACTGCGCGCCGGACACCGCCGTCATGGTCGGCGACGACGCGGAGGCCGACACTGCCGGGGCGCTTCGGGCCGGACTGGCGCACGCCTTACTGGTGCGCACCGGAAAATATCAGCCCGGCGACGAGACACGGTTCACCCCGCATCCGACGGCGACACTCGCGGACTTGGCCGACGCCGCCGACTGGATCCTCGATCATCAATAGCCTGTCACCCTATTCCGCCGGCACAGCGTGCTTGTTCGCGGTCCCGATCCGGCCCGGCAACACCCAAGCGATCAGCACGAAGGCCACGCCAATACCAATGCCAAGCCATTCTCCGGCCACGCCGCTCAACAGCGAGGGGTAATCGGCGCCGCTCACGGGTGCGAGCGTGGCCTTGCCGCCGGCGATGCTCTCCAACAGCCCGGTCTCGGCGATGCCGGCATAGGTGAGCATATAAGCGCCAGCACCGACCAAGCCGCCGATGACGAAGAACAGCGCATCAACACGGCCGGTGGCCAAAGCGGTCAGCCCCGTACCCGGGCAATAGCCGGCGACGGCAAAGCCAAGACCGAGCAACAGGCCGCCTATGAACACGCCGAGATAGGCGGTTTTCACCGACAGATGGCCGGGATCGACAAGACCGAGAAGAAGACCGCCGAACAAGAAGATCGACGCCACACCGATGCCGGCGAGAATGGTCTTCATCAGGTGCAGATTGCTCAGATTGAGCATGCGGATGATGTAGTTGGGATTGGTGGCGCCGACGCGGTCGAGCACGAAGCCGAACGCCGCGCCGATCAGGATGGCAAGCAAGATTTCCATGGCTCAGCCCTCCTTACGGAACAGATAGAGCGCGGCGGGAATACCGATGAGAAACGCGCCGGCGGAAAAGATGTAGCCCGACACCGCCGTCTGCATCATGCCGCTCATCATGTGGCCGGAGGTGCAGCCGCCGGCGAGCCGCGCGCCGTAGAGCACGAGAAAGCCGGCAAAGAAGGTCGCGACATAGCGCTTGCCCACGGAGTCGCCGAAATTCGCGCGCCACACAGGCGGCATCGCTCGCTCGTCCCGAGCCACACCGCCACGCAGGATGGCCGAGACGAACGCCCCCACCATCATGGCGATGACGAAGACGAAGCTGTAGTTGAGCGGATTGGCGACGTTCTTGGCGTATTTGCCGCCGCTCTTGTCGAGATAGGGGTTGGTGCTGGAATAGCCGCTCTTGGCGTCCTCGGACGGGACGACCACGGTGGGCACGGCAGCATCCCAAAGAATACCGTCGAGAATGACGAACTGCGTGGAAACGCCGATGGGCTTCACCAACGCCACGGCCAGGAAGAAGACGAGCCCCAAGGCGAGACCGCCCGCCTTCCAGGGGAGTGGAACGTGCTGCCAGGAGGTCATGTCCTGATCCCTTCCATAGCGAATGATTGACGTTGCCGAGCATTTGACCCCATTCGCCTGTGACATCCTTGACCGGCGTCAACACGCCCAAGGGCAATGGAAGGGCTATAGGCGCCCAAGGCGCGCGAAATGGACCTCACGGGTTGCGAAACCCAAGGGGCGCGTTAGTCTGGCGCCCAAGGACCGGTGGCGCCGTTCACTGATTCGACTGCCGCGCGGAGGTCCGCGAAACTTTGGGTCCACAAAATTTTGCCGCCGGAAAGCCCAGAGTTTTCCACTTTCGTCACGGAACAGTCGAATTTCAGGTGATTATTAGGGCGCGAACCGCCTTGGGTTGGGGCAGCCACCATTTCCGTGAGTCGGGGCGCCATTCGCACTTTGGGCGAGGGCAGGTCTCAGGCGTAAAACGCCGTTTTGAAGGGGGATAAGGGATTCATGCTGAGGCGCGCCTTCTTGAGCATTCTCGCCGGTGCGGCCCTCTTGGCCCCGTCGATCGCCACAGCCAGCCCGGCCCTCGTCTTCGAGCCGTATAACGGCACCGTCTTCTATTCCGAGGACCCGGACGCCCTATGGTTCCCCGCCTCTCTCACCAAGCTGATGACGGCCTATGTCGCCTTCCACGCCCTGCGGGACGGCGAGGTGAAACCTGACACCCAGGTGATTTGTTCCAAGAACGCCTCCAAGCAGGCCCCCACCAAGCTCGGGCTCCCCGTCGGCAAATCCATCGATCTCGAAACCGCTCTCAAGGTGATCATCGTCAAGTCCGCCAACGACGTGGCGGTCATGGTGGCGGAAACGGTGGGCGGCAGCGAGGAAGGCTTCATTGCGCGCATGAACGCCGCGGCCAAGAAGCTCGGCATGACGAATACCCATTTCGCCAACCCGCATGGCCTGCCCGACGAGCGTCAGCAGACATCAGCCCGCGATCTCGCCCGGCTCGCCCGCGCGCTGATCATCGAGTTCCCCGAGCATGCCGACATCTTCGCCCAGACCCACGTGCAGGTCGGCCAAAAGCAACTTCGCACCCATAACGGCCTGCTCATTACATTCGACGGCGCCGACGGCATGAAGACCGGCTTTATCTGCGACTCCGGGTTCAACATCGTCGTCAGTGCCACGCGCAATGGCCGCAAGCTGGTGGCCGTGGTGCTCGGCGAGCCGTCGACCCGCGTGCGCAACGCCCGCGCCGCGCAACTCTTGGAGAACGGCTTCAAGCGCTATTTCTGGAAATCGCTGTTCGGCACGAGCCTCGACGGACTTGCGGTTCAGGCCAAGGTCGATGACACCCCGGCGCATCTGCGCTCGGTGATTTGCGGACCGAGGCCCAAGAGGGAGCGCCGCGCGCGCAAGTCGAGTCTGAGCCCCGAGCTGTTCCGCCTCGACACGCCCGTGGCGGCCAGTGCGGTCAACTGAGCACGTCCCGTCTCTTGTCTTGTGTCTTCCCGTTCCGCTTCACCGCCCTTGCCTTTGCGGCCGCCCATGCCTTTGTGGCCGCGCTTGCCTTTTCGGCCGCGCTCCCGGGCGCCGCGCACGCCGAGCCTCCATCTGAGGAGATCGCCGAAACGATCGCCGAAGCCGCGCAAGTCTGCCGCGACCGGGGTGGCACCGCCGACACCACCGCCGTTCTGCGCGGCGATGACCTAAACGGCGACGGCAGCAACGACTGGATTGCCGATTTCTCCAAGGTCAAATGCACGGGCGCCGAGAATCCCGCCTGCAGCCCGAACGGCTGCCTGCTCAAACTCTATTTCTGGAACGGCGATGGCTGGGACGTGGTCTTCGAAGACTTCGTCAGAGGCTTCAAGTTCTCATCGAGCGGCGACACGCGCACCATGCACGCCACCACCTACGGCGCCCCCTGCAACAAGCCGCAGGCGGAGAGCTGCACCTATAACTACCGCCTCGAGAAGGACGCCGTGCGGCCCGTGCAATAGGGCGCGCGTCAAAACGACGAGCCCGGCTGCTTCAAGAACGCCTCTTCCTCCTGCCGATGACGTCTTCCGGGGCCGCGAGCATCACGAGGCGCCGTCGTCCGAGGCCGTGATCGCCGCCTCGATCAGCGCCTTGGCCTCGGGCGAAGCCCAGTCCGCCGGCCCGACCAGCCGGCCCATCTCCTGGCCTTGGGCGTTGAGCAGGAGCGTGGTCGGCATGCCCACGGCCTTCAGCTTGGCGAACAGCTTGCCGGTGGGGTCGGTATAGAGCGTGAGGTTCTTGGCGCCGGTCTCTTCCAAGAACCGCTTGGCTTTCTCCGTGCCGCCCTTGTCGATATTGATCGCCGCGACCTCGAAGCCCTCCCCGCCAAGCTCGGCCTGAAGCGCGTTGAGCTGAGGCATCTCCTCCCGGCAAGGGACGCACCAAGTCGCCCAGATGTTGAGGAGCACCACCTTGCCCTTGAGATCGGCCGAACTCTCCTTGGCGCCGCCGGCTCCCTCAAAGCTGAAATCCGGCAGGGAAAGCGGCTTCGACCGCACCACGAAGGCCGACATCGCGCCCGTGTTCAGCCCCTTGAGCGGGCTTCCCGTGATGACCCCTTCTTCATCTTGAGACGAGGTTGCGGCCCTTTCCGGGGCCAAAGCGGGGCTGGAAGCATTGTCAGAAGGGGCAAGACTCCAATATACCGTGGCGAACCCGGCAATCGCCGCCACGCTAGCGGCGATCAGATATTTGGCCGGCGACGCGGCGTGCTTGCGTTTGTTGGAAGCGTTCACGTCACCCTCTTCGAGCTTAGCCTGCTTAAGGCGCGGACGATCATGACCAACACCATGTGGGGCGGCCGCTTCGCCGCAAGCCCGTCGGACATCATGGAGGAGATAAATGCCTCCATCGATTTCGACAAGCGGCTCTGGCGGCACGACATCGAAGCCTCGAAGGCCCACGCCGCCATGCTCGGCGCGACCGGCATCGTCTCGGCCAAGGAGGCCGACGAGATCACAGGAGGTCTCGACCAGATTCTGGCCGAGATCGAGGCCGGCGACTTCAAATTCACGCGAGCCTTGGAGGACATCCACCTCAACGTGGAGCATCGCCTGAAAGAGCTGATCGGCCCGGTTGCCGGCAAGCTGCATACGGCGCGCTCGCGCAACGACCAGGTCGCCACCGACTTCAAGCTCTATGTGCGGGACGAACTCGCCGATATCGACGCCGGCCTCGCCGCGCTCCAACTCGCGCTGGCCAAGATGGCGCTCGATCATGCCGCCACGGTGATGCCGGGCTTCACCCATCTGCAAACAGCGCAGCCCATCACTTTCGGCCATCATTGCCTGGCCTATGTGGAGATGCTGGCGCGCGACCGTAGCCGGTTTGCCGACGCCGCCAAGAGGCTCAACGAAAGCCCGCTGGGCGCGGCGGCGCTGGCCGGCACGAGCTTCCCCATCGACCGTCAGATGACGGCGAAGGCGCTTGGCTTCGACCGGCCCACGGCCAACTCGCTCGATACGGTCTCCGACCGCGACTTTGCGCTCGAGACGCTCGCCGCGGCCTCGATCGCGGCCATGCATCTGTCGCGGCTGGCCGAAGAGATCGTGCTGTGGACCTCGCCGCAATTTGGCTTCGCCAGACTGTCGGACGCCTTTTCCACCGGCTCCTCGATCATGCCGCAGAAGCGCAACCCCGACGCGGCCGAGCTGGTGCGCGCCAAGACCGGGCGCATCGCCGGCGCCTTCCAGGCGCTGCTCATGGTGATGAAGGGCCTGCCGCTTGCCTACGCGAAGGACATGCAGGAGGACAAGGAGCCGGTCTTCGATGCGCTGGACGCGCTGAAGCTGGGACTTGCCGCCATGGCCGGCATGGCCGGCGACCTGGAAATCAACGCCAAGGCCATGCGAAAGGCCGCGGGCCGCGAATTTGCCACGGCCACGGACCTCGCCGACTGGCTGGTGCAGAACCTGGATATTCCCTTTCGGGACGCCCATCACCTCACCGGGCGAATCGTGGCGCTGGCCGCCGAAAAGGGCGCGGATCTCAAGAAATTGACGCTTCCGGAGCTTCGTTCGGTCGAACCCCGGATTACGCAAGACGTATTTTCCGTCCTCGACGCCGCAAGGTCCGCCAAAAGCCGCAAAAGCCAAGGCGGGACGGCCCCTTCCAACGTGCGGCGGGAGGCCCGGCGGTGGATAAAGCGTTTGGAGAAGGGCGGCCTGTCGCGATAAAAGGGATGGGAAGGGGCCAGCAATGGGCCCTCACCACAGGGGCACGACCATGGGA
>Ga0307380_10000711_pt1 | contig 49822 bp, 40 predicted proteins | sample UN3MG_FD_202239 | JGI IMG/M metagenome (GOLD analysis project Ga0307380, IMG submission 202239) | Soil microbial communities from Risofladan, Vaasa, Finland - UN-3 | ecosystem: Environmental > Terrestrial > Soil > Coastal area > Acid sulfate soil | place: Finland: Risofladan, Vaasa | collected... | reverse complement strand
GCTGGTTCAAGTCCAAGGGCGCGACTTTCGGCCTCGGGCTTGCGCTGGCCTTCGCCTGCGCGGCTACCGCTGAGCTCTTCGGCCTGGCGATGATCATCGGCGCATACTCGATCGGCCTGGCGATGAGCGATACGAAGATCTCCCACTTTCTCGAGGAGCAGCTCAAGAGCGTCTACAACTTCGTGGTGCCGGTGTTCTTCGTGGTCATGGGCATGATGGTCGATTTCAACCAGATGTTGCCGCTGCTGTGGCCCTACGGCGTGGTGATCTCGTTCTTCGCGATCATCTCCAAGGTCTTCGGCTGCGGCATCCCCGCGCTGTTCGTGGGCTTTAACATGCGCGGTGCCTACCGAGTCGGCGTGGGAATGCTGCCGCGTGGCGAGGTGGCGTTGATCATCGCCGGAGTCGGCATCGCCAACGGCATTATCGCCACCGACATGTTCGGCGTGGCGATCCTGCTGACGCTGGTGACCACACTGCTCGCTCCCCCGGCCCTGGTTCCCGCATTCAAGACCGGCGGGATGGGCACTCGGGCGGAGGTCAAGGAGGGAGTCGTATCCGTCGCTCCCGAACCCTTCCTGGTCCTCAACACCACCTCACGCACTCACCGGGGTCTTGTCCGCGACGTTCTCCTGGCAGAGCTGGGAGAGGTGGGCTTCAAGAAGGTGCTGAGTGACGCCGCCAGCGGGATCTACGAAGTGCAGAAGAACAACAGGCCGGTGGTAATCAGGATCCTGGACGAGGATTTCAAGATCTCGATCGACGCGCCCGAAGACAATCATGAGGAGATCCGCGGCGTGCTTCGCAAGATCGCCGACGACATGATGGACTACCGCAACAAGCTGATGGCGCAGGTGGGGCCGGAGCCACAGGAAGCCTGACCAGTCGATAGCGAAAAGCTCTCAGGGGCGGCTGAGCAAGCCGCCCTTTTTCTATGCGGAGACCTCGGCTGCGTTGGATCCGGCGGGATTATTTCATGTTGAATTTGTCGAGCAGGTATCTGATGGAGCGGGTGCTGAGGCCGAGCAGTCGGGCTGCCTTCGTCTGCTTTCCTTCCGCCATTTCCATGGCGATCTTCAGGTACTTGCGCCGTTGTTCCTCGAGGTGGCGCTCGAGGTCGAAGCCCCCTTCCGGGATTTCCAGCGCCTCGCCGGTAGCGGCCATCTTTGCGGAGCCGATCTGGTCGGGCAGCGACGCGGAAGTGATTACCTCGCCGGTCTCTAACGCCACGGCGCGCTCGATGGCGTTTTCAAGCTCGCGGACGTTGCCGGGCCAGGAGTAATTCTCCAGTCCGCGGCGGGCGCTGTCGGCGAAGCCGCGGATCGGGCGGCCGGCGGCTGCGGCGTACTTGTCGAGGAAGTGGAGCGCGAGCAGCATCACATCTTCGCGGCGCTTTCTCAGCGGAGGCAGATCGATCTTGATCACATTGACCCGGTAGTAGAGATCCTCGCGGAAACCGCCCTGCTCAACCATCTTCTCCAGATCGACGTTGGTGGCGGTGATGATGCGTACGTCGATGGGGCGCTCTTCGGTGCCGCCGACGCGGCGCACCCGTCGCTCCTGCATCGCACGCAGCAACTTGACCTGCATCGACATCGGCGTGTTGCCGATCTCGTCGAGGAAGAGCGTGCCGCCGCCGGCGCTCTCGAAGAGCCCGGTTTTGGTGCGGTCGGCGCCGGTGAATGAGCCCCTTTCGTGCCCGAAGAGCTCGCTCTCCAGCAAGGTCTCGGGCAGGGCGCCGCAGTTGATCGAGACGAAGGGGTGCTCGAAACGGGGCGAGTTGTAATGAATCGCGCGGGCGACCAGCTCTTTACCGGTGCCGCTCTCGCCGGTGATCAGCACGGTCGACGGCGTGGAGGCGACGCGCTCGATCAGCCTGAACAATTCAATCATCGGCCGGCTCTTGCCGATGATGTTCTCGAAGCGGTGCTCGCGCTGCAGCTCCCGGCGCAGCAGGATATTCTCCTCGGCCAGGCGCTTTCGCGTGAGGCTGCGGCGGATGATTATCGAGAACTCGTCGACGTCGAACGGCTTGGTAATGTAGTCCTCGGCGCCGAGTTTCATCGCCTCGACGGCGGTGTCGTGGCTGGCGTAGGCGGTGATGACGATGACCACTGTGTCGGGACTGATCTTCTTGCACCGCTCCATCAGCTCGATGCCGCTGATGTCGGGCATCTTGATGTCGGTGATCATCAGGTCGATGCCGTCTCGTTCGAGCTCGGCGATCGCGTCGGCGCCTGAGCCGACAGCCTTTACTTCGTAGTCCTGCTTTTCCAGCATCTTGCGGAGGAAGTCGCGCATGCTGCGCTCGTCGTCGACAATCAGGATCTTTTCCAATTACGGCTCCGCTGTTTCCACCCGGACGCTGAAACCCGAGGGATCGCCACCGCTGCCGGGCAGCGCGACGGTCACACTCGTGCCGGCTTCGGGCTTGCTTCTGATGACGATGCTGCCGCCATGTTCCTGGACAATTCTGTAGACGATCGCCATCCCGAGCCCAACTCCTCCCCGGGATCCCGAGTCGAAAGGCTGAAACAACTTCTGTAGGCGCTCCGGTTGGATGCCGTGGCCTTCGTCGGAGAACTTCAGGACCGCGTTGTCGCCCTCCCGGCTCAGGGTGAGAAGCAGCTTACCACCATCGGGCATCGCCCGCACGCCGTTGCTGGCGAGGTTGTAGATCAGCTGGCGCAGCATGTTGGCATCGACGCGGGCGACGAGCTCGCCGAGCCCGCCGTATTGCAACTCGATCTGGTGGTCGCTGGTGACCTCCGTGCTGTTGGCGAGCAGGTCGACCGTCTCGCGCGCTATCCTGAGGATATCGATCTCAACGGGGGAACAGACCGGCGCGCGGGTGAAGGCGAGGAAGTCGTTGAGAATCAAGCTCAGCCGTTGGCTCTCGCGGATGATGATATCCATGTAGTAGAGCTGGTCCTCCGAGAGCTCGGGGGCTTTGCGGATCATCTGCGCACTGCCGCTGATCGAGCCGAGGGGATTGCGGATCTCGTGGGCGATCGCCGCGCTCAGCTCGCCGGCTGCGGCCATTCTGTCCTGCAGCCGCAGGCGTGCCTGCAATGCCTTGATTTCGCGCAGGTCGTCGATGGTGTAGAGCTTGCCGACGAGCATCCCATCGGCATCGATGAGCAGTGTGCGGCTGACACCGACATCAATATTCTCCCCGTCGCTGTGGGCCAGGAGCATTTCCCGGTCCCAGCCCTCGTCGCTGAGCATCGGCTCCGGGGCGGCGGGATTGTAGTGCAGCAGCTCGCGCACGTCGCGCCCGCTGATCTCTTCCAACGGCTGCTCGAGCAGGCCCAGGGCGGCGGGATTGGCGAAGGTGATTTTGCCGTCCATGTCGGTGGTGATGATGCCGCTGGGATTGCTACGGACTATGCTTTCGTTGAGCACCCTCAAGCGGGCGAGGTCGGCCGTGCGCACACGCAGGCGGGCGGCGGTGGTCTGCAGCATGCCCGAGAGGTAGCCGCTGAGGGCGGCCAGCAGCTCGAGAGCGAAGGCGTGCAACGCCAGCGTGTAGAGCAGGGTGTTCATCGCCGGGCGCGCGAAGGGGTAGAGGATCTGCAGGTCGATGAAGCCGCCGTTGGCGATCATCACCACGCAGGCCAGCAGGAGAGCCGAGACGGTGGCGATGGCAAAGCTGCTGATCCTCCCCAGCACGATCGCGGCGCTGACGACCAGCAGGTAGTAGAGGATGATGAACGAGCTGTCGACGCCGCCGGTTACGAGCACGAGCAGCGAGACGAGCGCGACGTCGAGCAGCAACTGGACGAATGCGAAGATCCTGTTGGCGCGGAAGGGGATTGCCAGGACGGCATAGAAAACGGTCAGCAGGTAAGTCAGGCCGATGATGAAATAGAGCGAGTCGCTTGTGAGGCCGAAGAAGATCTGGACGTAGAGCGCGGAGCCGAGCAGGGCGGTGACGATCACCACGCGCAGGATAAGAATCAGCCGCAGAGTGCCGGCGAAATCCTTGGCGGGCCCATCGCCGTCACCCGTGAGCGGCGGATTTCTTTGGGCCATGTTTAGTCCCCCTCGTGCATCGGGGGCCTCAGGTCAGCTCTCCGATGAGCGAGAAGATCGGCATGTACATCGAGACGACGATCCAGCCGATGGTCACTCCCAGGAAGATAATGATCAGCGGTTCCAGCAGCGACAGCAGGTCCGCCACCGCCGCGTCGACCTCGGCTTCGTAGAATTCGGCGACCTTGTTGACCATCGCGTCGAGCTCGCCGGTCTGCTCGCCGACGTGGACCATCTGCACGACCATCGGGGTGAAGACTTCCGAGTCGCGCAGTGGCTCGCTGAGGGTTTTGCCGGCTTCGACGCTGTCGCGGGCTTCCATGACGGCTTTTTCGATAACTTTGTTTCCGGCGGTCTTAGCGGTGATGTCGAGGCTGTCGAGGATGGGCACGCCGCTGCTGATCAGCGTGCCGAGCGTGCGGCAGAAGCGGGCGATGGCGATCTTGCGCAAAACGATGCCCAGCACCGGCAATCGCAACATCAGGCTGTCGAACGCCAGCTTGCCGCCGGGTGTGGAGTAGTACCACCTGATGGCGAAGACCAGAGCCACGATGCCGCCGATGATGAAGAGGATGTAGTTGCCGATGAAGTTGGAGATGTCGATGGTCAACTGTGTCGGCGCCGGCAGGGCCCTGCCGAGTCCGGTAAAGAGCTTCGCGAAAGTCGGGATAACCTGCCAGAGGATGACGAGCACCACGCCCACGGCGATGGTTACGACGCTGAGCGGGTAAATCATCGCGCTCTTGACGGCCCGCACCAGCTTGACGTTTTTCTCAATGTAGACGGAGAGGCGTTCGAGAATCGTGTCGAGGATGCCGCCCGCCTCTCCCGCCGCCACCATGTTGGTGTAGAGATCGCTGAAGACGTGCGGGTGCTCGGCGAGGGCGTCGGAGAAACTCGAGCCGCCTTCGATGGCCTGGCGAACCTCGAACATCGTCTTCTGCAGGGCCTTGTTGTCGACCTGGGAGCCGATGATCTCCAGGGCCTGGTTGAGCGGCAGGCCGGCGTCGATCATGAAACTGAGCTGCCTGGTGACGACCGCCAGGTCTTTCTGCTTCACCTTTCCGCGCCCGAAGAGGCGGCCACCTTCTTTGCCCTTTTCCTTGACGACGGTCACCAGGATCTGCTGTTTGCGCAGCGCGGCGATCGCCTCCGTCTTGTTCGCAGCCAGCAGCTCGCCCCGGTGCAGCTTTCCGCCGCGACTGCGTCCAACGTAGGTATAACTCGGCATGGCGTTCTTTTAACCTCCCTGACCCTTGGCCGCGCCCGCCGACCTGGCTTTGCCGGCATCCTCGATGACTCCGGTGCCGCGGCTGATGAGCTGTTCCAACTCATCGGGAATGGAACTGGCCGTCATTGCGGTCTGCAGGCTTATCTTCTTCTTGAGGTAGAGCGAAGCCAGGCTCTGGTTGTAGGTCTGCATACCGTGTTTCGCCTGGCCCGCCTGCATCATTGCGTAGATCTGATGGATTTTATCTTCGCGGATGAGATTTCTTATCGCTGAGTTGGGGAAGAGAATCTCCATCGCCAGCACGCGGCCGGGGCCTCCCTGGCGTGGCAGGAGCGACTGGCAGAGGATTCCTTCGAGCACGAAGCTGAGCTGGGCACGGACCTGGCTTTGCTGGTGCCCCGGGAAGGCGTCGACAATACGGTTGATCGACTGGGCGGCGGAGTTGGTGTGCAGCGTGGCGAAGGTGAGGTGGCCGGTCTCGGCGATGGTCAGCGCGGCCTCCATGGTCTCGAGGTCGCGCATCTCGCCGACGAGCACGACGTCGGGATCCTGGCGCAGGACGGCGCGGAGGGAGTCGGCGAAGGAGTGGGTGTCGGCGTGCAGCTCCCGCTGGTTGACGAGGCAGCGCTTGTGGGGGTGGAGGTATTCGATCGGGTCCTCGATCGTGACTATGTGGAGCGGCTTCTCGCGGTTGATCTTGTCGATCATCGCCGCCAGGGTCGTGCTCTTGCCGCTGCCGGTGGGGCCGGTGACGAGCACGAGGCCGCGCGGCTTATCGCAGAGATTGGCGACGACCTGGGGCACCCCCAGTTTGCCGAAGTCCATGATTTCCCAAGGGATAAGCCTGTAGGCCGCGGCGATCGAGCCTCGCTGCGTATAGACATTTGCGCGGAAACGGGCCAGCCCCTTGATGCCGAAGCTGAAGTCGATTTGGAGGGCCTCTTCGAGGCGGTGCTTCTGCGCTTCGGTCAGGACCGAGTAGGCGATTCGCTTGGTGTCCGCCGGTTTGAGCACGGGGATATTGATCGGAACCAAGCGTCCGTCGACGCGGATCTGCGGCGGACTGCCAGTGGTGATATGCAGGTCGCTGGCCCTCTGCTCGATCATGGTTTTGAGCAGCGAATGCAGCGACAACTCAGTGCTCATCTATTCGGCTCCTTCCGGTCTTGCACCGTTGCAGGCGGGGGGGCGAGGCGAGACATCATTTCATGGTCTCGCGCAGGACCTCCTCGAGCGTGCTGACTCCCGCCTTTATCTTCTCCAGGCCGCTGCGGCGCAGGGTGATCATGCCGTCGGCTTTTGCCTGCCGGCGGAGGTCGTCCGACGTGCCTCCGGAGAGAACCAGGTCGCGGATGGACTGGTTGACCTCCATGAGCTCGAACAAGCCGATCCTGCCTTTATAGCCGGTTCCTCCGCAGGTCTTGCAGTCGACGCCGCGGCCCTTGTAAACCTTCACGGTCTTGGATTCTTCCTCAGTGAAACCGATATCGACCAGGGCCTTCGGCGGCATCTCCATCACTTCCTTGCAGTCGGGGCAGATCCTGCGCACCAGGCGTTGAGCGAGGATGCTGAGAACCGATGTGGCCACGAGGAACGGCTCGATGCCCATGTTCATCAGCCGGCTGATGGTGCCGGGCGCGTCGTTGGTGTGGAGGGTGCTGAGCACGAGGTGCCCGGTCAGTGCCGCCTTGATCGCGATCTCGGCGGTCTCGAAGTCGCGGATCTCGCCGACCATGATGATGTTGGGATCCTGGCGCAGGAACGAGCGCAGTGAGGAGGCGAAGGTCAGGCCGATCTTCTCCTTGACCTGCACCTGGTTGATGCCCGCGAGGTTGAACTCCACCGGATCCTCGGCGGTCAGGATGTTGACGTCGTCGTTGTTGAGCATGCTGAGCGCGGAGTAGAGGGTGTTGGTCTTGCCGCTGCCGGTGGGGCCGGTGACGAGGATCATGCCGTAGGGTTTTTGGATGTCGCGCGCCAGGATATCGAGGCTGTGTTGCTCCATACCCAGCCTCGTCAGGTCGAGCATCAGGTTTTCTTTGTCGAGGATGCGCATGACGATCTTCTCGCCGTAGAGTGTCGGCAGCACGCTGACGCGCAGGTCGAGATCCTTAATCCCGGTCGGGGTGCGCATTTTGAGCAGGATGCGGCCGTCTTGCGGCAGGCGCTTCTCGCTGATGTCGAGCTGGGAGAGGATCTTGATGCGGCTGGCGACGGAGTCCTTGAGTCTTTTCGGCGGGCGCATGATCTCGTAGAGGATGCCGTCGATGCGGTAGCGGACCCTGTAGCTTTTCTCGTAGGGCTCGATGTGGATGTCGCTCGCGCCGCGCTGAACCGCCTCGTGCAGAATGACGTTGACCAGCTTGACTACCGGCGCGTCCTGGCCGCTGCGCTCGAGGTCGGCGACATCGAGTTCGTCCTCTTCCTCGGCGACGCTGATCGTCTCGTCGGGTATCTCGAGCGACTCCAGCACCGAGCTGAGATGGTCCTTGCGCGCGGGCTCGCCGTAGTAGCGCTCGATGGCCTCGCGAATCGTCATCTCCCCGGCGATCATCGTCTCCACGTTGTAGCTGGTCATGAAGCGGATTGTGTCGATGGCGAAGAGGTTGGCCGGGTCGGCGATCGCGATTACCAGCACCGCGCCGTTGCGGCGGATCGGGATGAGGGAATTCTTCACGCAGAATTCGGGTTGCAGCAGCGAGAGGACGGAGATGTCGATTTCGACGTTGTCGAGGTCGACACTGGGGATGCCGTAATGCTTGCTGAGCATGGAGACATAGCGATGCTCGTCCACGTAGCCGAGCGAAATGATATTGTAGGTGACAGTCTCGCCGTTCTCGTGGGACTTCTTTTCGGCCTCACGGAGTTGCTCGGTCGTAATCAGGTTCTTTTTGACAAGCAGGTCACCGATCTGCGTACTCATCCCGGATAATTTCCCCTCGATGTTGCTTGCGGGATTGTATCGCTACAACCCTAATTGAGTCAAGGGGTTGCCGCAATTTAAACGGATGCGCGGGGTGCCGTGTGGGCATTGATGGACAGCTATGGCAAATTATCAACTACTCTTTCCCGGCCTCCGCATTGAGAATTTCGTCGAGAGACTGGCCGCCGGGTTCTTTCCAGCAGGGGCCTATGACATAGATTGTCGGCACTTTCCTGTCTCTGGAAAACAGCTTTGTGCGAAGCCAGAAGATCCAGTGAGCGATCCTGTTGGTGAGGTTTTTTTTCTTGAAGGGGATGATCATCTTGTTGCACAGCATCAGCCCGATGAACTCCTCGAATATCGATTCGGCTTCGGGGTTGAGTCGGGATCTGACACGGCTCGGGAGAAACAGCTCTTGCGAATCGATATATTCCAGCAGGTTTCTCCATACCTGGTCTTTTTCTATGACCGTCATTTCGTCACCTGGGCGGTCGCGCCGTTGACGCCGGCTTTGTGCCTGTTTAAACTTCCGGAAAGAGAAGGAAATAGCAAAGCCAAACGATGCGCTCATACACGGTAACCCTGCGACCGGAAGGTATCAAGGGCAAGTTCCGCAGTTACACCCTGAGTGGGCGCACCATCCTGTTCTCCCTGTTCTGCCTGGCAGCCTTAATTGTCGCAGCGGCATGGGCATTCGTTTCCTGGGTTATTGTTCCGTACAGCGGGGTGACCGCCGCCGCAGAAAAGGCGCAGGGACTCGGAGCGCAGAATGCGGTTCTCGAGTCCGGCATCGCCGAGAAGCGGACCGTCATGGGGTGGCTCAGCGCGCGCGTGGCGCTCGAGCTTGCGTTGGTGGAAAAGGTGGACACTCTCCTCGGCGGCGGCGAGTGGCAATCCGGCGGCTACCCACGTCTTGGCGGCGACAGGGCGCAAAACCTGCTCTCGGCGCTCTCCTATCTGGAACGCCGGCTGGAGAACCACCAGCGATTCGCGACAATCATCGAGCAAATGCCGATCCGTCTTCCACTGCGCGGCGGCTTTGACGTTGCCTCGAGCTATGGGACGCGCCGATCGCCGTTCAACGACGAAATCGAGATTCACAACGGCATCGATCTGTCCGCGCCGGAGGGAGCGGTGGTGCTGGCCTCGGGATCGGGCGTGGTCTCCCTGGCCGGCCGCTGGGAGGATCTCAGAATGCCCGATTACGGGAGGTTGGGGCTGTTCGTGAGGCTCGAGCACGGGGAGACCGGATATTCCACGATCTACGGCCACTGCTCCAGGCTGCTGGTGCGCCAGGGTGACCGCGTCGGTGCCGGGCAGCCGATCGCGCTGGTCGGCAACACGGGCTGGAGCACGGCGCCGCACGTGCATTTCGCTGTTTGCCGCGGCGACGAGTATTTCGATCCCAAGGATTACCTCCTCTATTTCGACACTTACTCGATCCGCAGCGAGCTGCAGGCCGGCCGCCCGGAGCGCTGAGTTTCTGCGCTTGGCTCGGGGGGAGAGGAGAGCGGCGCTTGTGTTAAAGCCGCGCTTTTTGTGAAAATACGGAGCTTGTGTTAAAAACAGTGATATAGCTGGTGTGATTCGGTTCGCAACGGTCTTGATTACTTCAAACGGCGCGCCGCACTACAGACGGCGTTGAATAAGGAGTTCGCTGATTATGGCCGGGGAAACAAGAGCATTCGAAGCGATGGTCGTGCCGCGCGGCGCACGCATAATCGTCGGCGACGGCAACAGGATCGAGCTGGACGTCCAGGGCGACCTGATCCTGCAGGAGAGCCAGCAGGGCCTGACATCACTCACCAGCCAGCACGGCTCGATACTGATCGACGAGGGCGTCACGGTCCGCTCGAGCCAGATCAGGGCGGAACACCTGATCCGCATCCGCGGCCGCCTGGAGACCGATAATATCCGTGCCGCGAGCATTTCCGTCGAGGGGGGCGCGCTGCGCTGCGGCGAGATCCAGACCCGCACGCTCAACAGCCGCGAGAGCGAACTTGAGGTTCGCGCAATCGGAGCGGAAAGGGTGAGCATCAACGGCGGCTCGGTCGAGATTGGCAAGATCGAAGCCAAAACACTGCAGCTGGAAAACAAGGTGCGGGGCGCGATCCTGATCACCGCGGCCGAGGACCGGCGCGTCGACGATACCGTCCAGGTCAAGGGCGGCTTCGAGAGCGACATCGAGCTGATGGGCTACCTGCTGAAGTACCGCCACCAGGTTATGAGCGACAAGGTGCTGCATGAGTTGAAGTCGCGCAAGGAAGGCCGTGAGTTCCAGCGTTTCCTGCTGCGCGAGCGCGAGACCGGTGACAAAAGCGTGGCGGCGGCCGAGGAGGCAAAGCCCGAAGCCGAAGAGCCGTTGCCTGTCGAACCTGTGACCGTTGAACCCTTACCGGTCGAGAGCATGGATATCGGAGAAGCTGAGGAAGTTGAGGTCGAGGCGGAGCAGGCTGAGCCCGCGCCGGAAGAGGCCGTTGAGCCGGAAATCGTGATGGACGAGTTTCCCGAAGCGACGCCCGGCGATGTAGTGGATCGGATGACTCGGCTGGAGGCCGAGTTGAGCGAAACGATCGAGGATCTGGATGAGGCTCCCGACGGCCTCAGGCTGATCGTGGCCTGCCTGCGCGAGAGGGATTTCAACAACTTCAAGACAAGCTATTCGCGCTGGATGGAGCAATTGGAGCCGAATCGAGGCGCACTCACCGTGAGAACCCTGGAAGTGCTCGAACGTATCGCCGACTTCCTGGCCGGCGCCGGCAACTGATAAATATTGATTTTTAATCGCGGTTGACTCAAAATAAGGAATATGGGTTTGGGGATTCCCGTAGAATAAATAAAAATAAGGGGAAATTTGCTCAATGGGGCAAGACGAACATCATGGCGAAAATCACGGAAGATGCCTTGAGTCGTTAATTGAGGTTTTCCTCTACATTGATGGTCAACTCGACGAGAAACGCAGTTCCGAGATCGATTATCATCTTCAACACTGCAGCAAGTGCTACGGCAGAGTCGAGTTTGAAAAGTTGCTCCGCGGTTACGTCCAGAAGAAGTCCCGTGAAGAAGGTCCTTCGCCCAGCCTTTCCGCAAAGATCAACAATATATTTCAAAGCAAGTGACTTTGCTCAACTCCTGCCTCATATCGTTTACCCCCTGCTGTTAGAATCGTGGTGGTTATGAGAACCCGGTCCAGGATTGCTGTGGCCATGAGCGGCGGCGTCGACAGCAGCGTCGCCGCGGCGTTGCTGACGCGAGAGGGTCACGAGGTTATCGGCTTGACGATGCTTAACGGCTGTCTTGGTGGAGCCGCAGCGTCAGGGGACGGCCACTGCGATCCGGCCTCGTCCTTCGGGGACGCGGTGCAGGTGGCGCGGATTCTCGGCATCAGGCACGAGTTTGCCAACCTCGAGTCGGAGTTCAAGGAACAAGTAATCGAGCCGTTTGTCGAAGCCTATCTGGCCGGCCTCACGCCGAATCCATGCATCGTTTGCAATCGCAGGATAAAGTTCGGGCTCCTCCTAGAGCGCGCAATTGCTTTGGGTGCGGAGCAGTTCGCCACGGGCCACTATTGCAGGCGCGAGGAGCAGCTCGGGGGGCGGCTTGCGCTGAGCAAGGCTGCCGATTCGGGTAAGGACCAGTCCTATTTCCTCTTCGATTTGACGCAGGATCAATTACGCAGAATCCGATTTCCCTTAGGCGGTTTGACGAAGGGGCAGGTCAGGGAGACCGCCGCCGCCATGGGCCTGCCGGTTTCGGAAAAGGCCGAGAGCCAAGAAATCTGCTTCGTGCCCGGCAATGACTATGCCGCGCTGGTCGAAGAGCTCAAGCCCGGGGTCGATCTGTGCGGAGAGATAGTTACCGTCGACGGCAAAGTCCTGGGTCGGCACGACGGTATCCATCGCTTCACAGTCGGCCAGAGGCGTGGGCTGGGGATACCCGCCGACAGGCCTTTATATGTTCTGGCAGTCGAATCGGAGAGCCGCCGCGTGGTAGTCGGCTACAAGGAAGACCTAGAGCGCAACCACCTAGCCGTCGCCGGGATCAATTGGGTAAGCATCGAGCCGCCGCAGGGGCCGCAGCGGGTTGAGGTCAAGGTGAGGTCGCGGGCGCCGGCGGTCGGCGCGCTGGTCAAACCTCTGGCCGACGGCCGGGCCGACGTCGTGTTCGACAGCCCTCAAAAGGGCGTTGCGCCGGGCCAGGCTGCCGTTTTTTACCGCGGCGACCTTCTACTTGGCGGCGGCTGGATTGAGCGGTATTAAGCGGCAGCCCGACCCTGGTGCGTTCTTGTAGTCGTAAAACAATCCCGCCTTAGAAGGCGATCGCCATGTTGAGCCCGAAGAGAATGCCGAAGAAGACGAAGAAGATTACCATGGCGATTAATCCCGAGACGACGAGCATGATGACCGCCTGGCCGGAATCGAGTCCGAGCGCGACAGTCAGTCCCAGATAGACGGCGACGAGGGAGAGGATTCCCAGCAGGCCGAAGAGGAAGCCGATAAAGGGGATGAATGTGAGGAAGAAGCCGATCGCAGCGGGGGCGTAAGAATAGGCGACGATTGTCGTGTAGGAGTTCGCGTCGCCCTTGTTGATGTTCAGCGGCTTGTCAAGGGCGCCCATGATTGCTCCAAGGACGATCGGAGCTCCGACGAAGTAGATGTACCAGAAGACGCCGGCGATGATCCCGTAAACCGGCATCCAGACCCAAAACATACCTCCGAAGGGGACAAAATACGGCTGCGGGAGAAAACCTTTCAGTATGGAGCCGACAAACGGCAGCACAGCGAGGACCACCAGAAAACTCAGCGCCGGCCCGATGTTGCTGGGGAAGGTCATGCCGCGCCAGAATTCGGCGAACTTCGTGCTTACGCCGACTGACTTGTTTATCGTGTCGTTGATGTCAATATTAAATTCCATCTGTTACCTCCTGCTGAGTGGTTAGGGATCCTCGAGACGCTGTTCATTCTCTTTCCAACGCTGAAAGATCGTAGCGATTGTTTAGCCGTATCTAACACAGTAAGCCACGAGTCACAAGGATAATTTCGCCAAAGTGTTCTCCAATTATCTGTTGACAGCCATAATCGGCGCCAATATGCTGAGTTCAAGGAACCCGTAACGCAGGAGGGGGTGAATCGATGGACTCTTTCTGGAATTTTTTTAAGGAATTCGGCAAGTGGTTCGGCTTGCTATTCATCGCACTAGCCATTCTTGGAGGGTTGATCAACGGCATCACAGTGATGGCCAGATATGACTTCTGGGGCGGCTTCTACGGCATGCTTCAGACCTGGGTGTTCGGAGTCTGGCTGGGCATTGTGATCATCATGCTGAGCATGTTGGTCGACAACACGCGCAAAGGCTGATCTAGACTTAGACTTATATCTCTAGTACGTTCATCTTAAACCGATGAGAGACCGGTTTATTTTTTATCCTGAGTTGCTTCTCCGGAAGGCCTCGAGGTCGACCGCTCCCGCCTCAATCAAAGCCCTTGCAGTGCGCGCCGCCTCCTGCTCCGCGATCTTCTTCGAGCCGCCGCTCCCGCGCGCCAGAACCGGGCCGGCGCCGCCTATTTTTACCTCGACGGTGAACTGCTTGGAGTGATCGGGACCACTGGCCTCCACCAGCGAATAGACAGGCGCGGGCAGTTCCTTGCTTTGGATCAGTTCCTGCAGGTAACTCTTGTGATCGTGCCGCAGGAGGCCTTCCTTGTCGATTTCTGCGATCGCGTCGCCATAAATTCGAACAATGAAATTTCGCGCTGCCTCAAGCCCGCCGTCGAGATAGACAGCGGCGATAACCGCCTCGAACACGTTTGCCAGAATCGATTTCTTGCCGCGGCCTCCGTCCTTTTCCTCCCCGTGACCAAGCCACAGGAATTCGCCGAGCCGGAGTTTCTTTGCCAGCTTACCGATATAGCGTGCGCTCACGAGGTAGCTCTTGGCGCGCGTGAGTGCGCCCTCGTCCCCGCTGTTGGCGGCGAAAAGGAGATCCGAAGCTACAAGCCCGAGCACCGCGTCGCCGAGGAATTCGAGGCGCTCGTTGTCGCGGGTCTCGTTTTCCTGCTCGTTGGCGAAGCTGGAGTGGGTGAGGGCGCGAACCAGCCACTTGCGGTCGCGGAATTTGTATCCGAGGATTTCTTCCAGTTCCTTCAAATTCTCGTTATTAGCTGAGTCGCTGTCTTCGCTCATCGCTCCTGTTCTCGATAATCGCGGCGGTTATTGTAAGTAAAAATCCTCTCTACCCGATCTCTTCGATCACCTTGCGCATCGCCGCGGCGGGGTTGTCCGCAGCGGTGACGGGCCGGCCGATCACGAGCGCGGATGCCCCGGCCGCGATCGCCTCGCGCGGCGTGGTTATGCGCTTCTGATCGCCCGTTGCGGCCCAGGCGGGCCTGATTCCCGGCGTGACGAGGAGGAATTCGTCGCCCAGCTCGGCCCGCAGCAGCGAAATCTCCCTCGGGGAGCAGATGACTCCGTCGAGCCCCGCTTCGCGCGCCAGGCGCGCCAGCAGCAGCACCTGCCCCTCGGCGGTGTGCGCCACGCCGAGGTCGCGCAGGTCGTCGTCGTCGAGGCTGGTCAGCACGGTGACGCCGAGCAGAGCCGGGCGCCCTGCTCCAGGCAGGGCTTCCTTCGCCGCCCTCAGCATCGCCAGACCACCCAAGCAATGGATGTTAATCACCGCCGCGCCTAGCGAGGCCACCGAGCGAACCGCTCCGGCGACGGTGTTGGGGATGTCGTGGAACTTCAGGTCGAGGAAAATCCTCAACCCCTCGGCGGCGAGCTCGGCTACGAAACCCGGCCCAGCGCAGCAGAAGAGCTGCAGCCCGATTTTGAAGCCGGTCGCCTCGCCGCGAAGTTTGTCGACGAGCCTGCGCGCGTCGTCCGCCGTCGGCACGTCGAGCGCGACGAATACCCTGTCTCTTGGATCCTTGAAACTCAAGACGGTCATCCTGGTCCCCCTCGGCTACTCGCTGCGATGGGCCACCCCGACGATCTCCGGGATGGTGCTTACCCCCTCGTCCGCGCACCAGCGCTCGAGCTCGCGCACGAGACGGGTTGGCGCGGTGGGATCAACGAATGTCGCCGTGCCCAGCTGGATTGCCGATGCGCCGGCGTAGAAGAACTTGAGGGCGTCGTCCAGTCCCATGATCCCGCCGATGCCGACGATCGGTATGTTCACGGCCTCGTAAAGCTGCCAGACGCAGCGCAGAGCCACCGGTCTGATGGCCGGTCCGCTGAGGCCGCCCGTCTTCTTGAAAAGCACGGGTCTTCGCGTCTTCAGGTCGATCTCCAGGCCGAGGATCGTGTTTATCGCGCTGAGGCTGTCGGCGCCGGCTTCTTCCGCCGCCTTGCCGGTGGCGGTGATATCGGAGGCGTTGGGGCTGAGCTTGACCATCAGGTGGCGGCCGGTGGCCTGGCGCACAGCCTTGACGAGGCTGTATGTCAGCTCGGGGTTGACGCCGAACTCGATCCACTCGCGGCTGATGTTGGGGCAGGAGATGTTGAGCTCGAAAGCGGCGATGCCCTCCTCCCGCTCGAGCCGCTCGACGGCTGCGACGAAATCTTTCGTTTCGTTGCCCCAGACGTTGACGATCACGGTCGCGCCGGCGTCGCGCAGCCGGGGCAGCTTCTCACGCGCGAAGGCTTCGGTGCCGATGTTCTGCAGGCCGATGGCGTTGAGCATGCCTGCGGGCGTCTCGGTGATCCGCGGCGGCGGATTGCCGTCGTGCGGGCGGAGGCTGATTCCCTTGACCGAGATGCCGCCGAGGCCGGAGAGGTCGTTGAAGTCTTCCAGCTCGAGGCCGTAGCCGCAGGTGCCCGAGGCGGTGATCACAGGGTTGCGCAGGCGCAGGCCGTTGATGTCGACGCTCAGGTCAGGCATCCCAGTCCACCTCCAGGCCGTCGACCACCGGGCCTTCCTGGCAGCAGGTGTGATAGCCCTCGCCGCCCTTGTTGCGGTAGATGCAGGAGAGGCAGACGCCGATGCCGCAAGCCATGTAGCGTTCGAGCGAGCAGGCGCAGTCGATGCCCCCGGCGGCGCAAATCTCGGCGCTGCGGCGCATCATCTCCCACGGCCCGCAGGCGAAGCAGAGCAGATTGTCGGGGCCGGATTTTAGTTGCGGCGCGAGGATATCGGTGACCAGGCCGCGCCGCCCGAGCGAGCCGTCCTCGGTCACGGCGATCGCCTCAACGTCGATTTTTTCCAGCTCCGCAAGGTGCACGGCGTCACGCGAGCACCCGCCGTAGAGAAGCGCGTAATCGCCGCCGGCGCGGTTCAACTCCTGCGCTGCGAACGCCGCGGGGGCGATACCGGTGCCCCCGGCGACCATCAGCAAGCGGCGGGACGGGTTGATCTCCAGGTGGTTTCCCAGAGGGCCCGTGACCGGCAGCAGATCGCCGACGTTTCTCTGCGCGACAGCGCGCGTGCCGCGGCCGAATGTCTTGATTATCAGCGTGAAGCCGATTGGTTTTCCGCCGTCGGAGAGCCGGGCGAAGACGCTGAGCGGGCGGGGCGTGAGGGGGTCGATCGCCTCGGAGGCGCGCAGCATGACGAATTGCCCCGGCTTGGCGGCGGCGGCGATCTCGGGACAGCGCAGATCGAGGGCGAATTCCTCGGCGTTGAGTTGTCGCTTGGCGATTATCTTGGCTTTTGTGACAAGCGGCATTTTTGACTCCGGGTGAATTCTATCAGAGCCGAAGAAACGCGGCTACAGGATCGTGGCAGATTTGATGTTCAGAATTGCTTGTGCAGCGACGGCGCTCCCGTGATAATCGAAGCTCCGAGGGCTTGGAGGCGGATGGTGGGCGGGGCTCCAACAAGCAGAGCTGCATTTCTGGGGACGTTGTTTATCCTGATGTCGGGAGTCTGCTGGGCCTCCTACACCATCGTGCTGAAGATCGCCGTCGACCTGGGCCTCAGCGAGATCGAGATAAACTCGATAAGGCTGATCGTCGGCGCGGCACTGATCGGTGTGTTTCTCCTGGTCCGGGGGAGATTTTCCTTCAGGATCAGCTTCAAGTATCTGTTGCTGTTGCTGGTGCTCGGAGCGCTCGATTACGGCCTGGGAGGCGTGCTCTATGTCGGCTCGTTGAGATACATCGACGCATCCCTGGCGTTCCTGCTGGTCTACACCTTCCCCGCCTTTGTGGTCGTCGTCTCGATAATTCTGGGACGGGAGAAACCGACACTGCCGCTCTTCCTCGCCGTCGTGCTCACGTTCGTGGGCGTGGCGTTGGTGCTGGAAGTCGGCGCGGCGGTGGAGGGGGAGCAGTGGATAGGCGTGATTTTCGTCATTCTCTCAGTGCTCATCTTCGTCGCCTTCGTGATGATCTGCGAGGGCCTGATGGACCGCCTGTCGTCGTCGCAGATCACATTCCTGACGCTCGGCGCCGGGGGGCTCTCGATGCTCGCCTTCATTCCCGTTGTCGGCGTACGAGCCGAGATGATGTTCGAACCGCGCAACCTGGCGGTGTTGCTGTTCCTGGCGGTGATCGGCACGGCCTTCTCGATGATCCTCTTTTTCATGGGCATACGCCGGATAGGAGCCGCTCGCGCCTCGATCATTACCACCGCCGAGCCGGTGTTCGTGGTGCTGATGGCCTGGCTGCTGCTGGGCGAGACGCTCAGCCTGCTGCAGATGGCGGGCGTGGCTCTGCAGCTCTCGGGCGTGCTGCTGGTGCAACTTCGCGCGCCTCACCCCGAGCCGGGACCGTAGCACCGGCTAATAAAACAATTTCTTTGATTTCCTTATGAATTGTTTACTAAGGCGGGCGTAGCGTGGATAATTCGCGCTTCGGAGGCTGAACGTGGTCGAGGAGGCTCGCGAGAAAAAGCTGTTGCTGGGTGCGGCGTTGGTCCTGCTGTCCGGGATTTTCTACGCCCCTGTTGCCGTGCTGGGTAAGATATGCGTCGAGGCGGGCGTCGAGCCGGTGACGCTCAACGTCATCCGCCTGATAATCTCCGTCGCCATCCTCGGGCTCCTCGCACTCCACAGGGCGAGGGCTGGCAAGCGGCTGCCACTCGCAGCGAAAATCATATCATTCGTCTTCGGCTCATTTGTCTGGGCGCTCGGCGGGCTGCTTTTCTTCATTGCGCTGGGGATGATCGATGCCTCGCTCGCCTACCTTCTGATGTACGTCTATCCGGCGGTGGTACTCGTCATCTCGGTGTCGATCGGCTGGGAGCGCTTCGCGGCTTCAAAGGCCGCGGCCGTCGTCCTCACTTTCCTGGGCGTGGCTCTTGTGCTGAGGGTCGGTGACGGCTCCGGCGGCAATCTGCTCGGCGGCGTGGCTTTGGTGATGGGCACCACGCTGTTCTTCGCGATATATGTTCTTGTCTACGATCGCTATCTGACCGACTACTCCTCCGCTCTCGTGAGCTTCTTCACCATGCTCGGCGGCCTGGCGATGATTCTGGCAATCGCACCCTTCCACGGCTTCGACCTGGGATTCGTGGGCAAGGATCCGCAATTGCTGCTGCTGGTGACGGGTACCGCGCTCGGCTCCGTCGGCTCGATCATCTTCTTCTTGCAGGGGATCCAACACATCGGCGCCTCATGGGCATCGATCATCAGCACGATCCAACCGGTGCTGGTGGTGCTCTTATCCTGGGTGGTGCTCGATGAGGTGATGGGCCCGCTGCAGCTCTTCGGGGCACTGCTGCTGGTGTTCGGTGTGGTGTTGATCCGCTGGGAGAAGAAGCCGTCGGTCAAAGCCGCGACTTGACCTCCACATGTAGTGCGATTAAACTCCGTAGACCACAAAAAATTGGTGGTCCAACCTGCCCTCAAGGGGCTAATACTATATTGTGCTGTACGAGCGGAGAGACTGAATGGAGATCGGGCGAGAGATACGCGAGCTGATGTCGACCAAGGAGCTCGACGCCGCGCTCACCGACATCGCCGGGCAGATCGACAAGGGCATACCCGACGGCAAGCTGATTCTGATCGGCATCCGCCGCCGCGGCGCCCCTCTTGCCGAGCGGCTTTCGGCGAAACTTCGGGCTTTGGGGCGGGACGTCAACGTCGGCATCCTCGACATCACGCTCTACCGCGACGACCTCAGCGAGATCGGGCCGGTTCCGATGGTGGGCAGGACCGACATATCATTCAAGATCACCGGCTACCCGCTGGTGCTGGTCGACGACGTGCTGTTCACAGGGCGGACGGTTCGGGCCGCGCTCGACTGCCTCAACGATTTCGGCCGGCCGAAGCTGATCCACCTTGCCGCGCTGGTCGACCGCGGCGGCCGCGAGCTGCCCATCGCGGCAAACTACGTCAGCCTGGCCGTCACGGTGGCGGCGGGCCAGACGGTGCTGGTGATGGTGCGGGAGTTGGACGGAGAGGACCGGGTCGTGCTGCTGGAGGTCGATCCGGAGATTGAGGAGGATTAAGCGATGTCCTGGAAGCAACGGCATCTCCTCGGCATTCGCCATCTCGAGGCGCGCGAGATCACGGCCATACTCGATCAGGCGGAGGCCTTCGCGGAGATTTCCACCCGTGAAATCAAGAAGGTGCCGGCCTTGATGGGCCGCACGGTGATCAACCTCTTCTACGAGCCTTCGACGCGGACGCGGACATCGTTCGAGATCGCCGAGAAGCGTCTCAGCGCCGACGTTTACAACTTCAATGCTTCCAGTTCCAGCGTCGTCAAGGGCGAGACGCTGGTCGACACGATCCTCAACCTCGAGGCGATGAGCCCCGACGTGATTGTGGTGCGCCACTCCTATGCGGGCGCGCCCGATTTGATCCGGCGCAACTCCAGCGCGAGCGTGGTCAACGCCGGCGACGGCTCCTGCGAGCACCCGACCCAGGCGTTGCTCGACGCGCTCACCATCCGCCAGCGCAAGGGGAGTATCGAAGGCTTGAGGGTGGCGATCGTCGGCGACATCTTGCACAGCCGCGTCGCCCGCTCAAACATCTTCCTGCTGCAGAAGCTGGGAGCGAGTGTGTCGATCGCCGGGCCGCGCACCTTCCTGCCGCGCGAGATCGAGACGCTCGGCGTGGAGGTGCACGGCCGCATCGAGCCGGCGATCGAGGGCGCCGACGTGGTGATGATTCTGCGCATCCAGCTCGAGCGCGGCGGAGCGACCTCGTTCCCCTCGCTGCGCGAGTATTTCAGGGTGTTCGGGCTGACGCGAGAGCGGCTGAAGCTGGCCAAGGACGACAGCATCGTAATGCACCCCGGGCCGATGAACCGCGGAGTCGAGATCGAAAGCGCCGTCGCCGACGGGCCGTACAGCGTCATCCTCGAGCAGGTGACCAACGGCGTGGCTGTGCGCATGGCAGTGCTATACCTGATCGGAGGAGGCGGAAGTGTCTCGGCTGCTTCTTAAAGGCGGAAGAGTTATTGATCCAGTCAACAAGCGCGACGAGGTTGCCGACCTGTTGGTTGAGGACGGCCGCATCGCCGAGGTCAAGCCCGGCATCGAGGCCGGTGATTCAGAGGTGATCGACTGCTCCGGGAAGCTGGTTTGCCCGGGGTTTCTCGACATCCACGTGCACCTGCGCGAGCCTGGTTTCGAGGAGTCGGAGACGATCAGCAGCGGAACCGCTGCTGCTGCGGCGGGCGGCTTCACCGGCGTTTGCTGCATGCCCAACACCTCGCCGCCGGCCGACAACGCCTCGGTGATCGAGTACATCCTCGAGGTCGCCGAGCGCAAGGCCGCCGTGCCGGTCTACCCGATCGGGGCGGTGACCCGCGGCCAGGAGGGCAAGGAGCTGGCCGAGATCGGCGAGATGGTCGAGGCGGGCGCCGTGGCCGTCACCGACGACGGCAGTTGCGTGATGAGTTCCAAGCTGATGCGCCGCGCGATGGAGTACGCCTCAACCTTCGGCATAAAGGTGATCCAGCACGCCGAGGACCACTCCCTCACTGAAGGCGGCGTCGCCAATGAAGGCGCAATTGGCACGATGCTCGGACTGAGCCCGATGCCGGGAGTTGCCGAGGAGATTATCGTCCGCCGCGACATCGCGCTGGCCGAGTACCTGAAGCTGCCGGTTCACATCGCCCACATCAGCGTCGCGGGGGCGGTGCGGGCCGTGAGGGAGGCGAAGGAGCGGGGCGTTCAGGTGACCTGCGAGGTTACGCCGCACCACTTCACGCTCTCTGACGCGGCGATCGAGGAATTCGACACCAACACAAAGATGAATCCGCCGTTGCGGGCGGCAGAGGACGTCGAGGAGTGCGCCCGCGGTCTCGCCGACGGCACGATCGACTGCATTGCCACCGATCACGCGCCGCACCATGTCGACAAGAAGAACCTCGAGTTCGATCTCGCCGCCTTCGGCATCACCGGGCTCGAGACCTGCGTCGGCCTGACCTTCGACCGCCTCGTGCACCGGGAATTCTTCGATTTCAACAGGATGGTGGAACTGCTTGCGGTCAACCCGGCGAAGATCATCGGCCTCGACCGCGGCCACCTGACAGTCGGCGCCGAAGCCTTTGTCACCATCCTCGATCCCGAAGCGGAGTGGACCGTGCGCGCGGAGGCATCGAAGAGCCTCAGCCGCAACACGCCGTTCGACGGCTGGCGGCTGAAGGGCGCGCCCGCGGGAGTGGTCATCGGCGGCAAGGCGATTCTGCCCTGAATCCGGCAAATTCTCGGAAATATTCATCAGTAATGACTGGCGCGCTGGTCTGCCTGCGCTACAATATCGGCTTGGGCGTACCGCCCGGTATTCTTCCGATCAGGGGGGAATGATGAAAGTGGTCACCTACATGGGCAGTCCGCGCAAGAGTGGCAACACCGCCGCCGTTCTCGCCTGGGTTGAAGCGGAACTCGAGCGGCTCGGCCACGAGGTCGAGCGCGTCAATATAGTCGATCATGAGGTTCGCGGCTGCATCGGCTGCTACAAGTGCCAGGACGTGCCCGACGAGCCGGGCTGCGTGTTCAAGGATGAAGACGACGGCGACGCGCTCTGGAAGAAGGCGATCGCCTCAGATCTTATTCTGCTGGCGACCCCGGTTTACTGTTGGGGTTTCACAGCCCAGCTCAAAGCCTTTATCGACCGCGCCTTCGCCATGGTCAAGAATTACGGGCCGGTGGAAAAGAAATCGCTGCTCGACGGCAGAGCCCTGGCTCTTCTGACCACCGGCATCGGCCAGGTGGAGGGCAACGCGGATTTGTTGAAGCCGGTTCTCGATCGCTTCGCAGGCTACACACGCATGAGAGTAGCAGGCTTTCTGGCGATCCCAGGCTGCAGCGAGCCGGCGGCGTTGGGCGATGAGGAGCGCGAGGCCGCGCTCAGGTTCGCACGCACAATCACTACAAGCTGAGTTGAGAGCAACATGAGAGGACATCGATGTTCAGGTTCATTTATCAGAGCGCCACGGCTGCGCGGCTGGTCGCGTCGATTATCTGTTTGGTGCTGATCGCACTTATCTTTTCACATACGTCCGGAATCTATTGGCAGGTCATCGGTTGGGAGGGCGAGGTCAAGCTCCTCGACATGGAGTTTTTTCACTTCTACGGAGCGGAATACGCCGACGCCTTCCTGGATGGAATGACAGTCGGCCGCCAGGCCCTATACCTCGGTTTTTACCTGCTGGCCATGTGCTTCGCGGTGGCTTACTTTTTCGTCTTTTCGTTTGCCATTGCGCTGATCTACCGCAAGGTCGCGCGCGGAGGAAGACAACCCTATTGGCTGATCGCGGTTCCGTTCACGGCCGCCCTCTTCGATCTGACGGAGAACGGGCTGATCTCGACGATGGTGGTCCTGCCGCAAACGCGGATTGTATCCGTGCCGGAGTTGACCTCAATCGCCTCGATGGTCAAGTGTACGGCTCAAGGCGCAGTCGCCTTGGTGATCCTCGCCGGGATCGCAATGCTGGTGCTGCGAAGATTCAGCGACCGCACTCCGGCGACAGCTTGAACCTCAGTCGACCCCGTCGATCGGGCTCTTGTATTCCTTACCCTCGGTGGCCTTCTCGAACTCTTCTTTAGCCTTCTGCAGCAGCTCCTTGTCGGTCAGCAGGTCGAGGGTGGAGGCTGCGAGCACCTTGGCCGCGGCGAGCATGCCCTTGTGTCCGATCGGATGGCTTGAGCAGGAGACGACGGCCCAGTTGTGCCAGGCGACGCCGTCGGGCACGCAGACGGTGTTGACCTGTGCGAGGGGGCAGATCCAGCTCACCTCGGCGACGTCGGTCGAGCCGCCGCCGAGATAGGGCTCCTCCTGAAATGGCTTGAGTTCTTCGCTCAGGCCCTTTTCCTCCGAGCCGAAAAAGCGCTGCAGTTGTTTGGCGAATTCCTGCTCCTCGTCGCTGAAATCGGGAGCGCCGACAAGTTCGAGGTTCTTGTAGTTGGCTTCGGCGATCGCCCTGTTGACCAGCATGTTGTGCACGCCGGTGATCAGCTCGATTTCCAGCTCGGTCTGCGTCGCCATCGCCGCCGCCTCGGCGATCTTGAGGATGCGCTTGTAGTAGAGATCGACCTCATCGCGGTCGAGGGCTCGCACGTAGTACCAGGACCGGGCGAAGTCGGGCACGACATTGGGCGCGTGGCCGCCGTCGAGGATGACGTAGTGGATGCGTGTGGTCGGCTTGACGTGCTCGCGCATCATGTTGACGCCGATATTCATCAATTCCACGGCGTCGAGGGCGCTGCGGCCATTCCAGGGGTCGGCCGCCGCGTGGGCCGTCTGCCCGCGGAAGGAGACCTTGAAGCTGTTGAGGGCGAGCGAGCTGTTGAGCGAGACGGCGTTCTCCGAGCTCGGATGCCAGGAGACGGCGGCGTCGAGGCCGTCGAAGAGCCCGGCTTTGGCCATCACGGTCTTGCCGACGACCGTCTCCTCGGCCGGGCAGCCGAAATAGATTATCGTGCCGCCGAGGTCCTGTTGCTCCATCACCTCCTTGACGGAGACCGCAGCCGCGAGGCTGGCCACGCCGAAGAGGTTGTGGCCGCAGCCGTGCCCCGCGCCGCCCTCGACCAGCGGCTTCTTCTCGGCCACGCCGGCGGCCTGAGAGAGCGAGGGAAGTGCGTCGTACTCGCCGAGGATGCCGATCACCGGATCGCCGGAGCCCCAGCGGGCGGTGAAGGCGGTCGGAAGACCGGCCACACCGCGCTCGACCTCAAATCCCAGCTTCTCCAGAGTGTCGGCCAGCAGCGCGGCTGAACGGGTCTCCTGCAGGCCGATCTCCGCGAATTCCCAAATGGCGTCGCTGATTTTTATCAGGTCGGCGCTGTTTTCTTCGATCCAATTGAAAGCTGTTTGTTTATTGTCCTGGGCGCCGGCCGCCGCGGCGGGAAGTAACAAAGCGGCGCAGACAAATACGGATAATGTGAAGCGGCAGGTCTTTCTCATAATCCCCCTCCTGAATTGACCCATGTTACCCCCGCTGTGAGGGCTGTGCCAAGACCTGGTTTGCTACGGCTTGTGAGCTAAAACGGCGATGTGAGGGCTGGCGCCGAGCAGCGATTTCTTCTCCTCTACTTTTCTGAGGAAGTCTAAATATACCTTGCTTAACTTCGGATCGGTCGTGAATTTCTTGTGGTCTTTTGCAGCCCAGCCGAGCCCCTCGATGGCTAAAGGTTTTGTCTTGACGAAGCCCGCCTCGCGGACCTCGGCTTCGAGTTCATCCGGGAGGTGGAGGTAGGCGTCGGTCCAGTAGTAGGGGTTGCCGGTCGGGTTGCGGTGCTGCCCTTCATCGAGATCGCGCTCGACGATCTTGGCGAACTCCGGATCCTCTAGGCAGCCGGAGTGGAGGCCGTCGATCAGGGAGGCGAACCTCGAGATTCCGACGGCGAAGACCATGCCGCCCCGCCTGAGCACCCGGTGCGCCTCGCGCAGGCATCTGATGCGATCGCGTTTCTCGGTGAGATGGTAGAGAGGGCCCATGAGCAGGACGGCGTCGACGCATCCGTCGGCCCGTTTCAGATCGCCGCCGTGGCCTACGGTGGCGCTTGATCTGTGAGTTCCGGGCAGCCTGGAGATGGCTTCTTTCGCCTGCTCGACGTGCTTCGGCACGGGATCGATCAGGTGGACCTCGTAGCCCTTTTCCAGCAGCCAGACGGTGTAGACGCCCGCGGCGCCGCCGACGTCGAGGACCACGGCCGGGGGGGCGGGAAGGTGACGCTCGAGGATGTCGCGCGTCCGCAGCAGTTCGACGACGTTGAAGTCCTCCTCGAGGCGCGCGGCTTCGGAGAACCTCTCCGAATAATAATTAAAAATCTCGGGTTTCACGTTTGAAGAATTCTCTGCTTTTTCCGACATTGTTTAAACCTCAAAGAACATAACGGGACCGCATGCGAATTAGTTCAGTTACTACGTAGCAATTTGAAAACCATTGACTTGTTCTTGTTACTTAAACAGATTCTAATTATAATTCAATATTCCATAAGCCGTTAAAAATGATAATGAACCAAAACAGCAAACGACTCATCGGCATCAAGGCAATCGCGGATTACCTCGAGATGAGCCCGCGCAATGTCTACCGCTGGGAGAAGGAACTCGGCCTGCCCTTGCATCGCTTGTCCGGAGCCCAGGGACACAGAGTTTATGCGGAGGTAGAAGAGCTCGAATCGTGGCTTGCCGGCAGGGTCGACGGGGGAAAGATCATCGAGAAGCCCGGGAAATCGAGACTGCCGGCCTTAATCGGCACCGTCAGCCTTGTTTCGGCGGCCATTGTAATTGTCCTTTTGATCATCATCGGGAATACCTCCGGCGGGCGGCCGGGATCGGTGGAGGCCACGCAGGCAGCGGGCGGCCCGGCCGTTCTGACACTAAGGGAAGGTCTGGTGCATGTGCTGGACCGGGCGGGCGAGACTCTCTGGATCTACATCCACGCCAAGGAAGGTCTGAAGGATAGCGATTTAGCACGGTACTCGAGCCTGCGTGATATCGACTCAGACGGCGCGAACGAAGTGGCAGCAAGTAGCTTCAACCCTGAGGATAATAGTTACCACCTCAATCTTTTCGATCACGACGGGCAGGTTATTTGGACGACGGGCATCGATGAAGCCCGGACTTTCGGCGGCGTCAGAATCAACAATGATTATTATTGCGAGGATGTGATTTTCGGGCGCACACCCGAGGGGAAAGATGTAATTCTCGCGATATGGCGTAACAGGTCAAGGTTCCTCTCGATCATCTCCTGCCACAATCTGAGCGGCGACTTGATCTGCAAGTACCTGCACACGGGTCATGTGATGAACCTGATCCTCTTCGACCTGGACGGTGACGGGATCGAAGAGATTTTCTTCTGCGGCACCAATAACCTGCTCAACGGCGAGGCTGTGATCGTTGTTCTGCCGCTGACGGGATTTCATGGAGTATGCCCGCCGTATCGGGTGGAGCCGGAATATGTCGAAGAGGCATACCGTCTCAGAATGTACATTCCCGACAATCCCACTTCGGGCAACCAGTTGGCTTATATACGATTCAGGCCGACCGAATACCTGAAGGAATTCAAACCCACTTGGGCTTTTGCCGAATTGGACAATATGGAGGCGAGTGGGTTTAACGCCAGAATCGACTATATTGGTTTGCAGCTCTCGGGCGAACCGATATTTCCTTATTTTTCATTCGATCGAAATCTGCAGCTGGAATATGCCTTTCCCTCGGCGGGCCTGATCAAACACTTCCCCGATTTGCGGCGTATGGGCGAGATCGACATTAGTCTGGAGCAGTACCTTGATGCGCTGGCCGCAAATGTGCTGCGCTGGCAGGACGGGGAGTGGGTGCCGGTTGAGAAGTCCAACGGCGGCTGAAGTGGCGCCGCCGACGGCCCGCAGAGGGTCCACTTCGGATTAAATCCTTAAATATTGACAAAATAACAAAGAAAATTTAATTTGATTAAAAGCCTATTATACATTGGGGGAATTTATGACAAATGATCGGTTTCGGGGTGGTGCCCTTCTGTCTTTCGTCTTCGCGATGGCTGTGCTGGCTGCTCTGTTGATCTTCGTCGAGGGTGCGGCGGCCGGCAATGATGCCTCGTCTCCCGCGCGCCCCAAGCTCACCAGCTTCAAGATCCTGCAGCCCACGGTGACAGACAACGACAAGAACGACGTGAAGCTCGGATTCGCCTGGAACGTGGCGGCGCGCAATCTCCAGGGCGGGGTGTTGAAACTGTCCGTCACCGACGCCAACGGCATCAGCTATCCGGTGGTGGTCGACCTGACCCGGAAGAAGTACGCAAAAGCAAGCGGCAAAGCCAAAGCGAAGGTTCGCCTGGTGTGCAGCGACAGCGAGTGGCTGGCCGTGACCGCCTGGCTGGAGGACTCAAATGGCCGCAAGAGCAACCGCAAGAAGGTGACGCTGCCGTCGGTGCCGAATCCGAACGACAACGGTTCTTACAAGATTAGCTGGCCGCTGGGAACCGAAGCCTACCGCCGGGCGCTCAACTTCACCGGCTTCGACCAGGACGGCAAGAAGGTCTCGCTGTGGGATTTCTACGGCAAGATCATCTTCGTCGAATTCGGCACGATGTGGTGCGGGCCGTGCGACTGGATGTCAGGGGATGTCGAGCGGCTTTGGAAGAAGTGGAAGGGCAACGACAACGTGGTATTTGTCTCGGTATTCCATGAGGGCTATACGAACGGTGTGCCGGTGACACAGGCCGATCTCAAGACCTGGGCCGCCGACCACAAATACCAGGTAATTCTGCTGGCCGATCCCGAGCGCGAGGCGATGGGCTTGTTTCATGATCCGGCCAAACCCGCGACCGTGCCCCAGTACATGTTCATCGATCCCTTCATGCAGATCTCCTTCAAGGGAGTCGGCTGGGGCCAGAACTTTTTCTACGACCAGATCAACAACAGCATTAAGACGATGGTCAATCGCTGGTTCAGCGGCAGTTGAACGGCCGGAGTGGGCTTTTGCCGGTTTCTCCCGCGGCGGCGACTCAAAAGCCGATGAGAATCTTTATCCCGATTGCGACCAGCACCAGGCCGCCGATTACCTCCATGCGCTTGCCGAAGCGAGCGCCGAGTAAGTGACCGAAGCGCATGCCGGCGATGCAGAGCGTTCCCGTGATCAGGCCGATAATCGCGCTCGGGTACCAGATGTCGACCTTGAGCATCGCGAAGCTGACGCCGACGGCAAGGGCGTCCATGCTGGTGGCCAAAGCCAACAGCACGAGGCTGAGGCCGCGGGTGGGATCGCCTTTGGCGAACGACCCGCCGCCGTTGCGCAGCGCGCCGTAGATCGCCTTGCCGCCGATCAATGCCAGCAATGCGAAGGCCACCCAATGGTCCCACTGCTCGACCAGGTGGATGACATTGCGTCCGGCGAACCAGCCTGCCAACGGCATTAGCGCTTGGAAGAGGCCGAAGTGGAAGGCGATGCGGAAGGTCTGCCTGCCGGTGACGCCGCCGAGCAGAATGCTGCTGGCGATCGAGACTGCGAAGGCGTCCATCGCCAGCCCGATGGCGATGCCGATGATCGTCAGCAGGTCCATGATCTGTGGCGGCTATTTCGTCTTGCCGTCGAATGACGGCGGGTGAACTCGGGTGTTTTTCTTGCGGCGTTGATAGGTGCGCGCCAACTCGACGAAGATCTCGACGTCGGCCTCGCGGTCGGGGGCGGTGCCGTCGAAGAAGAAGTTGCGTATCGGGAAGTCCTCGTGGTCACTGCTGATGCGTGGGTAGACGCTTTCGCTGACGATGCCGTTCATGCAGGTGAAGGGGCTGATGTCGACGACGCCGTCGCAGCCCTTCTTGTAGTAGTGGACCGACTTGCCGACGCTCATGATCATCTCGCCGAGCGCGCCGCCGGGCGGCAGGTAAGGCTCGGCGTAGTCCATCAGCTCGGCGATCGTGTGCGGCTCCTCCATCCCCTTGAAATCCTCGTGAAACGGTTCGACCAGCGCGTGCTCATCGCGACGCTGCACCCAGTCGCGGATCCGGGTTTTTATTCTTTCGAGGCTGAAGCCGCGCTCCTCGAACTTGAGGTCGAGGACCTTCTGGTGGTTGACGTAGAAGATCCACTCGGTCAGGTCGCTGATCCAGCACTCGGCGCCCTTCGACTCGAGCTGCCGCACGAGTTGCTCGTTGCTGAAGGTGTTGAGCCGGCAGTAGATCTCGCCGACGATGCCGATGAATGGCCTGCCCTTCTCGAAGCGGACCGGCAGCCGGCGGAACCTGTCGCGGCACTGCACGAGCGAGGCGGCCATCTCAGCCAGCTTTTCCTTGGTCTTGCGCCCGGAGCGCTCGACCACGGCGCAGAATTCGTTGAGCATTTCCTCGTAGGTCGCGTCAGCGTCGCCACGGGTCAGCTCATAGGGGCGGTGGCGCAGCAGCATCTTGCGCAACAGATCGGCTCCCAGGAGTGCGCGGAACGCGGAGCGAAACAGCTCGCCCGCGACGTCTCCGATGCCGGTGTAGCCGTCCCTGGAGGTGGGCGCGAGGACCAGAATGTCGCCCAGGTCCATCTTGCGCAGAACCTTCTGCAGGAAAGGCGTGTACTGCCCGAAGCGGCACGGTCCGCCGGCCAACGGCATGAAGAAGGCGGTCTTGATCGGGTGGAAGTTGGGCTCCTCGGTCACCTTCATAAAGCTGCCGAGGGTGACGATCTCGGGCAGGCATTCCTCGCCGCCGGCGAACTTGTAGCCCAGCTCGAGGGTGCGGTGGTCGGCCGGCGGGACCAGCTCGGCATCGTAGCCGACGCTGCGGAACGCGGCCATGAAGGCTTTCGCTCCGCTGTAGGTCATCCGCGGGATGTACAGCGTCCGGCCCTTGAGGGTCGGGGGGCTGTCTTCGCTCAGTTCTTGGTCCACCATCGCAGCATTCCCTTGCTTTCGAGGTACGCCTCGCAGCGCGTCATGATCCCCGCGTCGTTGGCGTGGCCGTCGTACTGCAGGGTGAGGAACGGCTTGCCGGAGGCGTCGACGATGTAGTGCTTGATGTAACTGTCGGGGCCGCACTTGAAGTTGGTGATGTAGATCAGGTGCAGCCTCTCATAGCTGTGCACGAACTTGGCGGCGGCGATGATGCGGCGCCCGTAGTTCCAGTACATGTTGTCGTGCACGTCGGTGATGTCGATGCTGTTGATCGGCAGGAAGTCGAGCGGGATGACATTGACGCCGTAGTTGCTTCGCAGTTTATCCGGCGTCGAGAGGTTGGAGCCGGGGTCGTAGATGTTGTATGGCCGGCCGAGCAGCACAATGCCGCTCTCGCGCTTGTCGTCGAGGATCTGCAACGCTTCCTCGCCCGCCGCCAGCAGCGCATCGTTGAAGCGCCCCTGAGCTTCGAAACCTGCGGCCACCGCCTCTTCCACCGCTCTTCCGGAAAAGCCCAGAGGCTTCAACGCCTTGGCCAGTTCACGGGCGATGAAGTGCGGGCCGAGGCGGAAATGCAGCGTCGGGCTGATGAAGCGCTTCTTTTGATCGAAGAACCGCCGCGCCGCGCCGGCGACCCACGGTAGCGTGGTGTTCCAGGGGCAGACCGAATTCAGGGTCTCGACATGTTCCGGCGCCTCGGCGTTGATGTTGTTAGGAATCAGAATGTAGTCGACTTCCTTGTCGAACAGGTCGGCGATGTGGCCGTGAGCCAGCTTGATCGGGAAGCACGGCTCGGCGGTGACGCTCTCCTGCCCGACTGAGGCGATCTTGCGGTTGGTCTCGTCGCTGAGGACGATTCTGGCGCCGAGCTTGCGGAAGACGTTGTTCCAGAAGGGGAAGCGGTCGAAGAAGAACATCGTTCGCGGAATGCCGATGCTGACGCCGGCGCCGTCGTCGGGGTCGTAGTCTCTCAACAGCAGTTCATGGTGGCGGACGAAGAGGTCGGGGATCACCGGCTTCTTCTCGACCTTGGCTTTCTTGCGGTAGCGGTCGCTGCAGCGGTCGCCCCAGTAGGTGGCGCTGCCCTCGATGTCGAAGCGGATGATGTCGCAGTAGTTGGTGCAGCCCTTGCAAGTGAATTCCTTGGTTGTGTAGTTGACGCGTTTGAGGCTGAAGCCGCGGAAGGTGGTCTCGCGGCCGAGTGCCTGCATCTTGTCGCGCGCCAGCAGGGCCACGCCGTAAGCGCCGACGACGCCGTTGTGCGGCGGGACGACGATCTCGCGGTCGAGGATCTTGGTGAAGGCTGCAGCGACGGCGTCGTTGTAGGCGGTGCCGCCCTGGAAGAAGATGGTGCCGCCGATGTCGCGGCCGCGCACAACGCGGTTGATGTAGTTGTAGGCGACGGAGTAGGCGAGGCCGGCGACGACGTCCTCCAACGGCGCTCCGCGCTTGAGGTAGTGCTTGACGTCGGTCTCGATGAAGACGGTGCAGCGCTCGCCCATGCGTATCGGGCGCTTGCTGCGCAACGCCATCTCGGCGAACTCCCCCTTGATCGAGATACCCAGTTCGTCGGCGCGCTCCTCGAGGAACGAGCCGGTGCCCGCGGCGCAGGCATCGTTCATCGTGAAGTCGACGACGATGCCGTCCTCCAACCGGATGAACTTGGAGTCCTGCCCGCCGATCTCAAAGATCGTGTCGACGCGCCCGTCGAGCAGCTTTCCGGCAATCCACTTGGCGCCGGTCTGGTGGGCGGTGATCTCGTCGTTGACGGAGTCGGCACCGACCAGCTCGCCGATCAGCTCGCGCCCGGAGCCGGTGGTGGCGACGCCCTTGATATTGATGCGGTCGCCGATCTCGCGCTCGATCTCCTGCAGGCCGTCGTCGACGACCTCGATCGGGCGGCTCAAAGTGCGCGCGTAAATTTCGTAGACCATGTTGCCGTCGGCGTCGATCACCACGAGGTTGGTACTGATCGAGCCGACGTCGATGCCGAGGTAGGAGTCGATGCGGCCGCCGTCGGCGGGGAAGACGTAAGGCTTGGTGCGGTTGCGCAGCAGCTCGACCTTCTCGAGGTCCAGGGGCGGGCTGGCCGGGAACTCCTCTTCGGAGGGCGAGCGGCGCTCGACCGCGTCGAGGTCGGCCAGGCTGAAGGCCGCCTGCTTCTCTTCTTGTCCCATCATCGCCGCGCCGATCGCACCCATCCAGGCGTAGAGCGGCGGCACGATCAGTTGGTCTTCCTCCAGTTCGAAGAGCTTTGTCAGCGCGTTGACGATGCCCTTATTCTTGGCCACGCCGCCGATGAAGGCCACCGGCGGTGTGATGTCCTTGCCCTTGCAGATGGCGCTCTTGAAGTTGCGGCTGACCGCCTCGCAGAGCCCCTTGAGGATCTCGGGCGGCTTATAGCCCTTCTGCTGGGCATGGATCATGTCGGTCTTGGCGAACACGGAGCAGCGACCGGCGATCGTCGGTGCGCGCCCGGTGGCCTCCACAAGAGCGCCGATCTCCTCGACCTTGTACTGCAGGCGCAGGGCCTGCTGGTCGATGAACGATCCGGTGCCCGCCGCGCAGTCGCCGCTCTTTTCGTAGTCGGCGAGGCCGAGGCGCCCGCTGTCGGGGTCGGGCTGCAACAGGATGTACTTGCTGGTCTCGCCGCCCATTTCGAAGATGGTGCGGAATTGCGGATAGATGGTGTCGAAGGCGCGGGCTATGGCTCTGAACTCATTAAACAAATTGATCCCGGCCATCGACGAAACAAGTCGGCCGCCCGATCCGGTGATGGTGACGCCGCCGTCGGCGGTGTTTTCCGGCAGGATTTCGAGTGCGCGGCGCAGCGCCGTCATGGTGGCGGCGGCGGGCTCGCCTTTAAGCTGCCGGTAGCGGCTGACCAGCAGCGGCAGCTCGGTCTTGCATCCGACCTCTTCCGGGGAGACAAAGTAGCCTCCGGAGGCTTCCGCTATCTTCTCCAGTCTCTCTTTTTCTTTATCCGAGTCACCCAGCAAAGCTAATTTGACGCTTACTGAGCCGGTGTCTATTCCAAGGATAATTCCCATAGCTGTTCTCTCTAGTAGCCGTCCAGTCCGGTTATTCTAGTCACCAGCCGCGCATGAGGCAATACTCGTACCCGCGATATTTCTAACAAATTGATCATTATGCTTGGCCCGGCCTCCGCGTCAATTGTTCAGCGCGCCCTCGGTAACCCATGTTTCGAACCTGGAGATCACCGTCTGAGAGAGGCGCAAAGCCGATCAGACAAGCATTCGCAGCGGGTGCTCGAGGATCTCCCTCACAGTGGCGAGAAACTGCGCGGAGACGGCGCCGTCGACGATGCGATGATCGTTGCTCATCGTCATCTTCATCCGCTTGCCGACGGCGACCGCGCCGTCCACCACTACCGGTATCTCCTCGACGCGCCCGACGGCGAGGATCGCGGCCTCGGGCGGGCTGATGATGGCGGTGAACTGTTCGACGCCGAACATGCCGAGATTGCTGATCGAGAAGCCGGCGCCGGTGTACTCCTCCGGCTGCAGCTTGCGCGCACGCCCAAGCCGGGCGAGTTCCTCCACCTCCGCCGAGATCTGCAGCAGGCTCTTGGAGAGGCAGTCGCGCACGACGGGCGTGATCAGCCCTTCCTCCAATGCCACGGCGACGCCGATGTCGACGGTGTCGAGGTAGACGATGTCATCGCCTTCGAGGCGGGCGTTGACCTGGGGGTGCTCGACCATCGCCTTGGCGCAGGCCTTGATGATGAAGTCGTTGACGCTGAGCTTGATGCCCTCCTGCTTCTCGATCAGCGCGCGCGCCTCCATCACCGCGCCCATGTCGACCGAGACGGTGACGTAGTAGTGGGGGATGGTATTGACGCTCTCGGTCAGGCGTTTGGCGATCGTCTTGCGCATCGAGCTCATCGGCACCCGCTTGCCGGCGAGCGCTTTGGCGGGTGGTTCTGCCACGGCAAGCGGCCGGGCGGGCTCGAGCTCGGGCGGCTTGCCGCCGAGGTGAGCCTCAATGTCGCGCTTGACCACGCGTCCTTCGGGACCGCTGCCCTTGATCGCGCCGATATCAACACCGGCGGCATCGGCCAACCGCCGTGCCACGGGAGAAGCCTTCACTGCCGCGCCGGTCGCGAGCGGGATTGTCTTCACCTCTTTCGCAGGCGGGGCCTCCTTCTTAGGCGGGACCGGCTCTTCCACCTTCTCCGGCCCGGCTGCTTCCTTCTCCGGCTCCGGTTCGGCAGCGGGCTTCTCTTCCTCTTCCGCCTTCTCTTCTTTCTTCTTGGCTGGTTTTTCCGCGGCCGGGGGTGCTTTGACAGCCTCGCCCGCCTCGCCGATGTAGCCGATCACTTCCCCGACCGCCGCGCTCTCGCCTTCTCCCTTGACGATCTTGACGAGCACGCCGTCCTCGAAGGCCTCCATCTCCATGTCGGCCTTGTCGGTCTCGATCTCGGCGATCACGTCGCCGCTGGAAACCTCGTCACCCTCCTTGACCAGCCACTTGAGAATCTTGCCCTCCTCCATCGTGTCGGAGAGCTTCGGCATCGTCACTTCAATCGCCACGTCAAACCCCCTGTGGTATCTCCAGCAGGTGTTCCGCCGAGCTAGAGATAGCAGGCTTTCTTCACCGCTTTGATTACTTTATCCGGGCCCGGAATCGCCGCGTGCTCGAGGTTTTTGGCGTAGGGCATCGGCACGTCCTCGGTGGTAACGCGCTCCACCGGCGCATCGAGTTCGTCGAAGATGTTGAGCTGGATGCGGTCGACCACCTCGGCGCCGACGCCGGCGAAGCGCCAGCCCTCCTCGACGATGACGGCGCGGTTGGTTTTGGCGATCGACTTGAAGATCGTCTCCTCGTCGAGCGGCCGGATCGTGCGCAGGTCGACGATCTCACACTCGATATCCTCTTCCTTGCTCAAGCGCTCCGCCGCTCCCCAAGCCACGCCGAGCATCTTGGACCAGGTGATGATCGTGCAGTCGCCGCCTTGCCGCTTGACGTCGGCCTTGCCGATGGGGATCAAGTACTCTTCTTCGGGCACCTCGCCCTTGGCGGGATACAGCACCTCGCTTTCGATGCAGATCACCGGGTTGTTATCGCGGATGGCGCTCTTGAGCAGACCCTTGGCGTCATAGGGGGTGGCGGGCATGATCACCTTAAGGCCGGGGATGTGGGCGTACTGGGTCTCGAGGCTCTGGCTGTGCTGCGCCGAGAGTTGGTGGGCCGCGCCGCCTGGGCCGCGCATGACCATCGGGATGTTGTACTGCCCGCCGCTCATGTAGAGCATCTTGGCCGCGTTGTTGATGATCTGGTCCAGCGCAAGGATGGCGAAGTTGATGGTCATCATCTCGGCTATGGGACGCAGGCCGACCATCGCCGCGCCGATGGCCACACCGGCGATCACTTCCTCGGCGATCGGCGTGTCGCGCACGCGCCACTCGCCGAAGCGTTCCAGCAGGCCCTGGGTGACCTTGTAGGCACCGTGATATGCGCCCACTTCTTCGCCGATGATGAACACTGTCTCGTCGCGCTCCATCTCCTCGGCCATCGCCTGGTTGAGCGCCTCGCGATACTGTATTTCCGCCATCTCTGGGTTCCTTAGTCTGCGTATACGTCTTGGTGGAGGTTCTCCAACGGCGGCTCCTCGCTCTCGACAGCGAACTTTGCCGCCTTGTCGACCTCTTTCTTCACCTTCGCAACCAGCTTCTTGTCGCTCTCCTCGCTCAGCAGGTCGTTCTCGATCAGGTGGAGCTTGAAGCGCGCGATCGGGTCGCGCTCCTTGTACTCCTGCAACTCCTCCTTGGTGCGGTACTGTGCGGGATCGCTCATCGAGTGGCCGCGGTAGCGGTAGGTCTTTGCCTCGATCAGGGTGGCGCGGCCGCGCGTTCGCGCCAGCGAGACGGCCCGTTCGGTGACCTCGCGCACGGCGAGCACGTCCATACCGTCGACGAAGCGGCCGTAGAGGCCGTAACCGCAGGCGCGCTGGAAGACGTCGACGAGGGCAGAGGCCTTGCTGACGGGAGTGCCCATGCCGTAGCGGTTGTTCTCGACGACGAACACCACCGGCAGATCCCACAACTCGATGACGTTGAGCGTCTCGTGGAAGGCGCCGATGTTGACCGCGCCGTCGCCGAGGAATGCCAGCACCACCTGATCGCCGCCGCGATACTTGATCGCGTAGCCGACTCCCGCCGCCAGCGGCAGGTGGCCGCCGACGATGCCGTGGCCGCCGAGGAAGCGGCGCTCCTTGTCGTAGAGATGCATGCTGCCGCCCTTGCCCTTGGAGACGCCGGTCACCCTGCCGGTGAGCTCGGCGAGGATGCGTTCGGGCTCGGTGCCGCGCATGAGGCAGTGCACGTGCTCGCGGTAGCTGGCGATCACATAGTCGTCGGGGCGGAGGACCGAGATGGCGCCGACGGCGACGGCCTCCTGGCCGATGTAGAGATGGCAGAAGCCGCCGATCTTGCCCTGCGTGTAGAGCTGGCCGGCTTTCTCCTCCAGCCGCCGCGCGAGCAGCATTTTGTAGTAAAGGTCGAGATAATCGATTTTTTCGTCAGCCATAATCAAGGAGTCCTCAAAGGGGTATCTCTCCTTTGAAACAGAATCTGCCAAACGGATCAGGTTGTATCCATTATAGGAAGCACTGCGGGGGGCGTCAACGCGGCCCGCGGGCAGGTGTTTCATCATCGATGCTTTTGCCGCCGCGGGCACGCAATAAATTAATACGAAGCTTGAGTGATATATATTCGTTCCCTCAAAAAATCTGCTGCATAATAATCGCAGGGCGCCGCGAACCGGGCCGGCGTTCCTTGCCTGATAACAAATATTTAGCTACGATCCAGATGCTTAGGCGTTATTATGGTTTAATAAATTGGAGGGAGAAAATGAAACCCTGCCGCGGAATTATCCTTTCGTTGGTCTTGTCGGTGCTTTTCACCCTGCCCGTCTATGCGACGCAGGCGGATGTGCCGAAGCCTGCCGATATCCTCGGTTTCGAACCCGGGACCGATCGCAATCTGGCCGATTGGAATCAGATCCGGGCCTACTTCAACGCCGTTGCCGAGGTTTCGCCCAGGGTCGAGCTGGCCGAGTTGGGGAAATCGACAAACGGCAGGCCGATGTTCGCAGCATATATTTCCTCGCAGGAAAACATCGCCGCCCTGCCCGAATTGCTTGCCGTCCAGAAGGAGATGACTTACTTGCCGCGCCAGGAGAATGAGGGGGCGCTCTGGGGTGAGCACAAGCTATTCGTGCTGATAGATTGCTCGATCCACTCGACCGAGATCGGCGCCTCGCAGATGTCGATGAAGCTGCTTCACCGGCTGGCCACGAGTGAAGATCCCGAGACGGCGATGATCCGCGAGCGGGTGGTGTTGATTCTCATCCCGTCGCCGAATCCCGACGGCATCGACATGGTGGTCGACTGGTACCGCCGTTGGCTCGACACGCCCTACGAGGGCGCCTCGCAGCCGTGGCTCTACCAGGAGTACTCGGGGCACGACAACAACCGCGACTGGTACATGCTGAATCTGCCGGAGACCCAGGTGGTGACCCGCTGGCTATACAAGGAGTGGTTCCCGCTGGTGGTGTGGGACGCGCATCAGATGGGCAGCGACGGTCCGCGGGCGGTCATCCCGCCGCACGCCGACCCGCCCAACCCGTTCCTCCATCCGCTGGTGCTCGAGGGGATCGCCGGCGCGGGGCACGCGATGAAGATCTCCGCCATCCGCGACGGCTGGCGAGGCATTGCCCACGGCCAATGGTTCTCGGTGTGGTGGAACGGCGGTTTCCGCACGACCCCCTACTTCAAGAACTCGATCGGCCTGCTGACGGAGCTCGCCAGCGCCAAGCTGGCGACGCCGATCGAGGTGACAAAGGAAGAGTTGCAGCAGCAACGCGGCCGACCCGGCGCCGGGCCGCTCGACAAGACCGTCTCCAATCCCGCTCCCTGGGAGGGCGGCCGTTGGGGGCTGCCGGAGATCGTCGGCACCGAGCTCTCTTTGGCGCAGGGCCTGCTGGTGCACGCGGCGAGAAATTACAGGGAAATAATCGAGAACTACCGCACCATGTGCCTCGCGGCGACCGAGGCGGCCGACGGCGGTCCGGCCGGCTACCTGCTGGCGCGCGAGCAGATGAATACCGGTGCCCTCAGACGCGTGGTCGAGATCATGACCGCCCACGGCATCGAGGTCGGCGAGCTGGCGCAGGAGGTTGAGATCGGAGGGAAGGCTTACGCCGCAGGCACGCTGGTGATATCGGGATACCAACCGTACAGGCCTTTCATTCGCAGCATGTTCGAGCGCGTGCCTTACCCGGCATGGAACATGGACGCCGAGGGCAATCCGCGCGGGCCGTACGACCTCAGCGGTTGGACACTCTCCGACCAGTTCGGCCTGGTGGTGCAACAGGTCAGTGCCGAGGAGTGGGAAGGTGCGGGTATTGGCGGCAAGCTGCGTGAGATCCAGCCGATAGAACACCATCCGGTCACGACCTCCACCGGGATGACGATCTTCCCCGCGGGCGACAGCGACAGCATCGCGAAGATCAACGAGGTGATCATGGCCGGGGGGATGGTGGTCAGGTCGACCGTGCTGGGCGAGATCGGCGAAATGGAGCAGTATTACCTGCATTACAATCCGAATCGCGACGCCTCCGGCTACGACATCAGCGACAAGATCAAAGAGACCGCAGAGGAGGCGATGCGCCTGCCCCGGCTCGGGCTCTTGCGCGGCTATCTGGCCAGCAGCGATGCGGGCTGGACGCGCTACCTGCTCGAGCGCTTCGCTTTCCCAATGGAGAGCGTCGACGGAGCGCGGATCAAGGCGGGCGGCCTGAAGAGTGAGTTCGACGCCATCATTCTGCCGAGCTCCCGCGACGAAATGCTGATCGGCGGGAGGCAGGACGAGAGCTATCCCCCCGATTTCCGCGGCGGCATCGGCGAGGAAGGAGTGAAGGCGCTTGACGAGTTCGTGCGCAACGGCGGCACGCTCATCTGCCTCACGGGCAGTTGCCGGACGGCGATCGAAAAGCTGAAGCTGCCGGTCATCGACGTGCTCATCGATGCCGCCCACAAGGAATTCTCGATCCCCGGCAGCCTCGTGCGGGTGATCCCGGATTTGAGCCACCCCTTGTCGTTCGGGCTTGAGAAAGAAGTGGCGGCGATGTTCCAGAGAGGGCTCGCCTTCGACATCCCCGAGGGAGCGGAGGAACAGGTTGAGGTTGCCTTGCGCTATGCCGATTCCGACCTGTTGATCAGCGGCTTTGCCCGCGGTGAAGAGAAGATCGCCGGCAAGGCCGCGGTCGTGCTGGTGCACCACGGCGAGGGCCGTGTGGTGCTGATCGGTTTCCCCTGCCAGTTCAGGGCGCAGCCCTACGCCACCTTCAAGCTGCTGTTCAACGCCGTCTATCTCGCCGGCGATCACACCAACATTGGAGCAATGATCAAACTTGTACCTGCGGAGAAATAATTCATCGGGGAAGGATTTGTGAAAAACAAGCACGCGGGCAGACTGCTTAATATCGCCATCGGATTCGCGCTTGCGGCAGTACTTCTGTGGTTCTTTCTGAAGGATGCCGACTGGGCGGCCGTGGGCGCGGCAATCGGCGGGGCCTCAATTATCCTGCTGGCGGTCGCATTTGCGGGCCATGTCATCAGCCTGGTGATCAGGTCGTTTCGCTGGCGCATCCTCCTCTCGCCGATCAAGCGCGACATCGGCTATGCGCCGGTGTGGAAGTTTTTCAATATCGGCTTCGCCGTCACCAGCCTGCTTCCCGGCCGCATCGGGGAGGTGCTGCGGCCGTATCTGCTCGCGCGCGACCAGGGAGTCAGCTTCACATCATCGTTCGCCACGGTGGTCACCGAGCGGGTGATCGATCTGGTGGCGGTGCTGACACTGCTTGGCACTATTTTTATCTTCCCGGATGAGCTCGGGCCGCACGCTGCCGATCCCGAATCGGCTGTGCTGATCGGCACGATCAAGATGTTCGGCCTGGTGGCGTTGCTGGTCGCGGTTGCGGCAATCGTCTTCCTGGCGTTGCTGCGGTCGAAGACAGACTGGGCATTGGCGATCGTCCGCTTCGTCGGCAAGCCGTTGCCGCAGAAGATCTCGGAACTGCTGGAAAGGCTGGTGAAGTCATTCGCCGCGGGAATCGGCGGCCTGCGCGGCTGGCGCGACCTCTCGCTGATCATCGGCACAACGGTGCTCAACTGGCTGCTCGTCTCGACATGTTTCTGGGTCGCGCTCGGGGGATTCGGCATCTGGGTGCCGTGGCACCACGCCTTCTTCCTGCTGGCGGTTGTGGCGATGGGAGTTGTCGTGCCGACCCCGGCGGGAACCGGCACCTATCACGTCGCGGTGGCGATTGTCGCCTTCAACCTCTGGGGATTGCCGGAGAGCAGCATCAAGGCCTATGCCATAATCAACCACCTGATCACCTTCTCGCCGGTGGTGATCGTTGGCCTCTATTATCTGCTCACGGGGCATATAAACATTTTCGCCGCCGCCGACAGGGCTGCCGAGGAAAGTGGAGCCGACGGCAAGGGCTAGCCGTCATCTCGGGAAAATCCTATCCTCCGCGAGCCCGATGATCGATCATCCGGGCAGCAGCATTCTTGCCGTCTCGAAGTAGATCAGCAACCCTATGATGTCGACGACGGTTGAGATGAACGGCCCGCTCATCAGCGCCGGATCGAGCTTGATCGCCCTGAAGAGCAACGGCAGCGCTGAACCTGCCAGTGTGGCGCAGATGACCGTAATGGTGAGAGCGATTCCCACGACCAGGGCCATCGAGTGGTTGGCGTTAAGCAGATAAGCTCTTAGGTAGCCGATCACGCAGAGCCCGAGGCCGAGCACGAAGCCCATCCTCATCTCGCGGAAAATGACCCTGGCGAACTGGTTGACCCTGATTTCGCCGACGGCGAGGCTGCGGATGATCATCGCCGAGCTCTGGGTGCCGGCGTTGCCGCCCGTGGCGATCAGCAGCGGGATGAAGAACGCCAGACCGACCGCGCTCTCCAGAGCGGTCGCATAGTGCTGCATGATATTGCCGCTGAACGATTCGGCGATTAGCAGGACCATCAGCCAAAGGATGCGCTTGCCGGCGAGGGTGAAGAAACCGCTGTCGAAATAGGGGTGCTCCTCCGGCACGATGGCGGCCATCTTGTGGACGTCCTCGGTCGTCTCCTCTTCGATGACGTCGACGAGGTCGTCGAAGGTGACAATGCCGACCAGCCTTTCCTCGCTGTCGACGACCGGCAGCGCCAGAAGATCGTAGTGCTTGTGCAGCCGTGCTGCGGCCTCCTGGTCCTGTCGAGCGTCCAGTGAGATTACGTCGGCAATCATGACCTCGCTGAGCAACTGCTCCGGCTCGGCGAGCAGGATCATCTTCAGCGAGCAGTAGCCGATCAGCTTGCGGGTGGAGTCGATGATGTAGCAGTGGTAGATCGTCTCCTTGTCGAGCGCCATCTCCTTCAGCTTGACGAGCGCCTCGGCGGCCGTGATGTTCGGGCGGAAGGCGACGTAGTCGGTGGTCATCAGGCGGCCGACGGAGTCGTCGGGATAGCCGAGCAGCTTGGTGGCCACCATCCGCTCGGCCGGGCTGAGGTGGCTGAGGTACTTCTTGACGATCTTGGCCGGCATCTCCTCGAAGAGCTCGGTGCGGTCGTCGGGGTCCATCTCTTCGAGGATCTCGATCACGCGTTCGCGCTTGAGGTTGCTGAGCAGATGTTCCTGCTCCTCGAACTCCAGGTGCTCGAACACGTCGATGGCGAGTTCCTTCTTCAGCAAGCGGAAAAGCGTCGCCATCTGCTCCGCATCGTCCAGCGTCTCCAGGAAGTCGGAGATGTCGGGCGCCTGCATCGAGTTGAGCACCGACTTGATGCGGAAGAGGTTGCCCTCCTCCACGGCGCTGTCAAGCTCTTCCAGCGTGCTCTTCAGGTCGTCGATTATGGCCTCTGGTATTTCCATGGCCGTCCTCCAATGGGTTAGTTAAATGGGATTCCTCACCTCCTTTTCGGCAAACACTCTATGTGATGGAATCCTATGCGGCAAGGCGGAATTTGTGCTGGAACAGGCTATATTAAGAGCATTAATTATAAGCTGAATGTGTTGCTGCGAATACTTCTTTCACCGGGCATCGCGGGTTAGAATCGTATTCCGCGGCGGGGGGCCGCCGAAAGAGGGAGTGGTGTGATGAATCTTCTAGCTTTAATTCTGCTTCTGTTGAACTGGATGCCGGCGGTCGTGCACGACGTGGAGAGCGACGTGATCATCGATACCGACGCCGCTCCGGACGACCTGCGGGCGATCTGCCTGCTGCTGGCGATGCCCGAGCTTAGGGTGCTAGGCATAACCGTCGGCGATGGCTCCAGCGCGCCCGCCGACGGTGGGGCCAAGGTGCTCTCGTTGCTGCAGACACTCGGCAGGGAGGACATCCCTGTCGGGATCGGTCCACGGCGCCTGAAAGATCCTCCGCCGTGGCGGGAATTCTGCACCGCCTTCGCGTGGGGTGAAAAGAATCCGGGCGGGGAAGCCGAACCGCCTGCAGCAGACGCCCTGCTTAGCGAACAACTTCGCTCGAGCGCGGCGCCGGTTATGCTGGTGTGCCTCGGTCCATTGTCCAACGCGGCCGAAATTCTGCGGGCGGAGCCATCCCTGAAACAGAGAATCTCAAGGATTCTGTGGTACAACGACGAGGTCGATCCGCCGGCGGGGACCAACTACGAGCTCGACCGCGAGTCGGCGGATTTCGTTTTGAACTCCGGTGTGAGTGTCGAAGTTTTGTCGAACACGGGCGAGAAGGGTGTGGCGTTCGATGAGGACATGTTGCGGAAAGTGGAGGGTATCGGGACTCCCTTCGCCGGGGCGATAGCCGGGACTCATTCCCAACCCGCCGCGCTCGCGAGGGTTCGCGGCGGCCACTTCAAGATCTGGGACGAGTTGTTGCCGGTTTATCTGAGAAATCCGTCGGCTTTCGAGATGGAAGAGAGCCGCAATAATGCGCTGGTAAAGATCAGCCGCGGCTTCGACCGCGAGGGGGTATTGGCGACATATCAGGAGATCCTCATGGCCAGGCACGTTCATTACACCAACGTGGTCTTCGAGAGTTTTCCGGCGGACCCGGAGCAGTTTCGCGAAGACCTGCGGCCGCTTGTGCGCGAGATTTTCGAGCGGCACGGCGAGGAGGAGTGGCGCACAATAGTGCTGACCAACGAGCTGCACCGCCATCTCGGGATCTACTCGATCGCCGGAGCCAAGATGGGGCTCTATGCGTTGCAGTACCTGGGCGCGGAGCGGGACGAGGCGAGGGTGGTCTCCTTCGCCGGGAGCATGCCGCCGGTATCGTGCTTCAACGACGGCCTGCAGGTGAGCACGGGCGCGACGGTCGGGCACGGTTCGCTCACAGTCGAGCCGGTGGAGACGGCGGTGCCCGAGGCGGTGATTTCCTGCGGCAACGGGACGCTGAGGCTACGCCTGAGGGACGGCTATCTGCAGCAGATCCGCGCCGATATCCGCCGTGGGATCGAGCAGCACGGCAACCTGACGCCCGGCTACTGGGCCTTCGTGCGGGCCCTGGCGATCCGCTACTGGCTGGAGTGGGACCGCTACGAGATGTTCGAGATCGTCGAGCAGGATCTGAAGTAATCCCGCGCGGCCGAGATCATTTCGCCTGCGGCTCCTCGATCAGCCAGTGAACGAACCAGGTGCGCAGGCGCTCGAGGCGGTCGACCAGCAGCCACGGCTCCCCGATGCGCGAGAGGCCGTGCGAGGAGCGCGGATAGCGCGCGAATTCCACAGGCACCTTCAGTTTTTTCAGATACATGAACCAGGTTTCGCCGTCGGCGATGGGCGTGCGGCTGTCGTTCTCGCTGTGGATGATCAGCGTCGGCGCCTTGACGTTCTCGACGTAGGAGAGCGGCGAGAGCCTGCGCTGCAGCTCGCGCTGCTCCCACGGCTTGCCCATCAGCTCCCATTCGTTGAGCCCCTGGGCGTCGGACGTGCCGTAGAAGGTCTCCCAGTCGGCGATCGAGCGGCTGGTGACGGCGGCGGCGAAGCGGTCGGTGGTGGCGGTGAGCCAGTTGGTCATGTAGCCGCCGTAAGAGCCGCCGGAGACGCCCACGCGTTTCGGGTCGATGTCGGGATAGCGGGATAGTGCGGCGTCGACGCCGCCGAGGTAATCCTCGGTGTCCAGCTCGCCCCACTTGCCGCGGGTGGCGTAGACGAAGTCGTGCGGGTAGCCGCCGGAGCCGCGCGGGTTGGGGTAGAGCACGAAGAAGCCGGATGCGGAGAGGATGTGGAAGGTGCGGAACCAGTAGTTGCCGTAGGAGGAGTGCGGCCCGCCGTGGATCTTGAGGACCATCGGGTAGCTGTTGCCGGGCTCGTAGCCGACGGGCCTCATCAGCCAGCCCTCGATCTCGGTGCCGTCGGCCACCTTCCAGGTCAGGCGCTCGGGAGGAGCGAGTGCGATTTCGCCGAGCCAGTCGGCGTTTAAGTTAGTGAGCCTGATCTCGCCGCCGCCGTCGCCCGCAGCGAGGAAGAGGTCGGGCGGCGTGAGTGGATCGGTCATCGAGTAGGCCATCAGCGCGCCGTCGTCGGCGAAGGAGAAGCCGCGCAGGTTGCGGTCGCCGGTGGTGATCTGCCGCACCGGTCCGCCTGCCGCCGGGATTTCATAGAGATGGCTGTTGCCGTTGATCACGGTGCTGAAACGCACGGCCTTGGCGTCGGGCGTCCACAGGGGCCTGCCGGGGCGGTAGGGCCAGTCGGAGGTGATGTTGCGCGGCTCCCCCGCGAACGAGCCGTCGGGCGCGATCTCGACGATCATGATGTCAGTCTCATAGCCGCGGTCGGGCGTCGACATGTAAACCAGCAGGCGGCCATCCGGCGAGACCGCCGGGGAGGTTTCGTTGCCGGGATTGGTGGTTATCGCTTTCGCCTCGCCGCCGCCGAAGGGGACGGCATAGATGTCGGTGGTGAACTCCTCGTTGTACTCGTCGTCCTCCTTCGCGTTGCCGTTGAAGAGCAGGTAACCGGCGTCGGCCGCCCACTCGACGCCGCGCACCTGGAACGGCAGATCCGTTATCTGCTTCGGCTCACCGCCCTCGGAGGGCACGATGAACAGCTGGGCTTTCTTGCGCACGGAGGGGTGGGGCAGGAGCGTGAGGACGCCGTCGCGCTTGTAATTCATCTGGGTGATCACCCGCCCGTCGAAGCGTTCGGCGTCGAGCGTGTTGGTGATCGCGTCGGGCGCGATCCAGCCCTCGCGCTTCTGCGGCTTCTTCTCCTCCCCGCCGTCGTCGGCCGCCTTGGTGTAGGCGATCCACCTGCCGTCGGGCGACCAGACCGGCTCGCCCTCGACGCCGTCGATGTGGAACGCCTCGCCCCCGGGCGCCGCGACGCGGAGAAACCAGATGCTGTTCTCATCCTTGCCGCGTTTGGAGACGAAGCTGAGCAGACCGCCGTCGGGCGACCAGCTCGGTGAGCTGGATTCCTCGGTGGGCGAGGTGAAGCGGAACGGCTCGCCGTCCGGCTTGCCCGCCGCAAGGCGTTGCATCCAGATCTCGCTGTGGCGGCGGTTGTCCTCCTCGAGGATCGACATCACAGTGAAGGCGATCAGGTCGCCCGCGGGCGAGAGCGCCACATCGGTGACGGTCTTCTCCTTGTAGAAATCCGCGGGCTGGAGGCCCCGTTCCTGGGCCGTTAAGGTAACCGAGAGCAAACATACGACTACACATGCGAGAGCTGTTACGCGGCGCATTTTCCCCCCCTTTTGATTTCGGGTAATGGCACGGCCATCAGGCCGTCGCGCCATTTTAACGCCGCACGGCCTGATTATCACCCTGCGGAAACGGGGGTTGGATTTCCCTCTGCCTCAGAGATTGCGGCGGCAACCGTCGGAATCACTGCGGCCGCAGGCCTTCGATGAAGCCGGCATCCATCCAGTAGATGCTCGAGTTGCCGTGCTCGGGGGCTTTATGGATCTCGAGGATGTCGGCAAGAGTCAGCGACAGATTGTGGTAGCCCTCATCGAAGCGAGTGCGGGATGACATGAAGAAGAAATACTTGCCGTCGCGCGTAACGTAAGGCGAGTACTCCTGCGCGCCGTCGGTGTTGACCTTGTCGCCCATGTTGACCGGCTCGCTCCAGGTGTCATCCGGGTTGCGGAAGACGATGTAGTAGTCGACGGAGCCAACGCTGTCCTCCATGCCGAAGGCGGGGACGATACTGTAGCTCTCGTCGGGCGCGACGAACGCGTTGAACCGGTCCCTGCCGCAATTGACCTGGTCCGGCAGCCGTTCGGGCTCTGCGTATCTGCCGTCGACGAAGCGGGAGCGGAGGATCTCGTTGCCGCGCGTCTGCGTATTGAAGCGGGTAAAGTAGAGCGTGCCGTCGTTGGTGACCGACGGGAAGAACTCGCCGGCTTCGCTGTTGACCGGCGGGCCGATGTTGTAGGGCTCGCCCCAGCCGTCGTCAACTCTGTCGACCACCCAGATATCCTCGTTATCGGTCGCCTCGCCCCCTGTTTCCAACGGCCGGTAGGAGAGGAAGAATAGTTTCGAGCCGTCGGGAGAGATGCAGGGTTCCAGGTCCCTGTATTTGCCCGAGAAGGGTGCGATTTCCGGCCTCGTCCAACGGCCGTCATCCAGCCTGGTATAAGCGATGGCGGCGAACTTGTAGTTCGGCAGGAAGAGGCCGAAGTAGATCTCGCTGCCGTCGGGCAGGATGGCGACGTCGCGGGTCGATAGCCCCGAGGTGACGATCCCCGGCGCGAAGAGTTCGGGGGGCTCCGCGCCGGGCGGCTCCTGGCCGATGTAGGGGCCTGAGAGGTCGAGGAGCGCCGAGCTCTCAGTCTGTTCGGCCTGCTCCTGTTGTGGTGCGCAAGAAGTGAGCGCCCAGAGAAAGATGAGTCCGATAATCAGTAAACTTTGTTTTCCCATTACCCTTCTCCTGCGAATTGATGAATGCGGTTTTATTTGTTTCTCAGTCGGTTGATTACCTCGGTGCTCACCCAGTAGATGTCCCTTGCAGCACGGTAGAAGAGGTACTTGCCGTCCGGCGAGAACGCGGCGCAGATGTTATTCCCTTTGGTGTTGACGGTTTCTCCCAGGTTGATCGCTGCTCCCCAGGAGCCGTCCTCGTTGCGGAAGCTGATGTATAGATCGGTGCCACTCTGCCCGCCCGGCTTGAAAGAGTCGAAGATTATACAGCTGCCGTCCGGGGAGACACCGGGGTGACGCCAGTCATCGTTGTGACCAGTGCTGATCGAGCGCGGGAGTTTAACGGGAGTCGAGTAGCTGCCGCCGGCGGGGCACAGGATCAGGACACCGCCTTCTTCTGAGGCCATGTCGCCGGTGTAGAGTGTGCCGTCGAGAGTGGAACTGACGTACATCGCCTGGAGCATGAATTGCGGCTCACCCCAACCATCGGCGGTCCGCTCCATCATCCAGATGCCGTAAGGCCTGTCCCCGCCGCCCGCCCGCGGCCTGTCGCTGCCGAAGAAAAGCCTCTTGCCGTCGAGAGTGATGTGCGGCTCGTGATCGAGTTGGGGAGTGTTAAAGGGAGCGGGCTCGGGGGCGGTCCAACCCTCGTCGGTCAGGCGGCTCCACCAGATGTCAAGGCCGCGATTGAAATAGAACTCCTTGCCGTCGGGCGAGAAGGTGCAACTGAATTCGAAACCATCGGCGGTCGAAACGATTCCCGGCGCGAAGACCTTCGGCTCGAGACCGGGTGACTCCTGGCCGAGGTACGGTCCTCTCAGTCCTGTGTTCTCACCGGGCTGGAAGCGGTTGGCCTCCTTTGTCTCGTTCGATAGGTCGAAGATTATGCCGTCGATCTGCTGGATCTTCGCGGTGGCACTCCTGTTTTGAGGATTCAGCTCGAGCGATTTCTGATAACTGGAAACAGCCTTTTCTTTGTCGCCGGCGTTGGTGTATGCCTCGGCGAGGCTGTCCCAGGTGTTCCAGGAACCGGGGAATTCCTCGGTGTTGATTGTGAAGACCGCAATCGCCGCATCGATGCTTCCTGCATTCAACAGGCGGTAGCCGAGGGCATTGAATTCCCTCTCGTCGATGTAGTAGTTGTTATTCGTCCTGACATTATCATTGAACTCAGCCAGCGATTTTTCCAGACCGTCATTGCGAATCAGGGCTTCGAGCTTTGCTGCCGCCGGCTCCTGCGATTGCCGGAAGAAGATCCTGATGTTCATGTTGTGCTCGGTGCGGACACGTTCGGAGGCAAGATCTATGTAATTCCTGATGCTCGAGAATCCGCCGTCCAGCGAGAGCCGTCCTGCGGCAGCTTCCTCATTTAGTCCATCCTTCTTGGCCGCGATGACTCCGTCCCAGAGCTCCCTGATGTAGTCGCGACGGCTTTTTAACTCGTCGAGAGGGATTATCCGGTGCCCGCCGATCACACGCTCGATCTCTTTGTCACCGTCCACAAAAGGATCCAGCGTTACGAGCCATCGCGGCACGTCTATCGGCGTTCCGGGCAGGACCATCATCAGGCTGCCCTGCATGAACTGATCACCGATCAAAAGCAGCTTCTCCTCCGGCAGATAGATGAAGATGTTATCCTCGAGGTGAGCCGGTCCGTAGTAGAGCAGTTCCAGCGTGACATCGCCGAGCAGCAGGGTCATCCGATCGCTGAATGTCAGCGAAGGCGGCGTTGAAACAAACCCCGACCTCAGATCCGCGAGCATTAGTTTATCGAGCACGATGGTTTCGCGCAGCCCGTTGGCTTCATCTGAAATTGGATCGAGTGATTTTAATCTCTCCTCCATCGAGGCAAGCCGCGCCTGGCGTTGGGGCAGGAAGTTTGCCAGGCCGGCGGCGAAACGCTGCATGGCTGCGGGGCACTTGTCGTGGCCGACGATTATGGCGTCGCTGAAGATCTGGTTGCCGTTGGTGTGATCGAAGTGGGAATGGGTATTGATGACATAGGCGAAATCACTTCTGCTGAATTCCGTTTCGATCCGTCTTCTGATTTCGCGGGCGATTCCAGGTGCGAGGCCGGTATCGACTACGACGATACCCTTTTCGCTGGCGATCGCCGTGACATTGACACCCGTGGGAACGAACTCACCGCTCTTGAGCACCAAGACTTTATCGCTCAGCTTGGTCAAGCGGACGGGTATCTCGTCTGCATTGGCAGTTTGAGCAACGGCGGTGATGATCGCCAGAACTAGTACGACTGTTTGGACTTTCCTCATTGGAATCACCTCTCCCAGGATTGATCGAGTCACCTTGTAGTGACCGTCAACAAATCACTGCTTGCCTTCTTCCAACCTTTCCAGCATGGCCTTTGCATTCTCGTTTTCCGGATTGAGGGAAAGCGACCTGTTGTAATTCTCGATGGCCTTCTCTCGGTCGCCATTTATCATGTATGCCTCGCCGAGGCTGTCCCAGGCGTTCCAGGAACCGGGGAATTCCTCTGTGTTGACTGTGAATACCGCAATTGCCGCTTCGATGCTTCCTGCATTCATCAGGCGATAGCCGAGGGCATTGAATTCCCTCTCGTCGATGAGGAAGCGGTTTTCCCGCCGAATATAATCGTTGAATTGGGCCAGCGCCTTCTCCAGTCCCTTCTCCTGGATGAGAGCTTCCAACCTTTCAACTGCCGACTCGGCCACTTGCCGCCAGAAAGCCCTGACGTTTCTTTCCTGAAATTGCCCGAGCTCTTCTTCCGTGTGACCGAGATCCTTGAGGTAATTATACCTATCATCGAGCGGGAAGCGGGTGAGGGCTTCGTCAATGGAAATGCCCTGCTTGAACGCCGCCTGGACCCCCGACCACAGTTCGACGATGTAGTCACGCCAGAAGGCCAGCTTCTCCTTGGGCCAGATGTCGCGGTGGCCCGGGATGACCCGTGTGACACCGCGCGCGTCATCTAGGACATAGTCGAGGACCTCGATCCAGCGCGGGATATCGAGTTCGTCCTG
>Ga0307380_10000709_pt1 | contig 50051 bp, 42 predicted proteins | sample UN3MG_FD_202239 | JGI IMG/M metagenome (GOLD analysis project Ga0307380, IMG submission 202239) | Soil microbial communities from Risofladan, Vaasa, Finland - UN-3 | ecosystem: Environmental > Terrestrial > Soil > Coastal area > Acid sulfate soil | place: Finland: Risofladan, Vaasa | collected... | reverse complement strand
GAATCAGAGCACTACATCCAGCTTGCCCTCAACAACCTCATGGAGGGAAGAACCACTATAACGATCGCCCACAGGCTCTCGACGATAGCGCACGCTACGAAGATCCTCGTGATCGACAAGGGACGGATCATCGATGTCGGCACAAACGACGAGCTCCTTAAGAGGTGCAAGCTCTACAAGAAGATATATGATCTGCAGTATTTCAGATAATACAGATCTATTTTACCTGATTATAGCAAATAAATAGAGAGAAGTTGGAGCAATGATGGGTGGTGTGACGTTGCTATTATTAGCAGGGGGTATCGGGAATAGAATGGATTCTGATATTCCCAAGCAGATTAAGCTTCTAAAAGGTAAACCGATGTTCATATATAGTTTACATGCTGCTGAAAAGATTGATGAATTTGATGAGATTATTATCCCCTGTCCAAAGGACTATCTTAGTTTGATAAAGAATGTTGTGAAAGAATACAGTATCAAGAAAAAAATCCGTTTCATAGTTGGCGGTAGTACAAGACAAGAATCTGTATACTTGAGTCTCTTAAAAAACAAGAGTGAAAAGGTAGTCGTTCATGAATCAGCAAGACCTTTGGTTAAACCCGAGTATTTTAAAACTCTGGTCAATGATACTTTTGATAATGTAATTTATGGGTTAGATATTCCATTTACAGTTCTATATCGAGATAAGGAACGGGTCTCAGGAATTATTGATAGAAATAAAATATTTAATGTGGAATTACCACATAAGTATAATGCTTTAATATTATTAGAGGCTCACAAAAAAGCTATAGTAGAAAATAAGTTTTTTACAGAAGATGCTGGTTTGGTATTTCATTACGGAAGCGAAGTTAAAATATTGCCCGGGCATCATGAAAATATTAAAATCACAACGTGGGTAGATTATCTCATTGCAGAAAATTTGTTAGAAGAGAAAAGTACTCTGTAAATTGCTGGTTCAGGTCAAGGGATAGAAATAGCAGTGTTATATCGTATAGCTAATTCCATTTTGAATTTATTCAACGATTTATAATATTAAAAATAGCGTCTCTTGCTCTTATTGCTGCTTTTCCATCCGGCTTATAGAAGGTGTTTCTAAAATGCCTTTCTATATTATCTAAATACTTTCCTGGTTCTTTTAGAGCCTTTTGAACAGTTGGCCAAAGGGTCTCAGGTTTTACTACAACCTCACCGCATTTCCACAATATTATTTTTTGTCTGTTCCACATCCACTTCGGTTTTCTGCTTAGGAATACAAATGGTTTTTTAAATGCAAGATATTCTCTTGTGACTGCTGAAACATCACTGATAAGAATATCAGACGCAGCCATAACAGGAACAATATCAGGTACAAAATCAATAAGCAATGCATTTTTAAAAGGCTTTAACATATCGCTAAATTCTTTCACCTCTTTTTCCTTATATCTTTTAAGGTTGGGATGCAGCTTTACGATGAGGTTTACATTTTCTGGTATGTTACTCGTAAATGCATTTCGAAACTTATCCCAGGAAGAATTGAGCGATTTATCAGACCAAGTAGGTGCATACAGAACAGTACGATTCTTGGGGCTTAAACTTAGTTTTTTAAGTTCTTGCCCTTTATTAAGCTCACCCTTAAAAACTCTGTCTATTTTTGGATAACCAATGAGTATCCCTGTTCCCTTTTTCAGCAATCCTAATTTTTCGTATCTATCGTGCGACTCTTTTCCAGTAATAAAAAACAGATCGTAATCCAAAACATCTTTTCTGTACCCGTATTTCTTATCTGATTGTCCATGAAGCACTAGAATATGCTTTACATGACTGAGGTCTTTGAAGAAGCGAATGTGATAATCCGGGTAAATAATGGCCTTTACCCCTGATTGAACCATATGCTCCCTTATTTTTTCGATGGAGCTTAAGTATTCTACTCTTATTTTAGGGTGATCCTTTTTTATGAATGTTGAAGTTGTTTTAGAGTCGGTATAAATTATGCCGCCCGTTTCATATGCAATATATACAATGCTTGGTATTTCCTGGATGGAGAAGTCGATGAAATATGCAATCCCTCTCCCATTACCTGGGCTTTTTTCTCTCATACGTTATTATTCCTGGATATACTGTTTGTCTCGCCTCTTTCAGGTCTTCTGGAAAATCGATTTCTATATTCGGTATGTGGGTGACGTCCAGCGGATAGAAGGTGTCGGTATCGAGGATGTCCTCGACGGCTTTCTCGAAGAACAGCGTCTTCTTCCCGGTGCTGCTATAGTATCCGAGACGGTCGATAAACTTCCGCGACACGTTTTTACCAAACTTTGCAATACCTATGAATTCGCCTTCCGCTTCTTCGGTGGGTATGTACTTGCCGAGTTTGATGATCCCCTTTTTGCTGTCCGTTGTGAATTTTACCTCCTCCTCTCCGCATCTCTTGTAATCAACGGCAAGAACGTTTCGGAAAGGATTATGAACGAGCAGTTTTATGATCTGCTTATGGAACAGGACGTCGGCGTTTAAGTATATGAAGTCGTCCTCTCTGAACTCGGCCCTTGCGAGATAGAGGGAGTATATAGTATTGGTTGTTTCGTACTCAGGATTCTCGATGTACGTAATCGTACTGATGTTACGATATGAGTAACCGATGTAATCGATGATTTTCTCTTTAAGATAGCCGACAACGATTACGACGTGTGATATACCGGCATTCTCGACGGCATCGAGCTGGTGCTCCAGTATCGATTTATCACCTATAGAGATAAAACATTTGGGGAGGTTACTTGTAAGGGGTAGTAGTCGCTTCGATGCGCCTGCTGCCAGTATGACTGCTTTCATGAATAGAATTTGAACCGATTGTTATAGAGTATGTTACTGTCCGGAAATTCTGTATAATAGTAACAATAAATGCACTGTAAGTTAAAGTAAATTTACAATGTGTCTGCCTGATCTTCCGGGCACAGACCCGGGCAACTCATCCCTGAGGTGATTTGTGGATCTTTCCTAATGGTTTGATAGTCCTCGTTCTTTACTTCAGCCTTCTCAGACGCAGGCTAATGCCGCATTTGATAAATTCCAGGATAGCCTTGTAGAGTTTCATTCCCGAGAATTCCGATTCCTTCCAGTTCACCGGTATCTCCTTTATCCTGAACCCCTTCTGCTCGGCAACGTATAAAAGCTCGCTCTCGAAAAACCAGTTTCTGTTTCTCACAATCGGCAGGATCTCCTTCACTACCCGCGGGCTCACCGCCTTGAACCCGCACTGGGCGTCGGTGTATGTCCGGGCGCCGAGTATTATCTTCATGAAAATCTTGTGATAGGAGACGGAGACGATCCTCCGCTTCAAAGACCGTTCCACCGTGGAATCAGGATGGTATCTCGAGCCGATGGCGATGTCGTACCCTGCTTTTATCATATCGACGAGGTGAGAAAATCCCCTGATGTCGGTTGAGAGGTCGATGTCCATATAGGAGAGTATGTCGGCAGTGCTCCTGCTCCACGAATGGACTATGCCGCTGCCCTTGCCCGGCCGTTCGGTGTAATCATATGTTATCCTCATATCCTGTCTGCCGAGCTTTTGGGCAAGCGAAATCACATTTTCTGCATTCGGCCCGTTTATGGCAAGGACGATTCTCCAGTCGTACTCTCGAAGCGCCTCCTCATAGTACTCAATCTGTTTTTGGATACTGTTCGGAATTTCAGTTAAGTTTCCGTGATATACGGGAAGCATGATATCAACACGAAGCCTTTTCATTTATAACTCCTGTGCAATCAATCTTTTTAATCCGGTTTCGAGGGGGGTGGCCGTGTATTTGAACAGTTTTACAGTGTCTGTTATATCATACTCCCTGTCTTCTGAAAGATTGTTGAGCTGTGTGGGAGTGAGAGGGGGGGAGGGTAAGAAAATATCAAGGATGTGTGCTATTGGCTTGAGCAGGGATATCGGAATTCGTACTACAGGTTTTGAGATCCTCAATGCCTTTAATACAGTAACCATAAAATCTTCATAGGTTACACTATCGGGTCCGGCAATTACATGGGTTCCGGTGATTTTCCGATGCAGTGAAGCTATGATCACCTGCAGGAGATCATCTATATATAGAAATTGAAACCTGTTCTTTCCATTTCCCAGAATCGGCGCCACCGGCAGTTTCTTTATGAGGGAGATCAGTCTGGACACATATTTTTTATCACCCGGTCCGTAGAGTATTGTAGGACGGAGTATTGTATGATTTTTAAACTTTTTTACCTCTTTCTCTGCCATGGTTTTTGTCACTGTATAGATATCGCTAAGAGCATGCTCCGCATTTTCAGTGCTTATGTAGACAAAATGTTTTATTCTGTGTTTCTCTGCGTGTTGGAGAAGGAGCTTCGTAAAAAGAACGTTTGCTGTATACATGGCTCTTTTCTTTCCATGGAGCATAGCAGCACAGTGTACGACAGCATCAGCTGTTGATACTGCATCCTCTACTGCATTGTCTTCATAGCACTGAAAATACAGAACATTCGCCTTATCATCTGTAAACTCTCTGTCTCTTACCAGACAATTTATTTGATGAGATTTTTTGAGCTCATGCAGTAAGGTTTTTCCTAAAAATCCGTTTGCACCTGTGATGAGTATCCTTTTTAGTTCCATCTTTTCAGTATACATCTTCCAAGATTAGAGAGTCGAAAATATTTTAATTTGAGCTGTTTGAAATGTCAATCTCTTAAAGGGATTGACCAATAAATGACTTCCCCCTAATACGGTTTTATCTCAGCTAAATGATTAACCAGTAGTATATTATATAAGTGTACTGTGAGAAAAGCGCTAAAACGTCCATTTCTTACTATTTACAGAGGTTTGTGAAGAACGATAAGCTGAAGCAGTAAATGTATGGAAGACAAGAATGAGGAACTTTCTTGTACATGTATAAGGAATTAAGTATTGTAAAAGCAGGTCTCATGTTATACGAGGATCGGGCAGCCTGCGTTTTTTGGTCCCTAATCACAGATATCCCAAAGATCTTACTGGAGGATAGGGTAATAAATAGCATACCCGAGTTCAATAAGCAAGTGCAACACTTGGGATAATATATTATCCTAAGTGTTCATGAAAAATACATATTGAAATAATAAATGAAAGCAGGAGTTAAAAGGGTGGGGTTTTTGACTGGGCCAATTTTTCAGCCCCTAATGCCATAACCTCTGCTGTGTTTCCGATATTTTTTAATAAAATTACATCAAAGGGTGTCTATCTCCTCGCCTCCACAGTATGGCTCGGTTGTAAAAACAGCTTCCTCCTTATTGGGGGCGGGATTGTACTCACAGGGGCCAAGGAGTATATCGAGATGGACGAGAAAAAGGAGCAGTACACAAAGATATGCTTTTAGCAAGTACCAGAAAAATTATAACAGAGTTTTCTTATTTCGTCGTATCGACTTTAAGATATTTGAAATTACGTAACGCTTTCTCTCCTCATGGTATAGTTGCAATTTCTTTGATAGATCCATGCTACGAACATTTTTATGAACCTATTGTTAAATCGTTACTTGAGGATAAAAAATATACCGTGATCAGTTTTGGTAACGAGATGATGGGGCTGCCTGCATTTTCGAGATATACGCACTGGGTAATAAAAGAGCCTCTCCTCATTTTGTGTGTTGATGCGGAACTATATAGAAAGAGGAAAAGCCAGAGAAGGGTACAGATGTTTCATGGAATCGCATCATTCGGGCCTGTGTATGGGGATGACCATCTGAGAAATTACGAGACCCTTTTTCTGCAATCCCCGATCATGTTTGACCAATTAAAAGAACAGCCGTATAAGTCGATCGCAGAGGAATATAATGTTGCAATTTATAAGATAGGGGTGCCGAAGGTCGACGACCTTTTAGACGAAGGGCCCGTTGTAAAGAAAAAGGAGAAAACAATTTTTTACGGGCCCACGTATCATGTGAAATATTCTTCGATTTTTAAATGGTATAAAACGGTACTGAGTGTTGCGAAAGACCTGGATCTGAACCTGATCATTAAACTGCACCCCAACCTTTATTTGAAAGATAGTTACAATTGTTCGGGAAAGATCGATTGGGTAGAAGCCTTGCAGGAGGAAGCCGACAGACTCGGGATTAAATTCTCTATGTTTGAGAGATCAATACCAAATGCCCGGTATAAAGAAGCATTTATAGAAGCAGACCTGATGATAACAGACGATTCAGGAATCGGGAGGGAGTATGTTCTTGCAACGGGAAAACCGATCATTTTCCTCGATGATAAGATAAAAATACCTCTTGGTGCAAATAAAGAGGATTATCTGCAGTATGAAGAGTTCAAGATCAGGGGGCGTATCGGGCCCGTGGTTTTGAAAAAGGCCGATCTAAAACAGAATGTGATCGATCTTTTAAACAAGAACAGTTACAAGAAAGAGATCGAACAGTATCGGAAAAGTTTTATCTACCACCTCGGTAATTCATATAAATATATGCAAAAGGCTATTGATACGGAGTTCGCCATAATTAACGGAGAGAGAAAATAGTTAGGATGAGCGTGACTATAACCCACATGCCAAGTCAGTTTATTCCGGATCCAAATAGAAGGTAAATGTACCTATACATTTTTCAATTAATAGTTATTCGTGCCTCAGAAATATCTGCCCTTACCTACATTGGATTATTCATCCGGAACTAATGGAGTCAAGTTGTCATTGTCCATGTTTAGGCGGGCTGTCTATTCTTAGAAATGTGTTGCATTTTAATAGCCTCTACAATACATTAAAGCACTCAAAGAGCATTGATATTGGGCTGTAAATATGGGGGGGGAAAGGAAGCAGTTAAAAAGATGAAGCTCAAGATTCGCGGCAGCCTGCTTATTATTCAGGGATACAAGTTCATCCTTGTAGGCATCCTCAATGCGGTCATAGGGCTCGGAATCATCTACTCTACGTACAACCTCCTCGGATTGAACTACAAACTGGCGAACGTGCTGGGTTATGGGTGCGGGATCGTGAACAGCTTCATCTGGAACAGGAGGTGGACGTTCAGGTCGAAAAAGAACCCTAAACCGCAGATTCTCCTCTTCTTTCTCATGTTCGGAGTATCCTACGGCCTCAACCTGCTCGTTACCATAATCTGTGTCGAGAAACTCGGGCTGATTCCCAATCTTGCGCAGCTTGCGGGGATTTTCTGCTATACTGTATCCAACTTCTTCGGCAACAAGTTCGTCACCTTCAGGTAACGTCGTCACCTTCAGATGACGTACTCACTTTTCGATGATCCGTCCGAGGTTCCATATCTTGCCGTTCATCAATACATCGAACGATTCGAACATGGACAGGATCTTATCGGTGTCCTCCCTGTAGAACATCACGTACGTACCCTCAGCGATACCGCCGGACGCTTTTCTGAACGCGTCGAGAGAGCCGTACTGCGTGCTGTTCATCTTGAGGTACCATATCGTCGCCGTGGTCTTGCTTCCTTCATTGACCCTGTTTGTGCTCACCACTACAAAGGATGAGGGGTCGTCGTATACTATGCTGCCGAACCTCTTGAGGTCAGGGTTGAAGTCGAGAGGGACTGTGATTGCCGTCTCTACGGCGAAAGCAATGAAAAAGACAGTTGCGAGAAAAAACGGTTTTCTCCCCACGGAGTCTTTGCCGAGGTAGAATATTACACTCGTCAGTACCAGCACTGCATATGCGGCGATGAGGCCTATCACTACGTCTCTGTATGTAGGGTATGTGTCTGCGAGAGTGGCGAAAGCGTAGACAAAGACGGCGATGATGACGGTTCCGAACGCAGCTACCATGAGAAAGAAGCTTTTCTTTCTTATCCCGTCGAGAACCCTCCCGAGTATGATACTTACCGCAGGAATCATCGTCATGCTCCAGTGGAGCCAGTGCCCCTCGAGGAGGGAATACCCGAAGAGAATGACGAGAAAGTAGATCGATACGACCCTGGAATGGCCGCCCCACAGGATCTCACCGGCCGAGTGCCCGCTATTTTTACGGCCGAAGAGGAAGAAGAGGCCTGGTGTAAAGGGCATCAGGAAAAGGAAGAGAACGACTGCGTAGTAGGCGATCCCGTACGGCAGACGCAACAGAAGGGAGCCGATGCCGATATTGCCACCGCTGTAGAACCTCTGGATGAGATTGACGCGCAGGAAGGATTCCAGGAACACTTCGGGGATCGTTCTGTACACATAGATGAAATAGGGGGCAGCTATTCCTACACTTATCACGAGCATCAGCACGAGATAGGGGAGGAGTGCCCACCTTCTGTCTGTGAGAATAAAAATGAAAAGTACCGCTGGAATAACCATTCCGAATATAGACTTTGTCAGGAATACGATACCGTTGAGGACCGCAGCCAATAGAAGCCAGGAAGACCGTTCGCTTATTCCCCGTATGAGAAAGAAGAGCGTGATGAGGAGCGAGGCGACGAGGAGCGAGTCGGTCGCCACCTGGTGAGTCGAGGCGTACACCTGGATAGAGCAGAGGTAGATGAACGCGGCGATCACCCCGGCCCCTGTTCTTGAGAACACCTTCCGGGATATGAACAGTATCATAAAGGCTGAGATTATGCTTGCGACGGCTGAGGGCAGTTTTGCCGTAAAATCGGAGACGCCGAAAAGCCTGTAGGATGTTAGGATCCCCCAGAACAGCATAGGAGATTTGTGAAACCACGCTTCCCCGTCCTTGTACTGGATGAGCCAGCTGCCTTTTTCGAACGTCTCTCTTGCGACCCTCGAGTAGAGGACCTCATCGATATTCTGGAGCGAGCCGTTCAGCCCGGTCAAAGCAATGGAGCAGACGAGGATTCCGAAAAGGATCCAGAAAACAGGTTTCCGGTCGGTGATGTAGTGTTTGAAAAAGCTCTCGGTCACGTTACCCTCCTGCAAAGGTCATTGGGCTTATGCGGGGAGCACCTAATCCCCTGGGCCCGTATGTGCCAAAAAACGGGTTTATCCGTATACATACCAGGATAACCGGCCGGCCTCTCCGCCAAACCGATGAGAACTGCTGCCTTTGTTTTCTATACTCAGTATTTGGATCTTCACCACAGTTATCCCTCCACCGAGCATGCCATCGTGGAATGCAGGTAGACTCCGGGGAATGTCCTGAAAAACCTCGTGTCCTGCACCCGCAGTCCTGCCCTGACCGCAAGTTCCTGCTGCTGTCGGACGGTCCTGAAATGCTTCCCCCTGTCGAGCCTGTATAGAATTCCGGAAACGGGGTTTCGTTGAGGGACCGCATCGTGGATGATGACGAGCCTCTCCGCAGATCGTCGCATACTGCTGAGTATCTCTACGACCTCGGGGTCGGAGAAGTGGTGGATCGAGTTGATGATGATTGCGGCGTCGAACCGATCTGTGAGATCGAGGCGCGAGGCATCCATGACCATGAACGTCTTACTTTCGTCCTTGTAGTTCCTATTACAGTACGAGATGAACGACGGATTGTAATCGATGCCAAGGTACTTGCCAGGGGCGATTCTGCTCGCAACGCCGCAGCCGCAGGCGACATCGAGAATACTCGTGACGCCGTACTCTTCGATAAGCCGCTTGAGGTACCTCATCTGACCTCCGTCGAGAATTCCCCGCATAAACAGGAAAATCCTCGGGATGTTCAATATGTCGTGGAAGAGGTCGCTTTTGTCGGCCATACCGCCCCGCATCTGGTGCTTTCGCAGGTAATATAGTACCGGCAAAACGTATTTGAAAGCTTTTTCATCTCACAATTGACATACGCGTGTCTATCCGTTATTCTTAATCGAGAGCACTTCTGTAAGGAGCAGTCGATATGTCCATCCTGTTTATCATTTTCGCTGCAGTCTGCTGTATAGCTGTCCTGATATCGGCTGTTGCTCTCTTCCGGCTCGGCAGAAAGAGAAAGGTCCAGAAACGGTACGGCGCGGCTTCGAGGCTTTCCGGCGGGGTACAGGATGTTCGGCATGAGATACCGGGGTTGTTGCACAGGATATGGATCGGGCCGAGGGTGTTTCCTCCTTTCAAGGACCTGGACTGGATCGAGTCTTTTGACGAAGAGAACAGCGATTTCACACCGCTCGTATGGAGGGACGCGGATGTAAGGAGGCTCATAGAGGAGAAGTATCCGGAGTATGAGGCACAATACTCCGGATACAGGCTCAACATCCAGAGAGCCGATCTCGCACGCTACCTCGTGCTCTACGAGTACGGCGGAATGTACGCCGATCTCGACATGTCTGCGGTACGGCCGGTCCGCGAGCTGCTTGAGAATTTTCCAAAAAAAGGTTTTTTCTCGTTTGTGGAGATCGTCCTTTCGGAAACGAGGGCACGCGAGATAGGGGAGGGGGAGCCTATCAGGAAAGAAGGGCACCGCAGGGGATGGAACGAGATACCAGAGGACCAGGAGAGAATAGCGAGCTATTCCTTTCTCTGCGCCCCAGGGCATCCGGTAATGCTTGAGATACTGAAAGAGGCGGGGAGACGGGCCGGGTTGACGGTTAAGAGGCAGTATGACGTATATTACACCACAGGCCCCGATCTGTTCACGACGGTTGTCCACAGATGTATGCACGACGGTTTCGATGTTACGGTGATAGACAAGACTATGGCGGACGAGTTTATGCTTCACCACGGGAGCGCGACCTGGAAGACTTTCATTAATTTCGGGTTTCATTAACAGTACTTTAAACAACGGCAAACAATGCGAATAATAGTATCGTTAACCACTATCCCGGACAGGATCGGGAACATAGAACGAACCCTGAATTCCATTTTGAACCAGAGTGTCAGGCCGGACATCATATCTCTCAATATCCCCGAGGTCTGCAGGCGCAGTCCCAAGAAGGGGTATGAGATACCGGAGAATGTTCAAAAGATACCCTCTGTCCGGATAGTAAGGACACCCTACGATCACGGTTCCTCCATGAAGCTGCTTCCAGTGCTCGATTATGAAAAGGGCCCTGAAAGCATTATAATAACGATCGACGACGACCACGAGTACGAGGGCCGGTTCATAGAGACCCTCCTGGGATATGAACAGCGCTATCCCGACTGCGCCCTCGGGTTCAACGGGTGGCTGGTGCGGCCGCTCATCGAGGAAAACAGATACGAGTTCATAGAAGAGTATCTCGAAAAACCCGTACAGGCCGATGTACTCGAGGGGTACAGGGGAGTGCTCTATAAGAAGAGGTTCTTCGATCGCTCGATATTTGATTATCGCGGTTTCCCGGAGGTTTCACACAAGGTGGATGATGTCTGGATATCGGCGCATCTCGCGAAAAGAGGGGTCGGCAGGCTCGTTCTGCCCGGCGTTTACTCCAGGGAGTTCGAGCTTCCCCGGGGGCTTCACAAATCCCTGAGTTTTAAACGCTACAACCGGATAATGGCAAAGGAGTTCGATAAAAGGGGTTTTTGGAAAAAGCGGTCGTGATCGTTACCCGTGTCTTCGGAAAGAATGCATCAGTATGCCGATGCATGGGGGGCGGGCAGTCAGCCGTCTCTGAATTTCAGAAGTGTTTTCAAATAGCTCTCCGGCATACCGGTATCAAATCTGTCCCCCTTGATCACATATCCGGTCAGTCCCTCCTCCTGTCGCAACCTGTCGAGACATGAAGTGAGCTGAAACTCTCCCTTCTCCCGAAAGTTGTGCCTGATGTTTTCTTCGATGTATTCGAAAATCTTGGGGGTCAGTACATACTGGCCGAAGAGGGTGAGATAGAGGTCCTCATCCATCCCGTTGACGTGAAGATGTTCTTTCGCATACTCGAGCTCCGGTTTTTCATGCACCTCTGTTGCAGTAAGTATCGAACCCTCCTCTTCCCAAACTCCGGTCACGCATCCGAAGTGACCTATCTCTTTCTCATTTGTAACCTTCAATCCAACTACGCTTTGTCCCACTCTTTCATATATCTCCAAAAGCTGCGCCGCGCACCGGATGTCATTTTCAGATAAAAAGAGATGGTCACCCAGCATCAGTATAAAAGGTTCATCTCCCACCCATTCCCGTGCGCAGTACACCGCATGACCGAATCCCTCCTGCACCTGCTGTGTTACGAACGATACACGGGTACCGAGATCGAGTATGTAGTCGCTGTATCGCTGATTCTGTTTTGTCAGCTTCTTGAAGTTCTCCGAACGCGGGGGAACGCAGAAAAACTCCTCGAATATGGAAAGGTCTTCCTTCTGAACGATGATGCCGATCCTCTCAATGCCCGACAGCACTGCTTCCTCCACCACGGACATAATAACGGGTTTCGCCCGTCCGTCATAATCGATGATGGGAAAAAGCTCCTTCTTCACAACCTTCGATGCCGGAAAAAGCCTTGTGCCGAAACCTGCCGCCGGGATCACCGCCTTACGAACCTTCTGCTGGGAGCTTATTACGAGAGGCAGGCAGGCCATTCCGAGATCCCGCTCTATTATTTCCATAGCTTTTTCCTGGCTGTCCATGTCCTTTGCAATGAGCTGCGCCGATCCGTCTCCCTGTGACCCGACTCCTTTTCCGCCCCATATGTACGGCTTTATCTTTTCATGGCTCAGTAGTTTGTGAAGGACCGGCGCCGCCAGCTCCTCGGGATATATCGGCCCAACACACCTGTCAAATTCGGCCTGGGCCCTGTTCATCAATTCACCGACCCTACGGGCATCACCTCTCTCCAGCAGATCTTTTGCGGCATGCACGATCTCACGGTTTATGGGTCCGAGGTACTCCTGCGTCTTCTTATGCATCTCGTTATCTGCAAAGGGAAACGCCCTGTTGACCATGGCCATCTGCTTCTTCGTGTCCTTCCCTGCCCGGAGGTCTACGATGATGAGGTATAGGTCCTCGGCCACTCTCAATTCATCTGTATCTATGCGATCGCCGTCGAATGTCATCATGATCGGACGGTTGCCGTATGCGCATCCCTGATCCATTCTGCCGCATCGCGACGGTGTGGTGATCTCTCCGAGATAGGCATACTCCATCTCTCCGCGGATCGTCAGCTTCAGGTCATACAGCCGGTTAAAGGCACGTGCAACGAGGACGCATATTGCGGCGCTGGAGGAAAGCCCCTTCTTTATGGGGAGGTCCGTAAGATCATTGTCTATTTCCAACCCCCTGACCCGGTAGTGGCTCACTATCTGGTATGCAACTCCCGCTGCATAGCTAAAGAATCCTCCTTTCTGCGCTTCCGCGAGGAGGAGCTCTGGCTTCATCGGTATCTCGAAAGAGCTCCGCCGACCGCCGCCCAGTGAAGAGTGTAGGATCAGCATTGAGGGATGCGGCTTCACCTCTGCATGTATTCCCTGATTTGTTCCTGTTATCAGGGTGTATCCCATCTCTATATCCGCGTTGATTCGTCGGTATCCGCCTGCCAGGTCACTGTACTCACCGAACAGGCATATGCGTCCCGGTACGAATAGTCTCATGTCCTCTCCGCTCGCCGGTTGTATTTTTTGAAGCTTCGTTTCTGTTTTTTTTAATATAACAAGCAGTTAACGCTTTTTAAAAATGATTTCTGTTTACACCGGTTTTAAAAAGGTGCAAAAACGTCAAGGCCTCCTCAAAGTCCTTGTGATGAAGGCCCGTTGGGTAATAACGGCTGCTTCATGCTTCTTGTCATCAGGTGCTTAGAATTCTACCGTAAGGGGCCCGATAAGTCAACGCTAATGGGCCTGCCGACCATAGGTCTGTTCGGTCGTGTATACGGCAGAACCCGGGGCGCCTATTTTTCTTGATATGGGCTCATTTTCTCATTATTGTTCAGCAAGCCATAAAATTAGACGATACTGGACTTTCACTGCCCCGGTATGGGGGCTCTGGGAGTGTCTGGGGGTGTCGGATCACCGAAGTTCAGATCGATCGTTGCGGCGGAGGGTTTTTATGCCTGAACTATATGTCTATTACAGGATCAGTGATACTCCGGCTTACAACGTGAAAAGCAAGGCCCCCTATGTGAGCAACGAGAACTGCCTCGTCAACTTTTTTAACAATTTCCGTCCGGACAACCTGCACATAATAGCAGACTCCGTGAACGACCGGACGGCTTCGTTCTTGAAGAGTATAGGGGAAACCCATAGGTTTTCTTTGGATCATGTGCATAACAGAAGCGGCTCTATGACGTTCTCCTATACGTTTCAGCTTGCTCTGCGGCACAAGGACGAGGATATAGTATATTTTGTTGAAGATGATTTTCTGCACCTCCCTGGGTCTAAAGAGATTCTGCTGGAGGCTTTTCGTGAAACGAAAACCGATTATGTCACGCTTTACGATCATCCAGACAAGTATATCGACAGGAAGGCAGGCGGCCCCAATCCGTTCGTGAAGCAGGGCGGTGAACCGACGCGGGTTATTACGACGACCTCGACTCACTGGAAGACTACGAACTCTACGGTTCTGACGTTTGCCTCGAGGGTAAAGACCCTGAAGGCCGATGAAAGGGAGTGGAAGAGGTGCGTTTCGACGAAGGTGCCCAATGATTTTCTGGTCTTTACAAGATTGAACAAATCGCGCTTCTTCTATAGAGTTTTCAAAAAAAGAAGGACGCTCATCCATCCTGTTCCGGGACGTGCAACACACGGGGAAGTCGCTTTTTTAACGCCGTTCGTGGACTGGGAGTCGGTAGCCGCCGGGGGCGAGAATCGGATTCGATGAAGACTGGCATCGCAGCATGGGTATAACCTGATTTCGTTATATTGAGTTACTTAAGGCGAAATTCTTAGGCTGCCGTATTAGCTGTAGCGGATGCTGAAGGGTTCGGATTTTTTTTGAAAGAGGTTACCGTCGTGACCTAAACCTTCTTGTCGACAGACCCCGCACACATGTTTTTCTTACGGCCGTCTACAGGATCGACATTCCCTAAGGGTTGCGGCTGGAAAATAATAAAATCGTGAGGTCGAACCTCAAATGGAGGGCTGATGCCCGGGCGAAACGCGCCTTATCTCGTAAGAAAAGGCTTGGTAAAGAAAAAGGGTATAGCCAGGATCCTCGGCAGCTCCTTCATCCTGCCGACCAACAGGGAGAAGAAGTGGGAGGCCTTTGTACAGCTTACAGACCGTCTGCTGCCGCAGCCGAGCCGAAAGATACGATATCCATCCGATAGATGCGCGGTGATTGTTGAGCTCAGGAGGCATCCCCACCTCTCCTATATTCTCAGAAACATAGTATACTTCCTTGATGAATCCTGGGGGCTCCATATATTCCACGGTTCGGACAATGAGGGGTTTGTGAAGGAGATCGTGCGCGGCTGGGGGGATGTGCGTCTCACCAATCTTCAGAGGAAGAACTTCACGAAAGAGGATTACAGCCTCCTTCTGACCTCGGCCGAGTTCTGGCTCGGGATCGAGTCGGAGCATGTTCTGCTGTTTCAGACAGACTCCATCCTGCGGAGAAGGGGAATAGAACGGTTTTTCGGCTACGACTACGTCGGGGCCCCATGGAAGTCCGAGGATTCCCCTCCTGTCGGAGGAAACGGAGGTTTCTCCCTCAGGAGACGCAGCGCCATGCTCAAGATCCTGCAGCATGATCGCGGCGACATCCCCAGGGTGCCCGAGGACATCTATTTCTGTACTAAACTCGCAGAGGGCGGTTTCAATGTTGCGCCGAAAGATGTGGCCCTGGAGTTCAGCGTCGAAGAGCTTTTTCACCCGGACCCTCTCGGCACCCACATACCGCGGCAGTTGTGCAACTCGAAACAGATAAACAGGATCCTTCTCGGTGTCCGATACGGACCTGAGGGGTGACCCCACGCGTGCTGCACTCTCAGGAAGATGTTTTAAGTTGAATTCCCCGCGATTAATTTATATCTTAACAATGTACAGAAGACAGATTACGGCATGGAAAAGAAACTAGACAAACCGGAGATCACTCACAGGCTCATCGAGCTGCTCGGTGATAATTTCAGTTATGAGGAAATCATTATTATTGGGAGGCGGTTCCACCCGGATTTCGAAATAAAGACGGCTGAGAACCAATACGGGAGACTCCGGCTTCCTCCGCATGCCGCATCGGAGCACCTTGTCAATTCCCTCAGAAATTCAGGCGAAATCTCCGAACTACTTCGTTTTCTCATAGACCTGGACTGCCACTCTCTCAACGGGAGGGAGATACGGTTCTGCGGTCTCGAGGACCTTCTCGTTGTAATGAGGCAGTTCGGTATCGGATACGATCTTAAAAAACGGGAGTTTTTTCTCGTTTCCGAGCGCGAGTGCGCCCCGAAATGGGAGGAATGCCTGCAGGAGAACAAGGAGTATGACTTCGCATACGTGAGCGTCGATATAGTAAAGAGCAGCGAAATGGCCCTCCATGAAGACATAAAGCTCGTGGAACGCACTGTCAACGCTCTTTTCGATATGATCAGGATATCTGCGATCCAGTACGGCGGATCGATATGGTCATGGCAGGGTGACGGGGGCATAATCGCATTCTGGGGACCTCAATTCGCAACCTTTAGTGTCTATTTCAGTATGGAGGCCCTGGGTCTTCTCCCGCTCTTCAACCTCAAGGAGAACGCTTTTAAAAATGACGTGACCCTGCGGTTCGGCGTGGACAGCGGGAAAACGCTCTATAGAAATGACAAGGGCAATATCATATCCCCGAACATCAACTTTGCGGCCCATCTCGAGAAGAAGTGCACTGAAATCAATTCGATAACAATCTCGGACCGGGTGTACGACGAGCTCAACGAGAAGCAGCGGACCTACTTCCGCGAGAGCGGCGAGCTCGAAAACAGGAACTATTTCTCCTTTTCGCCGACCAACTTCTACTCCTCCTCCGCGAAAGCAGACGAGATAGGCAAGCATCATGACAGGTCCGCTGTTCCAAAAGACGCAGGAGATGACAACGAAAGGCCGAAGAGAAAGCGGTTTTTTTAAACCGTGTCTAATGCGGTTTTCTCATAGATTGCTGATGCAATCAGATTGCATAACAAGGGGTTTAAATGATGACTTGCCAGAATTTTATAATCTTATGAAAAAATAAAGTTTACGGTGAAAAAAGCGCTAATAATCCTCGATGATGTGGTGGGTGTCCTCGAGAAGGCCTGGGAAGCTGTCGTCTATGAAGTTGACGATCTTACTGTTGATGCTTTCCAGGAGTGTCTTGTCGTTTGAGACATAACAGATGCCGAGCACTGCGGTCTGCAGCGAATTCTGGGCGTCCACCTCCGCGATCGATGCCCTGAACTTTCTCCATACTCGATCCTTGATCGCCTTTACCACACTCCGTTTTTCTTTCAAAGACCTCGAGTATGGTACGCTGACAACTACCCTCATTACGAGTATTTTCATGACTGTAATTCCGCTTTTTGTACGTCTTTAGAAAAGTCCTGCGGGTCGGGCTTTTAAGCAAACGGTTTTTTGTTAAAGACCCGTCACGGCCTTGATTTCGTCGAAGATTTTCGGATCGGCTGCGATGATATCGACCTTTCCGGCCTTTTTCCTTATCTCAATCCTCGCTCCAGCGAGAGAAGCGATGAGAGAGGCCGCAGCTATGTCCCACTCGTTCGTGGAGAAGTTCATATAGCCGTTTATGCGGTCGGCGGCGAGGTAGCAGAGATCGATAGCCGCCGCTCCGAAGAACCTCAGCTTTTTCACCCTCGGTACGAGGCGTGAAAATATCTCGATACCTTTTTCGATCGCCCCCTCGTGAAAGAAGCCACCCCCGACGATTGCCTGTCCAAGCGTGTCGATACCCCGCTTCTTTATCGGGTTCCCGTTTAGGAAGGAGCCTGCGCCCGTCATCGCGGAGAAGGTCTCATCCCTCACAGGGTCGCGAACTACGCCGAGAAGGTACTCGCCGCCCCTTTTCAGGGCGATAGAGGTACAGAAGTGCGGGATCCCACGGGAGAAGTTGACGGTTCCGTCAAGGGGATCGACGACCCAGGTGTACTCGGAATCGGGGTTCTCCCTCCCGCTCTCTTCGCACATGAAGCCATGACTGCTGAACGCCGCCCTGATCGTGCGTTTAATGAGCTCTTCCGTCTCGACGTCGACTTCGAGCTTACGTCGTGCCCGTAATCCTTGGAGAGCTTGCGGCTGCCTTCAGAAAACCGGGTCATAATATGTTCAGAAGCGTTCTGTGCAGCTCTAAGGGCGACCTCGTATGCATTCTTCAAATAGGTTTCCATTTCTGTTTCAATATACAAAAAAACGGACGGTTTACAAAACGAAGTTTTACATATGCCACAGTGTGTATAAGTTGATCGGGACATAATATTTTTATATATTGTTCGAGTAATTCTTAAGCCCAACCTCCGCAATAAGGTCTGCTGATGGCGTTTGATCTATATATATTTGATCTCGACGGGACGCTCATCGATACACGGCGTGATCTGACTACAGCGGTAAACGAAATGCTCGCTCTGTACGGTATCGGTCCCAAGAGCGTTGCAGAGGTTACGGGCTGCGTGGGTGACGGGATAAAAAAGCTCGTGGAGCGAAGCTTCGGTGACACGAGCTTCGATGTCGAAGAAGCGCTGCCCGTCTTCAAGAAATGTTACTGGAACCACATGCTCGATACAACAGCACCCTATCCCGGGATTATGAACCTCCTCTCCCGCCTCAAAGGCAGTTATAAGGCGATCCTCACGAATAAGGCGTACAGGTTCACCAGGGCCATCACCGACGGCCTCTGTCTGACTCCCTATTTCCCTATCATCGTCGGGGGAGACTCTGTCGAGAGAAAGAAGCCCTCAACCGACGGGGTTGAATATATACTGGAGCGCGCCGGTCTTCCAAAGGCCCGGGCCGTCATGATAGGAGATGGAAAAAACGACATCGTCGTAGCCAAAAAGGCGGGCCTCACGGTGGTATGGGTGACCTATGGTTTCTCGGACCGGTCACGTCTTTTGGGAGAGATTCCTGACTATACCATCGATACACCGGAACAATTGCTCGATATAGGATGAAGAATCGAGAGAAACAGTTGATATATTCGGTTTTTTATAGCTATAATTACGTATAAAAAATATTGGAGATCACCATGGCAGGCGAGGTTCTTCGCTCCATAAAAAAAACTGAAAAAAAGGCACAGCAGATAAGTGCTGATGCAAGGTCGGAGACGAAACGGATCGCGGAAGATTCGGATGACAAAAGAAAGCAGTATATAGAGGAAAAAGACAGGCTGCTGAAGAAGCAGGAGGAAGAAATAAAGAAACGATACGCGGATGAGACAAAAAAGGAGATCGAAGCGCTCGAGGCTGAGGAGGAGCGTCATATCGAGAATGTCGATGAACGCTGTAAAAAAACCTTGAAGAAGGTCGTATCGTACATATCCGAAGAGATAATAAAGGAATGAGGGATGGCTCTTGACGAGGTTATCAAGGTCGAAGTGACCGCCCACAACTCGGTAATGGACGCGGTACTCGAGGACCTGCAGGGACTCGGTATTATTCAGATCGATAAAAACCGCATCAGAGAGTGGGAGAGCGAAAAGCGGATAGTGGAGGACGCATCTCAGTATATCTCGGATCTGAAAAAAGAACTCCTCGATGTGGGAAAAGCGCTCGGGTTTCTACAGCAGTACGCGCCGAAGATACCGCTTTTACAAAAATTGCGGCAGCAGCCGGATGAGGTCTCCAGGCAGGAGCTTGGCGAGGTCTGTAAGAAGGCGGGGACGAAAAGCGCAAAAGAGGACGCCCTCGAGATAGAAAAAAAGATCTCTGAAATTGATACCTCCATGCGGGAGCTTTTACTGAAGAGAGACGGGCTCGTCCCTTTTGTCGAGCTCAATCTTCCCCTGAATCTGCTTCGCGGCGAGCACACCGGATGTATAGTCTCTAGGCTGGACAGGGAGGAGTACGATCAAATGACAGAGGCGGCGGGTCACGACCTGCTGCAGGTAGAGAGGATAAGCGGTGACCAGACCGTCTTTTTTTATATCACATACCACAGGGGGGCCATTGAGGAGGCCGCCAGGCTCGAGAAGGAGTTTCATTTCGAACCCATGTCTCTTCCGGATGTGCCGAAGAGTCCGAAAGAGCTTATAGAGGACTGCACGAAGAAGATAGAAAACCTGGAAAAACAGAAGGGTGAGCTTCAAAAAAAGGCTTCCAGACTCGCTTCTGAAACCAAGCCCCTGAAATACTACTACGACTACCTCCAGACGGAGATCGAAAAAAACACGGCGAAGGAGAAGCTTTTTTTTACGGAACGCACATTCGTGATTCAGGGATGGATGAAGAAAAGAGACTACCCGGCCCTGGAAGACAGGATAAAAGGATATGAGGAGGTGCTCCTCCAGACAATCGAGAAGGAGGAGGACGAGATCTCGCCTGTAGCGTACAGGAACAATCCGGTGGTATCGCCGTACGAGATCATCGTAAACCTCTACTCCCCACCGAATCCGAAGGAGATCGATCCGACGCCGATCCTCATGCCGTTTTACTCCCTGTTCTTCGGTATTTGTCTCACCGAGGCAGGGTACGGGCTGGTGATAATGCTACTCACCGCCCTCGGGCTTCTGATTCTGAAGCCCCGGGGCGGGATGAAAAAGTTTTTAAAGCTCTTTATGATTCTCGGGGCCTCCACGTTCGTGATAGGGGCCCTCATAGGAACCGTGTTCGGAATCAACTTCGACATGCTTCCAGAGAATCTCGCCTGGCTTCGGGAGGCCCGGTACAGGATCATGATATTCGACTCGAGCAAGGACGTCCTGACCTTCTTCGTCATGTGTCTCGCTTTCGGGGTCGTACATCTCATTGCAGGATACCTCATAAAGATATACATGCTGATACGGGACGGAGAGTGGGTGGAGGCGGTCTGTGACCACCTGCCGTGGGTTTTCCTTCTTCTTGCACCTCTGCCCAAGGTCCTGGTGAGGTTCATGCCGGATAAAGAGCCGCTTCTGAACATCTTCTTCTTCGGGCTGCTTGGCCTGTGGGCCGGTATCATACTCTTCTTCTCGGAGAGGAGCTCGTTAAACCCCATCAAGCGCATAGGTAAGGGCCTGTTTACTTTGTATGGTGTGTCAGGTGTGCTCGGGGATGTGCTGTCCTATTCGAGGCTCCTCGCGCTCGGACTCGCGACAGGGGTAATCGCCGGAGTGATGAATACGCTCGCAACCATGGTGAAGGACCTGCCGATTATCGGAATCATAGGTTTTTTGGGGATCCTTTTCATCGGACACCTCTTTAATCTGTTCATATCGGGGCTCAGTGCATTTGTACACTCCATCAGACTTCAGTTCATGGAGTTCTTTACGAAGTTCTATACCGGAGAGGGAGAGCTTCTTTCTGAGTTCACAGAGAAGCGGACATATACCTTTATGAAAGCAGCACAAAATAAAAACAGAATACATTGAAACACTCTCAAGGAGGGTAGTATGAACGTAGGATTATTTCTCGCTATTGCAGGTGCAGCGATCGCAGTGGCCTTGTCAGGAACCGGATCAGCAAAAGGTATCGGACTTGTCGCAACTGCAGCCTCCGGGGCCATGAGCGAAGATCCGAAGAAGTTCGGAAAGTTCATTCTTCTCGTCGCGCTTCCCGGCACGCAGGGCATATACGGTTTTGTCATGGGCTTTTTAACGATACAGAAGATAGGACTCTTGGAGGCCAATGTCGTACAGCTGACGCTCGTTCAGGGTCTCGAGGTCTTTTTCATGAATCTGCCGATAGCAATCGCAGGGTTGTTCAGCGCCATACATCAGGGCAAGGTTTGTGCAGCAGGGGTAAACCTCATATCCAAGCAGGAAGGTGAGATGGGGAAGGCCCTCGTTATGGGCGTTCTCGTCGAGTTTTACGCGGTGCTCGGGCTGCTTGTATCAATATTTATATGGCTGTTCTTGACCTTCTGAAACACGTAGACGGAGAATCGATATGTCGGTTGAAGGGATCCAGGCTCGAATAGTTGACGATGCGAAGAAAGAGGCCAAAGCCATCATCGATGATGCGCAGAATGAGGCGAAAGCCCTCCTGGCCGCCGGAAAGAGTGAAGCAGAACAGTATTACGAGCGGCACAGAAAGCTTCTGGATGAGGAGTACAGAAAACAGAAGGAACGTGCAATCCTCTCGAAGAGGCTCGAGCTCAGAAAGAAACTTCTCGACAGGAGGCAGCGATGGATGGACACCGCCTTTGAAGAGGCGTATAAGGCTCTCGTAGACCAGGATGAAAAGAAGTACAGGGACCTGATGATTGCCCTTATCACAAAGGTCTCGTCACACAGGGATGAAACGGTCATCTTCGGTAAGAAGGGAGACGCGAAACTTTTGGGTGAGATCGTTGACGGCCTCAACAAAAAAAGCGGGAGTACATTCGTCCTCTCGAAAGAACGGGGGGATTTTCCGTGGGGGTTTATACTGAAGAAGGGTAATATCGAGACCAATATGTCTATCGACAGCCTCTTCAAGTACAAGCGCGACGACCTCGAGCAGAGAGCATGGGAGATATTTGATGCTGACGTACAACCCTGAGTTTGTCGAGAACCCGGACTACGCATACGCAGTGGCCAGAGTAAGGGCACTGGAGACGAAGCTCATCGACGGGGGTTCGCTGATGTCACTCATCGATGCGCCGCTCGACAGGTTCGAGGCCTCTCTTGCGGAGCTCACCGGTATAGATCGTTCGGGCCCGGGGGACCCGAAAGATCCGGGCGATCACAGCCATACCTACAGACTCCTGCAACAGGTGGAGACGAGGTTCACCGGGGTGTACCGTCTCGTGCTTTCGCTCCTTCTCGACGATACCCCTAAACGTCTTATATCACTGAAGTATGATTACGAGCTTCTGAAACTCCTTATAAAAGAGGCGAAGGGAATAGAGCTCTCTGTTCCTGAAACCTTCTCTGAGCGGTCCCGCAATTCCTACGAAGGGCTCAAGTCGATGCTCGAGGAGGGTAAGGTTCTCGACCTCGGGCCGGGTATGTACGAGAGCTATCTGTGGGCGCTGGAGAAAAAACAGATATCCGGGAGGCAGATAGACTTTCGCTGCGATCTTGCATACTATGAAGAGCTTTTCGGGCTCGTGAACCTAATGAAAAACGATTTCATACATAACTTCTTTCTGCGGGAGGTCGACGCAAATAACATCCTGAGCGCGCTCAGGCTTAAGCTTCGCGGAGGAAAGCGGGGGGATGTCCGGGGCCGCTACCTGCCGTACGGTACAATAGATGCGGGTTACCTCGAGCAGGTTTTAGACCTCACACTCGAGGGCTTTGCGCAGCGGATAGTTTTTTCTCCGCTCTCGTCCGTGCTTCTGAGAGTAAACAGGGGGCGGCCGGAGGATGAGCAGGCCGAAGAGCTGGAGAGGCTCATGGATGAAGACCTCATGCGTTATCTGAAGGAAAGCATATTCGTTACATTCGGAATCGAACCGGTTCTGGCCTACCTCTGGATGAAAGAGGTGGAGCTGAAAGATCTGAGAACGATACTTATTGCAAAATATGCAAAGATCGCGGAGCCTGAGATAAAACGGCACGTCAGGGGAGTACATGGCTAGTATAGCAGTCCTGGGAGAAGAGAGAAACATCCTCGGCTTCAAGCCTTTTGGGATCGACGTATTCTTCTACCACGATACAGGCACACCGGTAGATGAGTGGTTCAGGGAGATAGTGAGAAAAGAGTATAAGCTCATTCTCATTACTGATACTGTGGCAGTGCACCTGAAAGAGCAGATAGACCTGCTGTGGGAGCGGGAGCTTCCCGTAGTACTGACAATAAGCGGTCTTGGAGAGACTTCGCGGCTCGCTTTCGAGCACCTCAGGAGCCTCGTTATCAAGGCGATAGGGTCCGACCTCTTTAAAGAGGACGGGTAGTATCAGTTGCACTGTGCCGTTTTTTCACGGTTCTCGGTGAGGCCGTGACCTGTCAGTATAGTGTAGTAGAGTACAGTGAGAAGAGCGCAGAAAACGCCCATTTCTCTTTTATTTGTGAGAGATGCGGTCTGTTCATTGTGATTGTTGCAAAGGATGCAGTAAAATGGGGCACTATTTTCATTGTAATATGTTTCCACCGGTGCATCTATTACCTGAAACGAATACCAGGGGAGTGGCAGAATGAAATCAGGGAAGATCGTCAAGGTTGCAGGCCCTTTGGTCGTAGCGGAAGGCATGCAGAATACAAAGATGTACGATGTTGTGCGTGTGAGTGAGCAGAGGCTCATGGGGGAGGTCATCGAGATGAGAGGAGACGAGGCCTCAATCCAGGTGTACGAAGAGACCGGAGGCCTCGGAGTAGGGGAGCCCGTGTTTCCTACGGGTGAGCCCCTCTCGGTAGAGCTCGGACCGGGACTGATAGAACCTATCTATGACGGTATCCAGAGGCCCCTCGATATAATAAGAAACCAGGTGGGAGACCGTATTACGAGGGGTATCGATATTCCAGGCCTTTCGAGGGAGAAAAAGTGGGATTTCAAGCCGTCCGTTAAGCCGGGGACCAAGGTCGAGGAGGGAGATGTTCTCGGCACGGTGCAGGAGACTGTGCTCGTCCTCCATAGAGTGATGGTACCGCCGGGGATAAAAGGAGTAGTAAAGAAGATAGAAGAGGGTGAGCATCTCGTCACAGACCGGATCGCGACTATCGAGGGAGAGAACGGTAAAGACGTGGAGATAACACTGCTCACCAAATGGCCTGTGAGAACGCCTCGGCCTTACAAAGAGAAGCTCACTCCAAACGAGCCGCTGTCGACCGGCCAGCGGGTGATAGATGCTTTTTTCCCGATCACAAAAGGCGGAACGGCATGTGTTCCGGGCCCGTTCGGGAGCGGGAAGACGGTTGTGCAGCACCAGCTCGCAAAATGGGCTGATGCGCAGATCATCGTGTACGTCGGATGCGGAGAGCGCGGAAACGAGATGACGGACGTGCTGATAGAGTTTCCGCAGCTTACTGACCCTCATTCCGGTGAGCCCCTGATGCTGCGGACCATACTCATCGCAAACACCTCGAACATGCCGGTCGCGGCCCGGGAGGCCTCGGTCTACACGGGAATCACTCTCGCGGAGTACTACCGTGACATGGGGTACTCGGTAGCGCTCATGGCCGACTCGACATCACGCTGGGCCGAGGCAATGAGGGAGATGTCGGGCAGGCTCGAGGAAATGCCTGGAGAGGAAGGCTACCCGGCGTACCTCGGGACGAGAATCGCGGAGTTCTACGAGAGGGCAGGCAGGGTTGTCTGCCTCGGGAGCGACGGCCGCGAAGGGGCGCTGAGCGTCATAGGTGCAGTCTCTCCTCCCGGAGGAGACCTCTCGGATCCGGTTGTGCAGGCCACCTTGAGGGTGGTGAGGGTGTTCTGGAGCCTTGAGGACAAGCTGGCATACCGCAGGCACTTTCCCGCCATCAGCTGGCTCACGAGCTACTCTCTCTACGTGCCGAACCTCCAGGAACACATGTTGAAAAAGCACGGTAAACAGTGGATGGGGAACGTCGATCACGCCCTCGCGATCCTGCAGGAGGAAGCGGAGCTTGAGGAGATCGTCCGTCTCGTCGGGCTCGACGCGCTCTCGCCGGACAAGCGGCTCATCATGGAGACGGCGAAGTCGATACGCGAGGATTTTCTCCATCAGAACGCGTTTGACGAGGTTGACACATACTCGTCGTTCGAGAAGATGGTAAAGCTCATGGAGCTCATCATACTGTTTCACACCCTTTCTGAGGATGCCCTCGGAAGCGGCGTTCCGGTAGTTGATATTGCTTCGCTCGCTGTGAGGGAGCGGATCGCCCGGGCAAAGTTTACTCCCGAAGAAAAGCTCGATGAGTTCGAAAATATAAAGAATGAAATACGAAGGTCGTTTGAAGAGCTAAAGGAAAAGGTCGCAACGGAGGTATAGATGATAAAGGAGTACAATACAGTAAGAGAGATCGTGGGCCCGCTCATGCTCGTCGAGCAGGTGGAGGGTGTCAAGTATGAGGAGCTTGCAGAGATTGAGCTTCCGAGCGGCGAACTCAGGAACGGAAGGGTTCTTGAGGTCAATCGTGACAGGGCCCTCATCCAGCTCCTCGAAGGAGTGATCGGCGTAAACGTCCGGGACACGAAGGTGCGCTTCAAGGGGAAGGGGATGGAGCTCGATGTCGCCGACGATATACTGGGGAGGGTCTTCGACGGACAGGGAAGGCCTATCGACAAGGGACCGAAGATCATCCCGGAGAAGCGGCTCGACATAAACTCCTCACCCATCAACCCGTTTGCGCGCGATTACCCGTCCGAGTTCATACAGACGGGTTTCTCGACGATCGACGGCCTGAACACGCTCGTACGCGGACAGAAGCTTCCCATCTTCTCGGGATCCGGTCTTCCACATGCGCAGATGGCCGCACAGATCGCGCGGCAGGCGCGGGTTTTAGGGGCCGAAGAGGAGTTTGCGGTCGTGTTCGCCGCGATGGGCATCACCTTCGAGGAGGCGCAGTTCTTCATCCAGGACTTTCAGCGCACAGGAGCGATCGAGAGATCCGTGCTTTTCGTCAATCTCGCGAACGACCCCGCGATCGAGAGAATCTCGACCCCGCGCTTCGCTCTCACTGCGGCCGAGTATCTCGCTTACGACAAGGACATGCACGTCCTCGTGATCCTCACAGATATGACGAACTACTGTGAGGCCCTCAGAGAGGTCTCAGCAGCCCGGCAGGAGGTGCCGGGAAGGAGAGGGTATCCGGGATACCTCTACACGGACCTTTCATCACTATACGAGCGCGCGGGCAGGATACAGAACAAGAAGGGGTCGATCACCCAGATACCTGTTCTATCGATGCCTGAGGACGACAAGACGCACCCGATTCCGGACCTCACAGGGTATATCACCGAGGGCCAGATAGTGCTCTCGAGAGCGATGCACCGAAGGGGTATCTATCCTCCGGTGGATGTTCTGCAGTCTCTTTCTAGATTGAAGGACAAGGGAATAGGAGAGGGAAAAACGCGGGAAGACCACGCGGACGTTTTCAACCAGCTCTTCGCTGCATACGCCCGGGGCCTCGAAGCGCGAGAGCTCGAGGTGATCCTCGGAGAGGCCGCCCTCTCCGACATGGATCGTATCTTCTATAAATTCGCGGAGGCGTTCGAGAGACGCTACATCGCCCAGAAAGAGACGGAAGACCGTCCGATAGCACAAACGCTGGATCTCGGGTGGGAACTCATGGCAGCCCTCCCGAGGACTGAGCTCAAGCGTATACGCGAAGCTTTCTTGACGAAGTACCTGAAGAAGTTTAAGGACAAAGTGGATAAGCTGGCAGAGAAGAGTTAGTGCGGTTTTCTCATAGATTTCATAGCAATCAGATTGCTATGAAATCAGATTGCATAGCAATGGGTTTAAATGGCGACTTAGCAGAATTTTATAGTCTTATTTACGGTGAAAAAGGCGCTAAAACCCCAATTCCTGTGTGAGAAATGGGGGTTAGCACTTATAAACGGACCATAAAGGGAATGTGACATGATACTTGCGGTAAATGCCACGAGAATGGAGCTCATGCGGCTGAAGAAGAGGCTCACCCTGGCACAGAGGGGGCACAAGCTGCTGAAGGATAAGCAGGACGAGCTGGTCAGGAACTTTCTCGAGATAATAGAGGACACGAAGAGACTCCGTGTCGAAGTGGATAACGAGATACAGTCCGTGTTTCAGAGCTACTCCCTCGCAGAGGGGGTCGTCGGCGGGGCAGGGATAGAGAGCCTGTTTTCAATGCCCGGGGCACAGACCGGGCTCAAAAGCCAGCTCAAAACGATAATGAACGTGAAGGTCCCCAAATTCACGGTAGAGATAACAGGCGACCCTTACGACTACGGCGACAGAGAGAGCTCGGTCCTCGTGGACCGATGCGTCGGCAAGTTCGGTACGCTTCTTGAAAACCTCCTGAAGCTTGCGGAACTGGAGAAGAGCTCAATCCTCCTCGCGGAGGAGATAGAGAAGACCAGGCGGAGGGTTAACGCCCTCGAGTACATACTTATTCCCAACATCCAGGACACGATAAAGTACATCACGATGAAGCTCTCGGAGATGGAGCGTTCGAACCTCACACGGATCATGAAGGTGAAGGACATGATCCAGGCAAAGGCCGAAGCAGCCCTGTCCTCAAAGTAAGAGCCCCCCTGCCCCTTGGGGGCCGCCCCAAAATCTGCTGTTTCATGCCTGTGATGCCGTTTTAAAGCGCTGTTATAGATGTTTACAATCACCCGCCGGCTCTGGTGACCATTATCCTGGTAGTTTCCGGAGAACCGTTACCATCTTCTCAGTTCCAGCGTGGTTCCGTAGTCGTGACTATCTTTTTCCAGGGCCCTTCAGGTACATCCTCCGGATCGACAAACTGCCAGTGTACCAGGCCGTTGTCCGTCATGCCGAGATAGTAGAGGCATGCCGGGGATATATCAAGGCCGGCACTGCTTGCGCGGCTGTTTTTAGGCCGGGACCCTCCGAATACATACTGCCAGTCGTCGGTCTCATAAGGCCCCACGTCTTCCCACTGAGCATAACACACCCTGTCTTTATAGATAATCCTGATCCACCGGTTCTTGCAGAAGGAATAGGGCCATGCTTTTTCGGTGTAAGGATGGTCTTCGGCCCACGGAATGATACTCCGGATGTCCTGTTTGTAACCGTTCGAAGTAAGGTCATTGTAAGGAAGGGCGACGTAAAACGGGTTCTCATCAGGCATGAAGCCTTCAGGGAAATAGCCGTTCCTTTTTTCAGGGTGGTCGACATCACCGAAGGAGCCTACCCAGTTTCCTGTCCATGAACTGGAGCGGTTGTCCAGAATACCTGAACGGGTGGGCTCATGCTCACCGACATAGAAATAGGTCGTCATAATATCTCTGTGCAGATAGTATTCGCTCCTGTCGCTTTCCGCTTTGTGTCTTTTTGCTCTTCTGTCTTTCTCCTCACCACCCGTTTTGGCCATGCTCTTGCATGTCGAAATGACCAAGAGCATGATGGAGATATAGAGTATTTTCTTGATCACCCTTGCCAGCATCCCTCTACAACCCCTCTCCATGAATTTTATTGAAGGAGAAATATAACATATCCAATAAGAAAAAAGCAACAGGGATTCTTAAATAGCCCGTGAAGAGGAGAAAAACATTGATAATTTCACGGATTGCTGATAATCTTCATAACAAGTTCATCAAGTGTGATTTATCAGGGTGCCTATTGTTAAAGCCGATGTTCTTGAAGATATACAGACTGAATAGCAACAATCCCACCCCCTGCTATATGTCCTCACAGGCGAGCGGTATCGACCTGTATGCATCTCTAGACTGCGAAGTCCAGATAGAGCCTGGCGAATACAGGCTGGTTCCTGCAGGGATAAGGATCGCCCTCCCGGAAGGGTGCGAGGGGCAGGTAAGGCCGCGCAGCGGGCTCGCACTGAAGCATGGGGTCACAGTGCTGAACTCTCCCGGTACCATCGATTCAGACTACAGGGGGGAGGTGAAAGTCCTGCTCATCAACCACGGAAAGAAACCGTTTGTGGTGAAGAACGGGATGAGGATCGCCCAGCTCGTGATCGCCGAGGTTGTGAGGGCCAGGATCGTCGAAGTTGACGGCAGGGGTGATCTCGAAAAGACCGCAAGAGAGGATGGAGGTTTCGGCCACACAGGAGTTTAAGCTTATGGAAAAAGATGAGATCAGGATAATTCCTCTCGGCGGGGTTGGAGAGATAGGAAAGAACATGATGGTGATCGAGTACCGGGATACGATCATCATAGTAGATTCGGGTGTCATGTTCCCGGGTGAGCGGATGAAGGGGATAGATTTCATCATTCCGGATTTTTCCTACGTTGTCGAGAAAAAGCAAAAGGTGAAGGGGATCCTCCTCACTCACGGTCACGAGGATCACATAGGGGCCCTCCCGTATCTCTTAAAGGAGATCAGCGCTCCCGTGTACGGGACGAGGCTCACCCTGGGGTTCGCAAAAAACCGGCTCGACGAGCACAAATTGCCGGCGGAACCGGAGTTCAATGAGATCAGGCCAAGACAGCAGATAGATTTCGGAGACATTTCAGCCGAATTCTTCAGCGTCTTCCACAGCATCGCGGATGGAGTCGGCATCGCCTTCCACACACCGTACGGCACGATCGTGCATTCCGGTGACTTCAAGATAGATTATACCCATATCTACGACACTCCCTTCGATTTCTTCAAGCTTGCTGAGTTCGGGGAGAGGGGCGTGCTCCTTCTCATGTCCGATTCAACGAACGCGGAAAACGAGGGATACACACCTAGTGAAATCGCGCTCAACGAATCTCTCATGGAAGCGATATCCGGTGCCTGTGGCAAGGTGCTCGTCGCAACGTTCGCGTCAAGCACGCACCGCATCCAGCAGGTCTTCGACGCAGCCAAGAGGGCTGGAAGAAAGATCGCGATTCTCGGCAGGCGCATGGAGAGCAATATCTCAATGGCCAAAAGTCTCGGGCATCTGAAGTTCGATGATTCGATCGTAATCCCTCCAGACCGGATCAAGAATTATCGATCCGAGGAAGTCGTGGTGCTCACGACGGGGAGCCAGGGAGAGCCGATGGCAGCTCTCTCTCTTATCGCCCGCGGCAAGCACGGCCTGCTCCGTATCGAGAAGGGGGACACGGTCATTATCTCCGCCTCGGTGATCCCCGGAAACGAGAGGACCGTCTCTGAGATAGTCAACAGCCTCTATCGCAGAGGAGCATCAGTGATCTATGAAGGGTTCAGACAGATCCATGTTTCGGGCCACGCTTCTCAGGAGGAGCTGAAGCTTCTTATGACTATAACGAAGCCGAAGTATTTCATCCCGATTCACGGAGAGTTCAGGCAGCTCATCAACCACTCCTGTCTCGCACGGCAGATAGGGATGAAGGACGAGAACATACTCGTCATCGAGGACGGTGACGTAGTCTGCATCGATAAAGACGGGATCAGGACCGAGGAGCGGCTGCCTCTCGGCAGTGTATGTATCGATGGAAAAGGGGTCGGAGGCGTCGAAGCGATGGCTCTCAGCGACAGGAACAGACTCTCGGAAGGAGGGGTTGTCGTAGTAGTGATCCCTATCACGATAGAAGACAGCGGAATCATGGAGCCCGAGATCTTTTCGAAGGGCTTCATTTTTTCTGACGCCCCGGATTCCCTTCTCGAAAAGGCTAAGGATATCGTATTCGATGCGGTAAGGGGCTGCGTCAGGGAGAAGAATGCCGGCTCCGACAGGCTGAAGCGGACCGTCAAAGAACGTCTCAAGGAATACTTTTACAGGGAGACTGCGAAGAACCCCGTAATCGTCCCAATCGTCATAGATCTATAGGTCGGCGGGGGTAAATCCTCTATCGATCCGGTATCAAAAAATGTCATCATAGTATCGACAGATGCTATACCGCCCGGGCACTATGCCTTGACAACTGCCCGTATCAAATTAATAATAGATATATTGAGATAATATATACGGAGGAGTCTGATATGGGTGAGGAGTGGGCTTTCGTACTGGATGAAAAGGAAATAGAGGAGAAAGTGCCCGTAACCGCAAAGGTCGGCAAGCGAACGGTGATGCTTTATAAAACAGGTACGAAGATATATGCGGTTTCCGGAAAGTGTCCGCACTACGGCGCGCCCCTTCATAAGGGGGTTGCCCGCAAAGGCACGGTGATCTGCCCATGGCACCACGCACGGTTTGATATCGAGACCGGTCGGCTCATCGCCCCTCCAGCCCTGAAGGATCTCGAGTATTATGACGTAAAGGTCGAGAAATCAAAGGTATGGGTGCGAAAGGCGGTGCGGCCGAAACCTGAAAAGGTTGCCGGCACGGAAAACAAGCTGTTCGCGATCGTTGGGGCCGGAGCGGCCGGGACCGCATGCGCGGTCACACTGAGGCGGGAGGGCTTCGGCGGAAGAGTGGTGCTGATCACGAAGGAGGACGATCTGCCGTACGACAGGCCAAATCTCTCGAAGGATTACCTCGCAGGAGATGCCGGGCCTGAGTGGATCCCGCTCGGGAGTCCCGACTACTTCAAGAGGCTCGATATAGAGCTGATGACGAAAAGAACCGTTACAGGGATCGATATCGAAAAAAGATCTGTCCGTTTCGAGGAGGGAGAGACGCTGCAGTACGACGGCCTTCTGCTCTGTACAGGATCGATTCCGAGAAAGCCCGATATGCCCGGTACGGACCTGGAAGGGTTCTACCTGCTGAGAAGCTTCTCCGACGCTCGCCGGATAAGGCAAAAGCTGGAAGAAAGGTCTTCAGGAAAAAGCGCCTCTGTAGTGCTCGGTACGAGCTTTATAGGGCTCGAGGTGGCGCAGGCTTTGCGGCACAGGGGAGTCGAAGTACACGTCGTAGCTCCTGATAAGGTTCCAATGGAGAGGGTGTTCGGTGCAAGAGTCGGAGAATTCTTACGAGAGCTCCATGCCCGACAGGAGGTCGTATTCCATCTCGGAACAACCGCAAAGGCAATCGAGGGGACCGGAAAGGTGAGCGGCGTGGTTCTTGCGGGCGGAGAGAAGATCCCGGCCGATATTGTGATTGCGGGTATCGGCGTGGTGCCGGCAGTCGATTTCCTGGAAAAGGCTCCTCTCGTGAGTAACGGCGTTGTTGGGGTGAACACGCGCCTCGAGACAGTTGTGAAGGGTATATTCGCCGCCGGCGATATCGCTCTCATCACCGACCCGGCCACCGGTGAAAGTCGGAGGGTGGAGCACTGGGCCGAGGCCGAGCGGCAGGGTCAACACGCCGCCAGGTCGATGATGGGAAGCGGGGCGGAATACAGGGAAGCGCCCTTTTTCTGGACGAAGCAGTATGATACGGCGCTGCGGTACGTAGGGTATGCGAGACAGTACGATAAGATCGTGTACAGAGGTGATGTTGAAAGCGGAAATTTTATCGCAGGATACTATAATAACGGCATGCTGAGGGCTGCAGCGGGTATTGGAAGGGGAAAGGAGATGATTCTCCTCGGTGAACTCTTGAGAGAAGGGACGGACGTCCCTGAGGAACTGTTATGCGATGAGAACAGGAGCCTTTAGTGCGGTTTCCTCATAAATCGCCAATGATGACTTGGCAGCTGCAAAAAAATCATATTTACGGTGAGGAAAGCGCATAAATACCCATTCCTTCGTAAAGGAATGGGTATTGACCTTCCTATTTATGGTTGTACATGAGGAATGGGGATTAAAGCCTCGTTACTTACAGTTTGCTGTTGGTCATGAGAAATGGGGATTAGGGTTCGGGGGGACTGTATGGGTATAGGAAGCTACTATTACGATATACTTGGGCTCGACCTTTATGCAACAGACGAGGATGTGAAGAAGGCGTACCACGCGCTCGTGAGAAAGAACCATCCCGACCTCTTTGCCGATGACAACAAGCGTCTGCAGGAGCTGAAGATGGTTCAGATAAACGAGGCGTATACGAGGATAGTACGGGGGAGAGACGGGAGGCTGTGCAGGGAGGAAGCCTGCGAGTCTAGGGTGTGGGTAAAACCGCGCGGTCTTTCTGATGTGGGTTTTCACAGAGACATCGAGTACGCGTACTACAAACAGGGGTTCAATCACTACTCCAAGGCGCTGCACGGTATCGGAAGCATCGAGAAGCAGGTCGAGCTTCGAAACGACTGGTACTACGTTCGCCGGTTCTCCGGTTCGCTCTCATGTCTTCGCAGGGCTGACGAGTATTTTTCAAGACTTATCGAGGAGTTTCCGGACTCGATATGGGCATACGATGCCTGGATTAAGGTAAGGCGGATCGAGTACTTTTCGAGGCTGTACCAGAGGATTCTGAAGAACATGGAGAAGCGTCTTCGCTCCCGCAGAGGTGAAAAAAGGGCAATGTAGGAATCATACAACGTCCGACCTAATAATCGACTATCGCACCCTCGTAAGCCGTGTATGGCGGTATGAAAAGTGTGGCGCCGATTATTTAATGCGGTTTTCTAAACAATTGCCAATGATGACTTGGCAGCTGTAAAAAATTAATATTTACAGTGGGGAAAGCGCCAAAAGCCACGTTACGTACAGTTTGCTGTTGGTCATGAGAAACGGGGATTGAATCGTTGCCGGTACTGAAGCCGCTGCCGTGACATCCGGAAAACAGCATCGGCAGGCTACAGGAGGTGGAGTTGTGATCCTCGATCTACGTAGTCGCTATAATTTCAGGATATAAGAGCGGGGATCGAAGAATGTTATACAGGTTTCCGGGGGGGCTGAAACCACTATACGTACTGACCTATCCTCTGAGCGAGCTGGTTTTTCGGCAGTGCTCCGATGAGTCGGTCTACTTCCTTCCCCTCCTTGAAGAGGATGAGCGTGGGAATGTTCATCACGTTGTAGTCGGCAGCGGTCTTCTGGTTCTCATCGATATTGAGCTTCACGAGCTTGACATTTTCCTTGAACTCCTCGGCTACCTCTGTCAGAAGTGGTTCCATCATCTTGCACGGACCGCACCACTCGGCCCAGAGGTCAACTATAACCAGCTTGTCTTTTTCATCAATGTCCTTCTCGAAATCCGCGTCAGTGGTATCGATATGTACAGCCATCTTCCCTCCAGTGATATATTGTAAGGCCGACTCCAGATAATAGAGCTTGCGGAATAATATAGCAAACCTCACTTTGGCGGACAATAAAAAGTTCTGTAAAAGAATTTTCTTTTCTGTCGATATAGTATGTGAATTCACTATGGTGAAGAAGGAACGCATATGGTAAGAGGACTCTATACAGGCGCTTCCGGCATGATAGCGCAGATGAAGAGGATCGATGTCCTTTCAAACAACCTCGCTAACGTCAACACCCCCTCGTATAAGAAGGACACGACGATAGCAAAGTCGTTCCCCGAGATGCTGATCCGCCGGATCAACGACGACGGAGTGAGGGTTCTGCCCGTCGGCTCGTACGATCTGATGCCCGTCATAGGGAAAATGGGCACAGGGGTCGAGATCAATGAGGTGTACACGAGGTTCACACAGGGAAGCTTCAAACAGACGGAAAACCCCTTTGATCTCGCGCTCGAAGGTGGTGGTTTCTTTGCTGTTGAGACCCCTGAAGGAGAGAGGTATACGAGGAACGGGAGCTTTCTCATCGACCGTGACGGCTACCTCGTAACAAAGGACGGATTTCGTGTCCTCGGCGAGAACGGACCGATACGGCTCAAAAAGAACAACTTCATGGTCGATGAGGACGGAAATGTTTTCGAAAACCGGGAGTATGCAGAAGACCCGCTTCGGCTCGTAAGCATGGAGGAAAACGAGTGGAACGATTCGGTCCTCCTTGACAGACTGAAGGTCGTAGAATTTCCCAAGCTGAGGTATGTGAAAAAGATGGGAGAGAGCCTCTATACCGAGACTGACTATTCTGGAAGGGCTTATGTGGTGGAACAGGCTCGGCCCAAGGTGCGGCAGGGATTTCTCGAGCAGTCAAACGTCAACCCTGTCGTCGAGATGGTAAACCTCATCGAGGTCCACAGGACCTACGAGGCGAACCAGAGAATGATCCAGGCGCACGATACGGCGCTCGGCAAGGCTGTCAACGAGGTTGGCAAGGTATAGAACGAAACAAGAACTGATCCGGAGGAAGAGCCATGATGAGATCACTGTGGACTGCTGCAAGCGGTATGATAGGGCAGCAGTTTAATATCGACACGATTGCACACAATCTTTCAAACGTGAATACTACAGGGTACAAGAAGGGACGCCCCGACTTCGAAGACCTTCTCTATCAGACCCTGAGAGCGGCCGGTACCCCTGCCACGAGAGACACGCTCGTTCCGACCGGGATACAGGTGGGGCACGGCGTGAGGCCTGCAGCGACGCAGAAGATGTATACCCAGGGCTCGCTTCAGAATACCGGCAATACGCTCGACCTCGCGATTGAGGGTGAGGGCTTCTTCAGGGTACAGCTCTACGACGGAACTTTCGGCTACACGAGGGACGGGACGTTTAAGATCGATTCTAACGGGCAGATAGTGAGCTCCAACGGATACAAGCTGAGCCCTGAGATCATAATGCCGGAAGCGTTTGTCTATTCCGATATCTCGATCTCGCAGGACGGAATGGTCACCGTTAAGGTAGCCGGAGACGATACCCCGATAGAGGTCGGGCAGATCCAGACCTACAGGTTCGTGAATCCCGCAGGCCTCAAGAACGTGGGTGAGAATCTCGTGAAGAATACGCAGGCATCAGGCCCGCCTATTGCCGGGAGACCCGGCTTTACGGGAATGGGAAAGCTCCAGCAGGGATTTCTCGAGATGTCGAATGTCCAGGTAGTGGAAGAGATGGTGAACATGATCGTCGCCCAGAGGGCGTACGAGCTCAACTCGAAGGCCATAACCACCACCGATTCGATGCTCGCGACCGCCAACGGGCTGAAGAGGTAACGATCGATGACTGAAAACGTAAGCGGCCTCTCTCTGCCGGGCAATAGGCTTCTCGACATTGCACGCAGCAGGATCGATACCGCGGGCACCAGTACGGCTGTACAGAAGGCGTTGACCCAACAGCAGAAATTCGACCAGATTCTGCGGGGGAAGCTCGAAAATGAGGAGAATGACAAGAAGCTCCTCGATGCGTGCTACGGCATGGAGACGCTCTTCATAGAGAACCTCCTCGGATCGATGAGAAAGACGATACCGGAGTCCGATTTTTTCGGTAAGAGCCTTGCCAATGACATTTTTCGTGATATGTTATATAGTGAATATGCAAAAATAGCTGCAAAATCCGATCAGTTTGGACTTGCAAAACAGATCTATGAACAGTTAAGTGTGCAGAATACACCGTAGACTAATATACCTCGCTCTTCTTTTTATCATCTTTTCAGCCAACATACTCTATGCAGGTACCTACTACATCCTCAAAGACTACTATTCGGTGGTGTACGGAAGGTTCTACACCTTCTCCAATCCCCTGTGGAGGGTCCGTTCCCTGGCCTCGGAGGAGATAGCCGATCCGGGCCGATCGTCTCCCGGAGGTTTATTTTCTGAGGATGCCGAGGATTCCGAGTTCAATTTCGAGGCAGAGATAGATCTCGACCTCAGGTATGGAGGGTCCTTTTCCCTCAATCCCGGTGTCGTCGTCGGTGCCGGAGCCGAGGGGATCACCGAAGGCCTGCAGTACGATCTCGTTGAGCGGATCCTCCTCGAGGGGAGTATCGGAGACCGCCTCTTCATCGAGTTCAATTACGATTCTGAACGGAGCGAGATAGGAATAGGGGAGGAGAAGAACATATACTCCTTGTTGTACAGGGGAAAACAAAATGAGTTGCTCAAAGAGGCGACTCTTGGGAACAAATACCTTTCAATAGATGGTTTGAGATATATCCCGATAGACGAGGGAAATCAGGATTCCTTCGCCCTCAGGGCGCAGGCCGGAACCGGCCGCTTCTCCTTCGACGGGCTCTTCAGGTACAACGTCGCACTCGACGGCAGGAAGACGTTCAAGGGTTTCAGGCGGAGCATCGATATGAGGGCGCTCGATATCGACTACGCAAAGGGCAGGTTCTTCCTCATCCCGGATATCGGTATCGATGAAAGCACACTGCTGCTGTACCGCACGGCTGAGGACGGTTACGATATCTCTGTCGACGACAGGAAGTTTACCCTGCTTCGACGGGGAGAGGAGTACGATTTCGATCCCACTGAAAAAACCGTTACCGTTCGAAACTCGCTCGAGCTCGAGGAAGAACTGATCGTTTATTATGAAAAGGGCGGGGTCGCGGTAGGAGACGCGTCTCTGGGACAGAACTCTATCATAGACCACGACGGCGTGGACACTGACGGAGGAAGGACAGACTTCAATGACACGGAATTCTCCGAATACTTCGTTTCGGATTCGGAGAAGACCTATCTCTACCTGAAGAAACAGGCCTTCAACTCATACTGGGAGATGAGAAACGTGTACTTCCTCGAAGAGCTCGAAGGGAACACTGTATACGATATGAAGATCGAGCTGTTGTTCAGCGGGGGAGGCGGTGTCAACAGCAATTACGACGATCTTCTCGATAACTACGAGATAGATACATCGAATAGTGCCATCAGGTTCAACTTCAGCGACGACTTCAATGCAGGGGGCGGTTTCTATCCGAGGCCGTTTCCCGGCGTGGAGCCGTTCGGCGAGACCTACATCCCTCCGAACCCGACGAAACCGTTCGATCCCTCGAACCCGGTATACGGCGGGATAAACTATCCCACATCCGACAATTCAGTCAACACTCTTCACATCTCCTACGACTTCTATGCGGAGTCCTTCTTTCTGAACTTCGACCTCGTACCGGGAAGCGTACAGGTAATCGTCAACGGGAAGGTTTTGGAGCCCAAGTACTATGATGTCGACCTCGCGTTCGGTATCGTTACCTTCGGGGGGGGCGTCATCAACCCGTCGAGCGACATAGAGATCACCTACAGGTATACCCCTTTCGGCGGAGGAGACCGCGACATCTTCGCTGCGCTGGGGGCGGCCTATGAGGGGGACCTGTTCCGTGCCAAAAATCTCACTTCATTTCAGACTGCACTACGGGGAGAGGAGGCCCCCGATATCGAGAGTGAGAGAAAGAGTGTCCTGAAGAACGCCACCGCTCTCTCCCTAAGCGTCGGGGCGGGTGAAGAGGAGGAGGGAGTGTACGCGCACCTCGACTCCGAGATAGCGTTCTCCGTCACCAACAAAAACGTGTACGGGACCGCTATTATTGCGGACATGGAGGGGGGAGAGTACACGAGAACAGTGTCCCTCAACGATACGGATTGGATTGTTGCAACGAAGTCCAGCCTCCTGCCCGACGATCCCTACCTCACAACCCGTGGAAATGTGCTCTACAAGAACTACTGGCTCGAGAGCTTCTTCTACGGCGACATGCTGCAGACTCTGAGCTGGAACATTCCGGAAAGCCAGGTGTTCGAGTATGCAGATAAGGCGGGGCCGTACAACACCTCCGATCATCCGACAGGAGGGGAGGACATCTCGCTTGTAGCCGATTACGATTTCGGCACAAACAGTACCAATCCTTACGTTACGGTCGTGACGCCGCTCGGGGCGGCGAACCTGGCTGATTATGAGCGGTTCAACATGATCGTAAAAGGGGACCTGACCGGCGCCGATGTTCGCGTCTACGTCGAGGTCCTGAAAACGTACGACGAGGACGTTGACAAGAACGGGATGCTCGATACAGAGTCCTCGATAAACGACGCAGGTTTCGATTTCGTGCCAGAGGACGGCACGGGTACGGTCATCGGGACGGACAGGAAGGGGAACTCGAACGGGAAGATCGAGTCGGAGGACCTGAACCGCAACGGATACCTCGACACAGGCAGCGAAGAATCGGTGGTTATCGGCCAGTCGGCATTGGTGGATTACGCAGTCTCCTTCTCCGAAGGAGCGGGTGACTGGCAGTACGTCTCTCTCGATATACTGGACCTGGTGAAAAGCAACAGGGCCGTCTTCCAGTATGCGAACGCTCTGAGGATCACGCTCGCTTCCTTGAACTCCGGACCTACACGGCCACAGGGTCGGGGAAGATCGTGGTGAACAAGCTCTGGTTTTCCGGAGCCGCAGTGGTGAACAACTCCGAGGATTACCTCACAGTTTCCGAGGTGACTGTAAACGAGAGCTCTGCCGTGAGGAGCAACCGGTTTTCCAGCTCCTACCCGTGGTTATACGAACATCTTCACGGAAACCCGGTCTACAGGTCCCAGAACGAGTATGAAGAGGGTGTGCTGCGCTGTACCCTGGATGCTTCTCTCTCCAATCCCCTTGCAGACCAAACAACCGCATCGCTTTCGAGGCGGTTCGGCACTTCGATGGACCTGACATCTTACAGGGAATACACCATGTTCCTATTTCTTCCCCCGTCGCAGTCGGTCCCCCCTTCACTCTCCTTTGTGCTTTCGTTCATGAGCAGCACGAACCAGAGGCTCGAGGTCACGATCCCGGGGACGAGCATTTCCACCGGGTGGAACAGGATCGATGTCTCCCTTGACCCGCCGTACACCGTAGAGGTTAACGAAATCGGCCTAGGAACCATGACCCGAACAGGGAACCTCAGAGTCCTCAAAAGGGTATCGGAGATACGGTTCGGGTTCAAGGCGGACGGCTCTGACGTGACCGATCCACTCGAGGTATGGCTCGACGAATGGCATGCCGGAGGCTCCAGAGAGTACGCCGATAAGGCGGTCTACGCCGAGGGGACGGTCGGGTACAACGGCGGCCTCCTCTCCCTTTACGGGTTTGCTCTCGTAAAGAACCCCTCCCTCCGGATGGGCTACGAGCGGCTCGAGGGTGAATTCAACGAAAATTTCGACTACAAGAGCGACAGGTATTTCGGCGGCTTAGATTCAGAGCTGTTCGGATACCTGGATACCAGCGTCTCCCTCTCGACGGAGCTCATCACTCCTCACCGCAGCGAGGCCGAGTTTCCGTCCGGACTGGGTGCTGATGAGACGGTGGAGCAGTACTCTCACTCTCTGGAGCTCGATCTCGAAAACAGCTATATACCGGTGCTCACGCACAGCTTCGACCGGCAGGTGGTGAGGGGGAAGGACTTAGAGCTCACAGAGGACTCTTACAGATACAAGGAGAGTGATGAGTACAAGGAGTCCGTCACCCTGGGGGAGCACATAGATCTTCCGTTCGGGCTCTCACACTCATATTCTCTCACGAGATCGTGGATATACGAATACACATCCGTCGGGTATCCCGAGACGGCGTTTGTTCCCAGTGTTCTGCAGGGTGCGGGCCTCAACGAGACGAGCGATATCATGTTCGCCTACTCATGGACGAAGGGAAGCGCGGTTACGAGGTTCAGGCGCGGTCTTGAGTTTACAGGGGCGTACGGACTGTTCAGCGAGGACCTGTTTTCCTCGTACTCGATGAAGCTCGGCTCTTTATTCGAACCTCCGTCGATGCTGCTCGAGAATTCGAGTCCTACCGTAAAGAGCGATGATCTTTCCCTCGATGTCAATATTCCGCTCGTCGAGAGGCTCGGATTCGCGATGAGCTTCGCGACAGAGTACGATGAGACGAACTTCAACGAGGCGGGAGAGTACAGGGACACCCTGGCGTCCTCCAGGATATCTCTGGCGTTTCCGTTCCGTCTATCGGGCAGTGATCTCATAGAGTTCCGTCCTGCATTGGAGAGGGAGTTTACCGGAGAGTATAAGAGGATGTCTTACGGCTCATCCGAGGGGAATATACTGCTTTCCGGGTACAGGCATCTGTTCATGCCCCCGTTTTATTACATTAACCCCTTCGAGTTCCTCGGATTGGGAAGGATGAGGGATTACGAAGCCGTGGATCTCTACAGCGGATCGGAAGACCTGCTCGGCAACTCGACAAACACCCTTACAAACAGCTATAGATTGGACACCTATCTGGGGTACGATCCATGGTACGTTCCTTCACAGATAACAGTCCTCTTCGGAGGGGAAACCAGAAGGGAGGGTTCGAGCTATACGCAAAAGAGGAACACAGGACTGGCTCTGGCTAAATACCTCCTTCTGGGGGGTGATGAAGGATATTTCGACAAGAGCCTCGACCTCGTTTTGGATTACGAAAACGAGCTGAACTACGCGACAAAGGTGGTGAGCAACTCATTCGGCGTGGAGAGCGAGCTCCGCCTGCTGAAAAGCAGCTACAGCGGTTACAAGATCGTCCAGAGTACGTCGTTCGAGACCGCACGCCAGCGGGTGGATGACCCTAATCTTTTCCTGTTTCCAGGCGATTCATCCCGGGAGCCGGCGGTGAGCGAAAAGCCGGACAGAGATACTATAAGAAACGAGATCGGGTTCTTTTACCTCTGGGAGCTCGACATAAGAAGTAGTTTCCTCTTTGATCTTTTTGGGGATAACGGGGAGCTTTCCGGAACTGTGAAGAACGAAGAGAGTGTCACGATGGAGAACGTCTACACATTCACCGACAGAGAGAAGAGCGGGAGCTTCAGCAATATCCCCCTCCGGTGTACGCTCCAGCATTCATCATCCTACAACTTCACGGAAAACATCACATTCGGTATGGATGCAAAGGCTGTAGTAGGGATCGAGGAGAAGGTGCTGCCTCCCTCCGTGACCGGGAACATCCTTCCCTCAATGGGGCTCGAGTTCGGTGTAAAGCTCAAGATAATCTTCTAACTAGCGGGTACCGGAGCCAGGGTTGGGAAATTGCGAAATGGTTCGATTCTCTATATTACGATGATTCATCCCGCTGTCCTGAGGTTTGCCTGTTTCAAAGGTTCGACGTCCGTTAAAATATAAGATCTTTGCAGGCTCCCCGGGACATTTATCTATCCTGCATACGGATTTAACCGATATTAAAAAAAATATGTAAACCGGTCTTTAGAATATTCCTGAACCTTTCTGTAAGGACGCTTTTCAGGTTTTTTGGTTCCGCTGATGATACTGCTTTGGCATCAAACAGATTTAAATAACCCTGCCGGTCGTTCATAGATCGGTTGACAGATTTCGTAGCAAAACAGTATCTAAACAGGGGCTACAGGCTTAATGCGGTTTTCTCATAGCAAGGGGTTTAAATGATGACTTGGCAGCTGTAAAAAATAAAGTGTACGGTGAGCAAAGCGCTAAAATACCCATTCCTTCGTAAAGGAATGGGTATTGACCTTCCTATTACGATTGCACATAAGGAATGGGGATTAAAGCCCCGTTACTTACAGTTTGCTGTTGGTCATGAGAAACGGGGATTGACCCCCACCATTCCTGTGTGAGAAATGGGGGTTAGTAACCCGATTATAGAAATTGAAAATAGGGGGCTGGTGCTGTATACTTTACTCTATAGAGGTGTCCGGAGGTAGGGAGGTAGGTATGAGCAAAAAGGTATATGGGGTATTAATCGCACTGCTCCTGGTGAGTGGTGCCGTATTCGGAGCTTCAGAGGAGAGTGAAGAGCAGCCGAAGTTCGGGTTCAACATGAACTTTGCGCTGGGCCTTTCGAGCTACAAGGAGAGCGGGGGAGCACAGAAGGCCTTCCAGAAATTCAGCTTTTTTCCCGAGTTTACCTACGGGAAGCTAGGGGCGGGGCTCGATCTGACCTTCGAGTTCGACGGAGATTTCCGCCTCCGTGATCTCGATAACGATGGGAAAGCGGACGGCTGGAGCACCTTCACAGACTACCTGTACAAGATCTACTACATCCGGTACGGATACCCCGGGGAACCGCTCTACGTCAAGGCCGGATCTTTCGACTCATATACACTCGGACACGGTCTTATCATGGACGGATTTTCCAATACGCTTTTCTACCCCCAGGTACACCAGCTCGGTCTTAATCTGCACCTCGACGGCGCGCTTTTCGATTTTCCCTATATCGGGATGGAGACGATTGTCGATGATCTGCTCGACTGGGATATCATCGGAGCGAGAATCTATGCGAGACCGCTCGCCGATCTAGGGGTGCCTGTTATCAGAGATCTCAAGATCGGGGCAACTTTCGTCACTGATTCCGATACTGCAGAGGTCAACGACCCGCTGGACCCGAGCCACGAGGGCTACGGTGCGCCGATGGACAATCCCGGGAGCGAAAAGGTAACGGAGATAGGAGCGGACGTCGAACTTCCGATTATAGAGCGGCCCGATATGAAGCTTATCACCTACGCCGACTGGGCGGTAATACTCGGGAAAGGCACCGGTGGATTAGTCGGGAGCACATTCTCATACGAGTGGTTCAGCGTTATAGGACAGCTGAGGCTTCTCGGCCCGCAGTTCGTTGTGAACTACTTCGGGCCGTTCTACGAGGTCGAAAGGGAGGCCAAGTATCAGGGGCTCGACGCGAATACCGGATTCACGGTAGGGTACCTCGTGGGAACAAGGATGGCCCTTTTCGAGGCCGTAAACTTCTACTTCTTCTGGTCTGAAGTATTCGATGTGAGCTACGGGCCGGAGATCAAGACAGGAGTAGCAACCATCGAGGGTGCGCTCGGGAAATTCGACCTGTCTGCCGGGTATCTGAAGAAGAACATAGGGAGCTTCTCGGATCTTTTCAGCGGGGAAGACACGCTCCTCGAGTTTGCCCTCGGGTACCGGATATCGAATTCGGCCAAGATAAGACTGGCCTATCAGCGGACGTTCGATCCCTCGGGGGATGTCCAGGATAAAACCTTTGTGGAGACACGTTTTTCATTCTAGCCGTTTAGGAGGAATCAATGCGCAAGGTCATCCTGTTTCTCCTTCCATTTTTCGTCCTGCTCTCATGGGCGGGGCTGTGGGCCCAGGAGAGTTCACCCCAGGGGGGGTTGCCCCAAGGGAGCCCGCTCCAAGGGAGCGTGGAGGAACCTGCTTATATAACGTACCTCTCAGGCAATGTGGATGTTGACAGGACACCCGAAAACGAGGTCTCGGATTTCGAGCCCGCCGAGCTCGACATGGAGCTCCTCGCTGGGAGCACCATAAGAACAGGCCGGAAAGCCATCTGTGAGATCACCATGCCGGAGGGGAGTATGGTGAGACTCGGGAGCGGAACTGTATTCCAGATAGAGTATTCATCGATCGACAGGGACACAGGGAGGATGAGAGAGCGGTTCAATTTCCTTGCGGGAAAATTCAAAGCCAAGGTGAATAAGTTTACGACTGCAGATTCCGAGTTCTCAGTGATTTCAGGAACCGCACTTGCCGGAGTGAGGGGTACCGTACTGGGAGGATCCGTCAAGGCGGGGAAGGGGGGTGCCGATTTTCTCTGTTTCGACGGGAAGCTTGTAATAGAGAGCACTACAGGGGCGTATGAGCCTGTAGTCCTGAATACAGGGCAGATGAGTTTCGTCCCGTGGGTCGGGACCCCATCGCCGGTGCAGGCCATACCTCAGCAGACTCTGCAGGCGTGGGAGCAGGAGTTCAAGACAGAGGGGGAAGAGGCTCCTGTTCCAGAAGAGGCGGAGGAGGAGCCAAAGCCTGAAGATGAATGGCTGACGGAATCATGGGAGCCTCAGAAGCAGATGGAAAAGCCCAAGAGCGCTCTGGAGGGAATCCTCGCCCTTAACGCATGGATCGGGACTATTAACATCGATAACAATGTGTATGCGCACTGGGTCTTCACGCCGGAGCTGACGATCGGCAAATTCGGTATGGGACTGTACCTTCCCGCAATCTTTGCACCGGAAGTCGGGTTGTTCGGATTCAACGAGTGGTACAACCACGATGAGTGGGATTTCCTGGACCTCCAGGACTCGATACATGACGCCCTCCTCAAGTTCTACTACATAAGCTATGGAATTAAAGGAGATCCTTTCTTTTTCAAGATCGGAGGGATCGATGATTTCACTCTGGGGCACGGGTTCATCGTGAACGGCTACTCCAACATGGTGTACTTCCCGAAAGAACGGACCATGGGCTTGCAGCTCGATGTTGACACGGATGGTTTCGGCTTTCAAACGATGATCGCGGACTTTTCACGCTTTCAGCTTTTCGGCGGCAGGATCTATGCGAGACCGCTCGGAAGGGTGATGCCGCTCGCGTTCGGACTGACGACGATACGTGACAGGCCCGTTCCCTCCTCCTCATCGAACGAACAGCAGGAGTCCAATGTCTTCGTGTTCGGGGTCGACGTGGAGCTTCCCATCTTCAACACGGAAAAGTTCGGGATGAAGATCTATGCGGACGGCGCCAAGGTGGGCTACCTGTACCCGGAGCTTCCGGCGACGCTCTCAGGGAAGGCGAGTGCGGCAACGCTCGGGTTCCTCCCGGGAATGGGGACAGGTATCGGATTGATGGGACATGTCTCCGGTGTATTCTCCTACAGGGCTGAGTACCGGTTCATCACAGGCTACTATGAGCCCGGTTTCATAGGCAGCATGTGGGAAAACAGGAGGCTGTACTACGGGCAGGAGCTCGAGGGCCTCATAGCAGACACCTCGTATAGAGAAGATACGCAGGCGGGTTTTCTCCTGAGGGGAGACTTGTTGTTCTTCGAGAAGATAGAGTTCGGTATAGGTCTCGAGTCGTACAGAACCACGAGGTACAGCATCACGGAGTCGAAGAATGTCGTGGACACTGTATCAAAGGGGGATGTCTCTCTTGGAATCAAAAAGGGGCTGATACCGAGAGTATACGGGTCTGTCTCGTATAAGAGGGAAGACGGGCTCGAAAGCGTTTTCCAGCAGCCTATAGACATCAACACGAAGCTCGAGGCGTCAGTGGTGTACGATCTCGCCGACGGAGTGACGATTGCGGTTGATGCCAAGAGGACATTCCAGTACAACGATGCGACCGGGGAGCACGAACCGATAGATTCGCTCGGCGTGAGGACGATAATCACATTTTTCTGAGAATCTCGGTGTGCCGCGAAGGATATAGGTTCGGTCACCGTTCTCTACACGCAAGATGACAGCGGTGTCATAGCTCCAGGTTTATGAGAAAATCTCACCAGTACCCATGTGCCGATAGGAAACGTAAACAGTAGAGATCGGTGGTTTTTAACCATTATCAGCAGCATGAAGAGGAAGGAACTGCCGTTTCTTAAAAACAATGGAGAACAGTATGGAACAGTGGATTCTAATTCCCGTTTCTCGCGGCAGAAAATGACTACAAATCCGTACGAACAGCATTATGAGAAATCCTTAACTGCCATCAGACACCCATTATTCTCTTCAGTGTGACGATAAATAGTTCTATGTCCTCCTCCTGCGTATCCCATGAGGTCATGAGGCGTACCACCGGACCTTTTTCATCCCACACGTAAAAGAAGTACTCTTTCTGGATTGCCTCAACATACTCACCGGGAATGATGGCGAAAACCCCGTTTGCCTGAACCTCCTGGATGATCTCGGTGCCGGGGATATCGGCGAGTCTGGAAGCGAGGAGTTCTGCCATCTCGTTTGCATGCCTTGCGTTGGAGAGCCAGAGCCCGTCCGTAAGATAGGCGCTGAACTGGGCGGAGATGTACCTCATCTTGCTGAAAAGCTGCATTCCCTGCTTGCGTATATACTTGAACTCTTCTGAGAGCTTCGGATCGAAGAACACTACCGCTTCTCCCGCCATCATGCCGTTCTTTGTCCCGCCGAAGGAGAGAACGTCAACTCCGGCGTCCACGGTTATTGTCTTGAGGTCCGTCCCGAGAAAAGCTGCCGCGTTAGCGATCCTGGCACCATCCATATGCAACAGCATGCTGTTTCTGTGAGCTATTTCGGAGAGCGCACGTATCTCATCCAGACCGTAGACAGTGCCCACTTCCGTAGCCTGGGTAACGGATATCACTTTCGGCTGGACATGGTGTTCATTGCCGAAGACAGAGAGCAAGGGTTCTATCTGGCCGGGTTTTATCTTCCCGTCAGGTGTCGGAACAGTGAGAAGCTTGGTCCCAGAGAAGTTCTCCGGAGCCCCGCACTCGTCGACATTAAGGTGTGAGAGCTCGGAGCAGATTATGGAGTGAAACGTCCGGGTGACCGCCGAAAGCCCCATCACATTAGCTGCTGTGCCTGTGAATACAAAATAGACGTCGACGTCATTCCCGAAGTACTCCCTGAACTTGTCCTTCGCCGATTCGGTGAAGGGGTCGTCTCCGTACCCGATACAGTGCCCGTAGTTTGATTCCTCGATCGCTTTCAGCACATTCTCGTGAATACCTGCGTTGTTGTCGCTCGCAAAGCCTCTCTTGCACCTCATATGAAAACCTCCTGGATAGTGTAATAATAATAATAGAGGGCGTCCGTTTCGGTCACGAAAAAAGTACGGAGTAATGGGAAATAAATACAGCTGCCGCGATTGTGGGTTCAAGGCCCTGTTGTCAGGACAGAACGACGGGAAGAACCCTGGGGTGATAGAGTGAGGGTTATTGTTTCAGGGGAGTATCGGTTTTTTCTTCGACATACATGTCCGGGCCGGACAGGTCGCCGTAGTTCAAAAGGAAGGCGAACGTAGCCGAGAAGAGGAAGGTTTCGATTATGGCTTCGATGACTCGCCTTCCATCGAGCTTCTTATGGCCGTCTATATTGGGATCGAACCGGAGGTACTCCTCCGGATTCTGCAGCAGGATTTTTTCTCCCTTGTAGTCGTTGATTACCGTTGAGAGAATCTCCTCGATATGTTTCATTACCTGCGCGACTATTTTTCGCGATTTCCTGCATGAGTTGTGCCTCTTTTTTTCGAGCTTTTCTATCAACGCGGACTGCTGGTACTGGGTAAGCCTTCGGTCGCTCCTCGAGTTTTTTGCCTCCCTTACGGTTTCCAGATAGTCCATGGCTTCTTCGCGGGCTTCACTGAAGAGGATATACGCATGGTTGAGGTCCTCTTTGATGTCCACTTTTTTCTGCTCGACATAATCGATATTGTAGATGATTTTACTCGTAGTGAGCACGAACGAGTACTGCGAATCGAAGATGTCGAGAAGGACGAGCGTCCTGTACATCTTTTCCCGCTCCTCGAGGCCTTGGAGGGGGGCTTCGGTTCCGGTGTGCTCATGCTCATACGAACGTACTGCGTCCTCCACAATTGAAAGTCCCCTCTGCACGTGCTTCGGTATCTTTATCTCCTCTCTTTTCCGGCTCTCGGCTGGTTCCTGGGCCTTTCGCAACGATTCTTTCGCCTCCTTGAGGGCCTCTATCCTCCTCTTTTTCTCTATCCTCGTGATATACCCCATTTTGTCCTTCTCGGTAAGCCGGAGGTAGTCATCGAGTTTCTGTGAGTAGAGGGTGAGATATTTACCCTCCATCCTGCAGAGGAGGATGTGGAGCTGTTTCAAAAAGTCATCGAGGATGAGATCGATTTTAGTTCCGAGTCCACGCTTGAGACGGTCTGTTGTCTCCCGGTCGACCTTGCTGTGCTTCTCCTGGATCTCGATCGCCTTGTAGCCGTGAAGCCTGCATAAATTCCTGTACTGCCCCAGGCTGTATAGCTTGATGAAGAGGTTGTTTACCGACATCGCCAGTGAAGGTTTCGGGATCTGACGCATGGAAACCAGCTTCTGAAAATCGGTCCACTCGGATTCGTCATAGATGTCGTTGAGCCTCACTATGCATTCGTGGAGAAAGCAGTTCTCTCCGACCGAAGCGCGGAAGATTTCTCGCTGTACAGATGAATTGCCTCTCAGCATCGAACCGGTGATAAGATCGATATCTATCAGGGCGTCCTTTATATCCTTTTTTACGGCTGTAACGAAACTCTCTTTGAGCCTCCTGCCTCCGAAGCCCCAGACATTGAGGAGCTGTCCCTTTATATTGATGCGCACGGCGGATATTATACTTGCGCCTTTTTTCTTCTTTTTTATTGTAGGCTTTGCAGTTGGAGCAGGAGGAGGGGCGGTTCTGCCTCTCGTTGCGACCTTTTCACGGGAGGGGGGGCTTCGCTTCACCGCTGTTTCGGCTGCGGGGTGCCGGCGTACGGTTTCACTTGCGGACTTTTGTTTGGCGTCGGCTTTGCCTCCGTGGTCGACGAAATCCTTGAAGAGCTTTTTTCGCTGCTCGTCATCGAGTCCGCTTACCCCGATACGCTTTCTCGTATCGTCTGCTTCTCTGTTCATGCCCTCTCCTGGAAAAAAGAATAGCCCATTTCTTCTAAATAGAAAAGATTTTTTGACGAAAAGTAGTTTGTAGGGTTAAACGATGACACAAAGAAAAATATTCATAGACCGAACACGAAACCCGGCAGCTCCCTCTTTTGATAGAAAAAGAGAACTCATACAGAACCAGAGAGTAAGGCCGAAGAAGAAGCAGCAGCTACCGAGAGAGAAAAGGACCCTCGCAGAGAGCACCTTGATAAAATCGATAGCCATGAGGCATGGCCTCTACCTCATAGTCAGTGCTGCTGTGCTCTCCGTTTTATTTCTCTTCCCCCTGGCCCTCGATATTAAATCCTACTTCTGGGAGAAAGAAAGGGTCATCGACAGAGAAGAGGACCTTGTGTACAATCTCTTTCTTATGGAAGGTGCCGGTAAAAGGGTAGAGGGGAGAAGTGAGAACCGGAACAACGAATTCCTCATTCCTTCCCTGAAGCTGGTGCCGTACAGAGTAAAAAAGGGCGATTCTCTTTTCGGTATCGCGAGGATGTTCAATGTGTCTGTCGATGCGATCATTACTGCAAATGAACTGAAAAATGCATATAACCTGCAGATAGGGACGGAGATTTTAGTCCCAAGTATGAGCGGAATATTCTACACAGTCAAGAAAGGTGACAGTCTCTTCGATATTGCGAAGCGGTATGGTATCGCCGTAAACAGCATTGCAGATATCAACGATCTGGATTCTTCAGTCATCAGGGCGGGGAAGCGCCTTTTCATCCCCGGAGGGACGCTCTCGGCGTGGGAGAGAGCGAGTGCGATCGGAGAGGTGTTCAAAAGTCCGGTAAGAGGAAGAATCACATCCA